>Ga0187880_1000914_pt1 | contig 24194 bp, 28 predicted proteins | sample June2016WEW_19_4_FD_132998 | JGI IMG/M metagenome (GOLD analysis project Ga0187880, IMG submission 132998) | Peatland microbial communities from SPRUCE experiment site at the Marcell Experimental Forest, Minnesota, USA - June2016WEW_19_40 | ecosystem: Environmental > Terrestrial > Soil >... | reverse complement strand
CCAGCATGTCGGCCACCTCGTCCGCGTGGAATCCGAGCACGTCGCGCAAAATGAGGACGGCGAGCTGGCGAGGCGGCAAAACCTGAAGGGCGGTCACGAAGGCGAGGGAGATGGATTCGGTCAGCTGGTAGCGCGCCTCCGGGCCAAGCGGCACATCGATCACACCCTCAAAAAGAGAGTCGGGAAAAGGCTCCAGCCATACAACCTCGCCAAGCCGGGTAGGCTCCGGTGGTGCAACTCCGGGAAAGTCCCACTCCTTGGCGGGTCGTCGGCTGGCCGAGCGGCGCGCATTGAGGCACCGGTTGGTGGCGATCCGATAGAGCCAGGTGCGGAGCGAGGCGCGTTCCTCGAACTCACCAAGGCCTCTCCAGGCGGCCAGCAGCGTCTCTTGTAGGGCGTCCTCGGCATCCTGGAGGGAACCTAACATGCGGTAGCAGTGTACCTGTAGCTCTCGGCGGTGCGGCTCGGTAAGCTCTCGGAACGCATTTCCGTCCCCGGCCCGCGCCTTTGAGATCAGGTCATCTATCGCCTGGATCGCCATCGTGTCACTTTCTTATGGCACCTTGTTGAACGAGCGCCCAGTTTCTAGAGGCCCTAGTGTCTATATCAATAGCAAACAGGCCCGAGGGCGGAAACTGAGCAGTTGGTAATCGCCCAGTTTCCTGCAACCCCGGTGTCTACACTAGCACGACCTCAAAAAAGGAGACAACACGATGCGATTCTTACTAAAGATCTCAATTCCAGTCGAGGCTGGCAATGCCGCGGCAAAGAAGGACAAGTTCAAGTCGATCCAGCTGATACTCGAAGAGCAGCAGCCTGAAGCGGCCTACTTCCTACAAGATGACGGAAAGCGGACCGCTATCCTGATCGTAAACATGGAGGATGCTTCGCAACTCGCCGAAATCGTCGAGCCATGGTTTCTGGCGCTCAACGCGAGCATTGAATGTAATCCAGTCATGGTCGGAGGCGATCTCCAGAAGGCGTTCCCGGCCCTTGATCGTGCCGTGAAAACATTCAGCTGATGCCTTTCGTCCGCTTGTGGGGAATGTCCGCGTACCGCAGAGCAGTGATCGATTTCAAAAGAGAATCATTGATCGGCTAGAAGACAATCCCCACTATGAGCGGCTACACTTCGGTCTGTCCTGAGCCCCGTACTTAAGAAGCGGTCAATTGGACTTCAAGATGCCCGGAAGAAAGCCGGGCAAGAAGCCGCCAAGGCGCTCTACTGGCCAATGGCTCTCATAGGAGGGCCGAAAGTTTTTGCTATTTTATCCAGTCGTTCTTGCAAGGTTCACTCGTTTTGGCTAAGGCAAAACAGGACGCAAGCGACGCCCATGAGGTCTTGGCACATCTGCAACAGAACTTGTACTCCAAGACGGAGTGGCATCGAATCGTCGCGTAGAACGGCCTCGGCGAGTAGGCCGCTGGTAAGGCGCAAGGGTGATCACGTCTACGTCGAAGGCACGCTGATGAGCCGCACTTACCGGAAGGAACTCGGCAAGGCCAAGAACAAGGCCACCGTGCCACTCAAGACTTGGGAGGTCAAGGCGGATTCAATCCGCAAGCTGAACGGCACCAAGAAAGATCAGGTGCTAGACACCGCGCCGCTTGGCGCTCAGCCGGAGGAGGTTTCATTCTGAACTGACCATCTGTACGAGCCTCCTTATAACCATGCTCACCGAGCCAAAGGTTCGAGATGTTCCGGAACATACTTGGGACATGGTTGCCCTTCCTCAACATCTTTATTTCTACTTGGTGGGCGGATCGTACCGTTCGAAGGGCGCGCGCGGGAAAGCCCTCATGCCGGGGCTGAGTCATAAATGCGAGGGCTCGAGGCTGACATCTTAGCCCTGCGTCATTCCTAGGCTCCCTGCTCGGCACATAGACGGAAGAAACAGGCTGTTTACAAGGGTAGCCGCTTACGTTTCTCTACTCCGCGCGTCAGAAAGCATTGGCCCCAGTGGCAGAGTTCCACGGAACATTCCAAGGAGCGAAATGAAAATCCTCATGGTGCGTGTTCTCGGATGCGCACTCTCTGTTTGCATCTGCATTCAGACCTCGGCGGTCATGGCTCAAAACTCAGCTCTACGTTCTAATCGGCCGTTCATCGACGCCTTCCAATCCCACTGGGCAACGGCCAAAGGACTCGCACTGGCTGTGGCCGATGCCATGCAGCGGAAGGTTACACTTTCAAACCTGTCCCCGCCCAGATGAGCTTTGGCGAGCAGATGGTGCACATTGCCCAGGCGAATTACGGTTATTGCGCGTTCATCGCCGACACCAAGTCGCCGTATGGCGAACCTGCCAAGAACGCCAAAGTGGAAAAAGCCGCTGCCATCAAAGACCTCGGCGGTTCGTTCGATTACTGCTCTAAAGTGTTCGATGGCCTCGAAGAGTCAAAGCTTTCTCAAATGCACGGGGAGGGTAAGGGAATATTCTCCACCATGGATGTCATGCTTGGAGTCATGATCCATATGACGCACCACCGGGGGCAAGCCGAGGTATATCTTCGTTTAAAAGGAATCACACCACCCGAATACAAGTGGTGACGTGATTGAAAAACAATGACCGTAGTTCAAACCTCTGGACGACTGAATAAGGCGCACGACTTTACGCGACGGGCAGTGGGATCTGTGGTCCGGGGGCAATCCAAAGAAACCGCGGCTCTGTGGCAAGTAAATGCCGCGCTGCGGGAGGCGGAACTGGACAACAGTGCCGCCGGCAAAGCAAGGGGTCACGTCCGCATTCGCTCTCTTTATTGGGCGCGATGTTGAAGTGATCGCCGCGTTCACGTTGGCACGCGCTGGCGACGACTCCGAGCGAAAACAAGGCTGTGGAGTTGGAAGAATTACCCAATGGAAACCTTGAAGAAGGTTTACTGGTTGTCGGCCATCAATGCAGCCGTCCAACTCGACGAAGGCAACGCCTCCCAAGCGCTTAGTGACCTAAAGGCCGTTCGACCTTAGGAATCAGGTGGCGCAGGCACAACAATTAACTATGTCATACCCGGCTTACCTATGCGGCGAAGCTTGTCTTTTGGCGCACAACGCGAATGCCGCAGCCCGTCGGCATTTCAAAATGCGTTAAATCGGCTTCTGTGCGGTGCGAACGCGCGGCTGCCCGAGATCCACCAGGCACAAGTGTGCACCGCTGACCAGGAGCCGCGCGCTCCGACGCTATCGCGAATAGCAGGAGCCTCAACATACAATACGCAAAATGACGACTGTTCAAACGCTAGGCTCAGAGAACCACGCTACGATTGGCTATCAGACCGTCGGATCCGGCCCCTCTGTAATCGTGATACCGGGCGCGCTCTCAATCGCGGCTGATTTCGAGACGTTAGCGAACGAGCTTGCTGCAAATTTCACAGTGCACACCATGGAGCGACGAGGCCGCGGGCGAAGCAGTCCCCAAGATGCCGGGTACTGCATGGCGGTCGAGTGCAAAGATGTTTGCGCTCTGCAGGCACACACGCAGGCCGCTTATCTGTTTGGGCATAGCTATGGCGGCCGCATTGCGCTGGAGAGCGCGCGAAATAGCGTTCTCATCAAGAAGGTCGCCGTTTACGAACCGGGCATTTCGGTGAAGGGCTCGATAGCTACCACATGGGCCACCAGGTATGGGCACCTCGTCGCGCAGAATAAACGATTAGATGCCTTTGTTGAATTCTCCAAAGGCGCTGGCCCGGATCGAGCGAAAAATACACCCCGCTGGCTTCTGAAGTTACTGATGCCGGTCGTGATAAAACGGCATGATCTTGAGAAAAAACTGGGCCTACTCGAAAGCAATCTACGAGAGCATCAGGAAATCGCGCGTTTGGACAATGCCAACCAAGGGTTCGGGGACATATCCGCAGCTGTTATGGTGGTGATAGGCGGGAAGAGCGACCTTCCCTGGGTAGCACCGGCCGTCGACAAACTGATTGCCACTCTCCCAAGAGTGCGAGTCGAACGGTTCCCGAACCTCAACCATTTTGGTCCAGATCAGTCCGGGCCCCGAGAAGTTGCGGAGGCGGTTACCGCGTTCTTCACCAATTAGGGACGCGTTGCATGGACGATATGAGTTCAACGAGCGCCCGCGTGTGCAGCAGTGCTCCGACAAAAGGAATGTTCTTCGATGATAGCGGGCTGAGATACGGCGCGTATGCCAAAACCATTGGGTAGCGCAGGTTCCACGAAAAGCATGGCCGCACGGTTGGACGTTTGCGGACCTCGACCTAGTCTTGTGCATACCGCCTCTTGATTTCCGGCATCGAAGTAATCCGTAATTAGACCGCATATGTTTCGCTTGATTGTCTTCGGGTGCATCCCCAGCGCATCACAGCGCAAAGCCCACGAAGTAAGCCCAAAACAAACGCCATGGCATGTACGAGGGCACGCCGAGCATGATGGATCTTGCGCCCGGCAGATGCTCCGCCCCGAACACCGCTAATGGGATGGCGAAACACAAATTACTCAGGGCTATGATCTTGTCAAAGCCAGAGGCCCGTGCGATATCGGTCCTCGCAGCCCACAGCGCAATAAACAAAAGTAAGAGGCCGGCGCCGCACATCGAAACTGCCGTGCGAGAGGTCCCAAGAAATGTAGCGAGAATGATCATGTGCATGTCGACTCTGAGCTTAAGCTCCTGTGCTCAATATGGAGGACGTTGTGGCTTCGGGACGAGTTCTGGCGCAATTCATTTTTCCGGCTTCGTTGATCAAAGCACTCTGCAATCGGAAGCAACCTTGCTTCGGGGGCCTCGTTTTGTCGCGCATTTAATGCACCGCGCATCGTATCGTGCCATCCCTCGCCCTCGTAGGCCTCGGTGTGCCAGTTGCCAACCATAATCATGAAGATAAGCCGTCGCGATTCTTAGATCTAGGTTTTCGATCCATTGCTCAATTGTGTCAGCCAGGTTGTCGAACGGACCTGGACCGTCGCTCGCTTCCAACCTTTGTGAATCCAAACCCCAGCAAATCGGGTGCCACAAGGTTCCACCGATCTGATAGTGCGCCCAACTTGTGCCGAAACTGAAATGAGGAAGAAGGAAATCCATGAAGAAGAAGTACCGTAGGCACGTCAACATTCCCTGCCTGACGATAAAAGACTTCCACGTCAACGACCGAGATGGAGCGGCATTCAGTTTCTGGCATGAATCAACCTCCAACCTGGACTGTTGATTTGAGTTGATTACACCGAACGCCAATTGCAGCGAATTCCTGCCGCTCAGCACTCGCTTAAAGGAACCCAACAATTTCTCTGTCCTCGCAGTTCCTATCTGATGCCGGATTCAATCGGTGGACTGCCCAAAGGTGTGAACGACGTCCGCAAACGTCCAACGAACGCGATACATAGGTGGAAAACTCTGACTGAAGAAGAATACTGGAGTAGATCCCTGCGGTATGGTCATTGGGCGCGGATAGACTTTGGGTACCGGAGGTGCGCCGAGCGGAGGGGTGGAGGCCGAGGCGTGCATATGCCGCGATGCACCTGTGGGAACCCGATGTTCCGATCGCTCGCAAAGAGGAAGCGCAGTCCGAACCACAACTCGCGGCTTCCAGGAAGCCACCTCAAGCGAAGATCTTTTCTTGGCCTGACAATGTCTTATAAAAGGAAGCAATGGGCAAAATCGGGGTAGCCGCATTTTGCGGTTGCGCCGGATGGATTTGGAGCGGCGCCGCAAAAAGACTTGGAAAACCCGATGCGATTGCGAGGGACTGAGCTCCATGGATGGTTCTTTCAAACCGAAGTGTTCCGTCTGCCGGAAAGATGGTCCGCTCAGCCCTCAGTCTTATCACGGAGGTTCGCTCACTTGAAATGGATCATTCGCGTTGCTCTTCTGTTCCTAGTCACGTGGAACTCCCTCGCAGCGGATAAACCCGCTGGTAAGGACGAAAAGCCGAAGCCGAGTCAATCGATCGACGAACTCCGCCAGCAGATTGAAAAGATCCTCAAAGACACCCACACGAATGGGGTGTCGATCGCGATCGTTCACAAGAATGGGCCCGAATGGGTCACCGGCCTCGGCATGGCTAACCTGGCCGGCAATCGCGCCGCGACCGCCGATACGCTCTTCCGCATCGGTTCTACGTCGAAGGCCTTCGTCTCGCTGTCCATCCTGATGCTGGTCGACCAGGGCAAGCTGTCTCTCGACGATCCCCTTCACACACTGGCGCCAGAAGTGTGGTTCGACAATCCATGGGAACCGAACGATCCCGTCCGGCTGGTGAACTTGCTCGAGCACACCACGGGCTGGGACGACCTTCACCTTCGCGAGTATGCAAAACAGGCTCCCGACTCCATGAGCCTGCGCGAGGGCCTCGACTACGACCATCACTCGCGCACATCACGCTGGCGTCCCGGGACACGCATGGCCTATTGCAACGAAGGTCCGGCGGTCGCTGCCTACGTGGTCGAGAAAATAACGGGTCAGCGGTTCGAAGACTTTGTGCAGCAGAATCTTTTCAATCCTATGGGGATGAAGACCGCGACCTACTTCGAGCCTGCCCCCGGTACGGCGACCACGCTTTATCACCCCGACGGCAAGACTCCCTTTCCGTACGGGCACATCATCATGCGCCCGGCCGGGGCCATCAACGCGTCCGCCAACGACATGGCGGCTTATCTGGAGTTCTATCTCAATCGCGGCGCGGCGAATGGAAAGCAGGTGGTCCCGTCCGCCGACATCGATCGTATGGAGAGTCCCAAGAGCACCTGGGCCGCCAAAGAGGGTTTGAAAGCCGGATACGGCCTCAGCAATTTCTGGAGCGTTGAAGATGGCTTCGTCTACCACGGCCACGACGGCGGAGTCGACGGAGGCCTGACCGACATCTCCTACATGCCTGACTACGGCGTCGGATATTACTTCAGCATCAACAGCGAAAGTGGGGATGCCTTCGAAAAAGTAGGCAAAGCGGTCCGGGCTTATATTACCCACAGCCTGCAGAAACCGGTGGTGCCGCCAGTAGCCCAGTTACCCGTCAATGCAGCGGACTACGCTGGATGGTATGAGCCCGATTCCCCTCGCACCGAACTCTCACATTTTCTTGGACGCCTCGTGCGTCTGAGCCGGGTTCGGTTCGAAAACGGCAAGATGATCTCCTCCGCACTAGGAAGTTGGCACCAGGTCCACATACCGGTCGAAGGGGCACAGTTTCGTTTCGAGGATAAGGAAGCCCCGCCCGACCCAGTCGCAACTCTTGGGTTGCTGACCCCCAACGTAGAGGGTCTATTCATCCAAACCGATTCGCAAACGACGATGAAAAAGATTCCGGCGTCGTTCGCGATCGGAGAAATTCTTGTTGTTGGGTTCGTGGTGCTCTCAATCTTCTCGATCGTTCTCTATGCTCCGTTCTGGATGATCGGCGGCCTGATGCGTAGCCGCCGCCGTCCCGCAGAGCGGGCCATGCGCTGGTGGCCCCTCATTGCGGTTTTGAGCCTCGTTACCTTCGTGGTGATCTTTATCCTGTGCAGCGAGGACCTGATTGATCGACTGGGAAATTTCACCGTGTGGTCGGCTGCATTGTGGGTGGTGTCTCTTCTGTTCGGATTGGCGTCGCTCATGAGTTTTCTGGTTGCTCTACGAGGTTCGAGCGCGGGAGTCCGTCCACGCGTCCGCAGGTTCTCGCAGCTCGTATCGCTTGCCCTGGTGATCGCAGCGGCGTATTTGGCCTATTGGGGAATTATTGGAGTGCGGACCTGGGCCTGACCATCCGAGCGTGGTAATGCCTCTATCTTTCGGCAGCGCCCGCGACCGAGCTTCGCGGACCGGCCGTTCCAGTTATAGCTTTAAGACGCGGGCAAGTGGAGGGTCTCCTGCTTGGCTTCGCTGCCTTCGATGAGCGTGAGATTCATTGCAGTATCGTCACCTTGGCGGCTGCACTGGAACAGAGAACCCGAGATGCAAAGGACGAATCGCTATGCTCGGCGGTACCTTGAAAACGTAAGTTTCTCCTTTTTGCTGATGAGTAACTGACACTGGCGGAATTCGTTATTGGAGAACTTCGAGGCGAAAGGCGAAATGCCAAATTGGCGATGCACATCAACAGTGGGTCCGGTTCAGTTCCGCAGGGCTGCCAGGGAAATTGCGACGACCGATCTGCGTATTCGGGGGCCAAGATGACCACGATACCGCCGAAACAGACAAGCCTCTTACCCAACGGGCATGCAGTACCGCCGACCCGACTGGACCTATGCGGAATTAGAGCCGTAGCCCCTCTAATCGCATCGGTCTTCCGAAACACGCCTCAGTAAGGGTTCAGGTCGGCGAAGTGCTGGGCTGCGAGCTTGTTGTTAAGCTCCAAACCAAGGCAAACCAGAATCTCGGCGGAGCTCAATCATGGTCGCATCGCCCTCCAGGTGAGCTCATTTTCTTTCGAATAAGAAATCGTAGCATCTTTAATGGCAGAATCTCATCCCGCCAGCCCTGATTTCTAGTTCGCCCGCGTGTACTTGTTGATCCAGTTCACCTCCCAGGTCTTTCCGCCATCATTGGAAAACGCCTGTTCGGATTGCGCGGAATTTTCACTGATTTTCCAGATGGAAAATCGAACCCAGATTTGTCTGCCGTTGAACTCTTCCTGGTCATAAAATTCGCAACGGCCATCCTTACACTGCCCCACTCCGGGCTGCTCGCCTAGCTTACCAACATTCGGCGTGGCGAAGTCGAGGTTCCATTCATGGGTGTTTGGATTGAACCAGCGCAGAGCAAGCAATTCGATATGGCCCCCGGGACCGTCGCCCTTATATTCCGCCAGGTTGGCTCGTCCGCCCCAGACTCGGTGAACCACCGTCTGCCCCTCCAGATCAGCCCATGTCGTTGACCCCGTCAGTGGATGCATAAGCCGCGAAGACTGCGTATGCCACGTTCCCAGATCGAAGTCGAACGCATGCCCATCGGGATCGGCGCTCATTGGCTCAGCCCCCGCAGCCATGTCCGACGGCGGCAAATCCTTTTCCCGCGTCTTATGAGCGTCAAATGACAAAAACCACGTCTTCCCTCCATCATTCGAAAACGATTCGGTGTAACGATGCGAATTGGGAATGATCTCGGACCACACTGCCCGTACCAAGATCGACTTGTCATGAAAGGTATCGCTTTGGTACAGCTCGCCGCGGCCATCATGAAACTCGCCCACAAAACCCGACGGAGCTGGGAACTTGCTGTTGAGGAACGTCTGACTCCACTGGTGCGACTGCGGATTGTACAGAAACAGCGACATTCCTTCCCAATGTCCCTTCGGACCGTCGGCCTCAATCTCTTCCAACTTCGCTCGCCCACCCCAAACCGGTCGTATCGTGACCGTGCCGTCGAGTTCCATCACGTCGCTCGAAGGCGAGAACGGATCAAGCGCACGGCGTATGTGCGTATGCCACACGCCGGTGTTAAAGTCGAAATCGTGGGCGCCATCTCGGGCGCTATCGGGCTCCGATCCGGCTGATAGGGAAAATGCTCGATCGGGCTGCCAGCACAACGCACACATGAGGAGAATTAGTGCATGGAACTTGATCGGGTGCGCGGGTCCGTGACTCTCTTTGCGGCATCCCCTCTGCGTGAACTCTGGAGCCGATGTCTGATCGATCGATCTTTGAGATGACATATTCCTCCTCGAAAAAGTAGCAGCTTTACGTGCGAGTGAGCGGTAAATGCTCACTCAATTTCTTTAGACTCTCGCCGGCAAGAAGAGCAGTACGCCACTCGTCGAGAAACTCGGCGCCGAGTTTCTCATACATCGCAATGGCAGGCTGATTCCAGTCGAGTACAACCCAGCGAATGAACAAGCGGTTCTGCTCCTTGGCAACGCGGGCGACGCCAGCTAGAAGAGCCTTGCCGACTCCTCGTCCGCGATGCTCGGGACGGACAAACAGGTCCTCCAGATACAATCCGGCGCCTCGCCAGGTGGAGTAATGGCCGAAGAACAGCGCGAAACCAGCAGTCGTACCGCCCCATTCGGCGATCAAGGCACTGAACTCCGGATGCTTGCCGAACCCATCGCGCGAAATGACGGCTTCCGTAGTTAGAACTTCATCGAGCCGCTTCTCGTACTCGGCAAGTTCCGAGATCAGCTCCCTGATCACGGGGACATCTTCGACTTTAGCTGTGCGAACGGTCAGCATCGCAAGTGCCGGTGTATCACGGCGTAATCAGATAAACACCAGCAACGAACAGGTTGAGAATGCCGCACTTGTGGTAGGTTGGGAAGGGCCGCTTTTTATGCAATTGACCATACCGCTTTCCCGGGGTGGAAATCCGCTCCATAAGCAGATCTACGCCGGACTGAGGAGTGCGGTTTTCTCAGGCAAGCTTGCATCAGGTGCGCGGCTGCCTTCTACCCGCGACTTGGCCGAACAATTGCGCGTTTCTCGCGCGGTTGTCTTGGAGGCGTACGACCAATTGTTGGCCGAAGGTTTCGTTACTGGCCGCAGTGGTTCAGGAACATATGTTGCAGCGGGACTGTCTTCTGGTCGACTCGTTAGGCGCAAGAAGTCTGCAAGGCTTCGGCTATCGGGTTTTGGGGGCGCTGCTGCCGATGCTGCTGTCACTCTGGAGGGCTCGGGACGACAACATTATTACCGGTACGACTTCCAGTTCGGACGGAGCGAGAGTGACGTCGAGACTTTTCCGTTTGCCCAATGGCACCTCATGCTTACGCGACGCGCGCGGAAGGCGTCCGTCGCCGAGCTTGATTACGGGCCACCAGCCGGAGATCCTGCACTGCGGGAAGCCATCTGCGCTCATCTGCGGCGTTCACGCGCCGTGGCCTGCGACCCCTCTGAGGTCATCATTGTTAATGGCTCCCAGCAAGCTTTGGATTTGATCGCGCGAGTTCTGCTTGAACGCGGCGATCGGGTTGCCATTGAAAACCCCAGCTACCAAGGGACACGGCAGATTCTCCTTGCGGCCGGAGCGCGCTTGGTCCCTGTACCAGTCGATACCGACGGGCTAAATCCCGCCAAGCTTCCCAAGAACGCGCGGCTCTGTTTCGTAACGCCATCCCATCAATTTCCGACGGGAGCAATTCTTTCCCTCGCGCGCCGCCTGGCCCTCCTCGAATGGACGAATCGCACCAATGCCGTCGTTGTTGAAGATGATTACGATGGCGAATTTCATTACCGGGGACAGCCGCTCGAGTCATTACAGGGCCTCGATACCGATGGACGGATCATTTACGTCGGGACTTTCTCTCGCACCGTGTTTCCATCGCTCCGGGTAGGATACCTGGTCGTGCCGAAATTCCTCATCGCAGCTTTCACAGGAGCAAAGTGGATCAACGATCAGCACTCCGCTGCTCTAGAACAGGAGGCTCTCGCAGAATTCATCGTCACCGGGGCGTATGAGCGTCATTTGCGTCGGCTTCGACGCAGGAATTCATCCCGTCGCGAGGCACTATTAACCTCCGTCAATGAGTATTTAGGCGATCGAGTCGATGTGACCGGCGATGGCGCTGGAGCTCACGTTGCATTGTGGCCAAAGCGCCGCCTTGACGAGGCCCTGTTGCTTGCTCGCGCCGCAGAACGCGGCGTTCGGATCTACGGAATGTCGCGTTATTTTTTGACCCAGCCGTCGCAGCCAGGGTTTTTGCTAGGCTATTCTCGGATGAAGGAAGAGGAAATTAGACAAGGCATTCGTCGTTTGAGTGATGTGCTGTGAGTTTACTGCCGGCCCGCGTTCAGACGGCTCCGTATCCTGAAAGCAGGCTTGTGAGTGAAGCTCCTTGGAGCGTTCGATTTCGGTTAGGTTATCGAAGAGTCCCATGGGTATTCACTCCCTACTTGGCATCGTGGAAGATGATGCCAGCGGTATACCGGCGTCCCGATCGCAGGCGACTGACACCATGTCGAAGATTGACGCGATAGGTTCCCCGCTTGCCCTGAACAGGGCGGTGATGCACGGCGAAGGCCACTGCGTCGCCCTGGCGCAGGGAAACAACTTCTGGCCGTGATTGCATGCGCGGGCGTTGCTCGGTGAGTACGAACTCTCCCCCCGTAAAGTCTGCGGTCGGATCGGATAGAAGAACGGCGACTTGTATAGGGAAGACATGCTCCCCATAGAGATCCTGATGGAGACAGTTGTAGTCTCCCTCTCCGTACTTGAGCAGCAACGGTGTCGGCAGAACTTGGCCTGCGTTGTGGCAGCGTTCGATGAACCGAGCATGGCTCTCAGGGTAGTGGACATCAGCGCCCATCGCGACGCTCCAACGGTTGGCGACGGGCGCAAGACGCGAATAGAGATCAGTCCGGAGATCGGCGATGATATCGGGTAGCGGATATCTGAAGTACTTGTATTCTCCCCGGCCGAAGCCATGCCGCGCCATGACAACGCGGCTGCGAAAAATGGTATCGTAAGGATAGAGTTCGGCTAACGCGTGGCACTCGTCCGGCGTCACTAAGCTTGCGAGTACCGCACTCCCCTGATCGTCGAGATCTTGCGCGATCCTGCGCCAGTCAAGCACGCTGGCGCGCGCAGCCGCATTCGTCGTCGTACTGGCATCTTGTATTGCCGTAGTCATGTGCATTGCCTTCCTGATTCGTTCCGTCTTCCCCTTCATTCCTTATGTGATAACCGAGTATGGCGCCATCGCACCAGTGCAAAGTCCTGCTTGTTTTAGCGAGTCCCTCACCCAAGTGAACGCTGCATCCTCCAGTTCCGTATAGCCGCGGCGTGCTTCGGATAGTGTCCATACGTGTCTTAGCCGAAGACGACGCCGAAAGCGTGTATCGTTGCGAATGTTTTCCTCGGGAGTGTTCTCTATGAAAGCGACCACCTGGCTATGAGTGCTGCTTTGCTCCCGAAATGTTTCGGAGAGTGAAAGGTGCTTGTCCCGTGTCCTCACTTGAGCGTTGAAGGCGTTGATCCCACCGTAGGCTCCGAGTACAGCGACGGCCTTCCATCCTTGAGGGTGAGGTAAGTGCTTGAGCGTCTCCCGTCCCCAGTTGATCACGTGTACGAGGATGTCTCGCACCGACCAAGCTTTTGTAACACCGGGCTGCATCATTTGGGAGTCTGAGAAACCGGCATATGAGTCTTGAAAGGCCCTTAAGAAGTTGTTGTCTGTCCACAATGCGTTTCTCATCGCCGGTGTGTGGATTGCCCTTCCACTCGCAGAGTGTTGCCTCACCATCCGCAGTGACTCTTCGTTCAAGGCCATAAAATGAATCGACCGCCGATATGTGATCGCAAGGATTAATTGATCGCCGGGCGGTGCGAACGTTCTTGGTCTATGAGTGCCCGCTTGCGGGCAAGCCCCCAGCGATAGCCGCCCAGTTCGCCAGTACCACGAATGACTCGATGGCAGGGAATCACGAGTGCAACCCTGTTCGCGGCGCAGGCTCGTGCAACGGCCCTCGCGGCGTTAGGGTTACCGACCCCAGCGGCCACTTCGGCGTAGGACTGAACTTCACCGTACGGAATTGACTGGAGGTAATTCCAAACCCGAATCTGGAAGGCCGTGGCCCGAATGTCCAGGGGCAGATCTAGATGCGGGTGGGTGCCTGCCAAATGGTCGTTCAGAGCTTGCGCCCACTTCTGAAAGTCGGGATGATAGGGCTTGCTCATGGCCAGGAGTATCGCCGCCGGATACTCCTTTTCGAGCATTCTCAGCAGGCCAGTGCGCGTATCTCCGAATTGCAGGAAACACAGTCCTCTATCGGTTGCGCCGATCATGATTAATCCCAGCGGGGTTTCGATAGTGGCGTACGTGATCGTCACATTCCGCCCACCTCTCCGATATTGATTCGGTGTCATACCCAGTTGCGTATCGGTTCGTTCATAAACGCGGCTGGAGGAACCATACCCAGCCTCGTAAACCGCCTGCGTCACGTCTCCCGACTGCTTCAGGCCTTTCTTCAATTTGCGCAGGCGCGCCGCATCCACGTACTGCTTCGGGCTCAATCCGACGATGCCTTTGAAGGTCCTCTGGAAATGTGAGGGACTCATGCCTGCTTGCGTCGCGAGGTCCTCGAGTTTCAAGGGTTCGTCACTGCGCTTTTCGATATAGCGGCACACTTCCCGAATTAGCTCTGCTGTGGGGTCGGGCCCGGGGGCGACCAAAGGACGGCATCTCAGGCAGGGGCGAAGGCCATCTCGTTCCGCGTCACCGGCCGATGCATAAAAGCGTACATTCTTGCGAAGCGGTCGACGGGATGGGCAAGATGGCCGGCAGTACACGCCGGTGGTGACAACGCCATAGAAGAAACTACCGTCTCGACTCTTGTCCCGCTTTTGAACTGCCTCCCAGCTGTTATCTTGGTCCAACATGAGCACCTCCCAATTCCCGCATCGCAGGTCAAACTTTGGACAGCCCTATCAAACCTATCCGGAGTCTGCTGTCAAACCTTCAGAAGACGCAATTAGAAGGCCCCGCCCTTAACATCAAGTCCCATCTGTTGCGTTACGCGGCCCGCTCAATCTTCGATCGCCGCTAAGCTCCAGCCCTCACTGCTTTCCGGCTACACACACTATTTCTGAGACCGGGCCGAACCAGGGCCATTGGCGTGAATGTAGGTATATTGTTTCGGTGACTTTCAGCCCCGTTACAGATGCTCCGTTGACGTCAGAAACACTGGCACCTTTGGGATCGAAGTCAATCCAGATCGCCGTTCCTTCATGAAAGCGGTGAGTGTCACTTCGACTCGAGAGACGGTAGCACATCCCTGATGCATCGTACCGGCATACGACCGCCAAGTCGCCTGACTTCGTGTGTCCCGCCACGGTACAGGCCGAGGACGTTCGTTGGTTCGGTTGGGCTAGGCAAACATGGCAGCAAGCCATGATCAGAAGGAGTGGGAAAACCCTTTTCACTCGCATAATAAGGAAACCCTACTCGGGGCATGAGGGAAAGAAACTCCGAATCTTGCTGTTAAATTATTAGTGTACGAAATTGATGGCCAGCACAGGCGCCACCGTGAGAGAGGAATTGTGGCCGGGCGCAATTACTCGGGTGCCGAAGATCACTCCTAGATTCGGCGAGACGTTGTATTCGACAGCCGGCGCAAACCCATATGTCCAACTGGAGCCGCTATTTTGTCGCACGCTCTTCGCATTTTGAGTGCCTACCACGCTCGTGTTTCCGTTGTGTTCGTAGAGCGTATCCACAGCGAGTACCCACTGGCGAGTCAAGCTGTATTCCGGCGCCGCGTCGATAGTCAGGGATTTGCCAGGTTCAGCGCGCCCGCGAAAGCCGTTCGAGGTCCCGTAGACGCTTACGTCCTTTACATCAACATCGCTCGAAAAGGACTGCGAAACGTCGAATCGCGCGCGCAGAATCCGGCCGTTGGGCATCCAGAAGTAGGCCTGGGTGTTCACCGATACAGTCGTGGCGTAAGCACCAGCTCCAAGACCATTGCTGGGTCGAGTTCCGAGATCATCGTATTTCCCACTGGGAAGTGTTTGCTGGATCTCTATGGCGGTCGTGGGAACCCAGCTGCGCTCATGAAATTGAGTGAGCTGATATTGACCGAGCAAGGTGATGTCGCCGGCTTTCACTCCTGAGCTGCTTGGACCGTTGTCCATCTTGTTGTATCCGACGATAGGAATCACTCCGGCCGTAACTGTGTTCGTCAGGCCGTAGAGCACGTAAGCACGAGATCCGAAAGCCTGCGATTGAGGTCCTATCACATCGTAGATATAGGGCTCCACAAGAAAGTGCCCACGCGGTAACGTGGCAGCGGAGTTCGCCAGTAACGGACCGGTCCACCATGCGTCCGACAATGACTCGCGCTCAGCCGGTGGGAGCGCTGGCGAGGCTTGCTGAGCCCTCGCCAGCCCAACCATCATCACGGCAGTGGCCACTGCGTGAATCGACCGCCGCCAAAACAACTCAACTCGGGAGGTGGTCATTTCAACCAATCGGGAACCGCCAGTTGCTGGCGCGGCAGCTCTTGTTTCGTGGTCGCCAATGCGTATGCGAGGACAGCCACAACCGCGATGTTTTCGCGCAGTTCCCGGGGATCCACTTTGTCGAGTGTGTCGGCGGCTGTGTGGTGATAGTCGAAGTACTTCCGTGTGTCCTGGAGCGGAGCAAATGCGGGAACGCCACGAAAATGTAGAGGGATAAGGTCGGGTGAGGGCTCTTTTAGATCTTGGAGAATGCCTGCACCGGACTCCTGCAAGATCTCGGCGACGGGCTGGAGAAGAGCGGCAAGAGACGGGTCGCCGGTGAAATAAACTCCCATGGCATGCCCCGCGCCCGAGTCGGTCTCGATTGCGGCGAAGTGGCTTGGCATTTCAGGGGTGTGTTCCTTTGCATACGCACGTGCCCCCAGCAGTCCAGGCTCTTCACCCATCCAAGCCACGAATCGGATCGTTCGACTGGGCCGGAGATTCTGCTCATGAAGCAGGTGGGCGGTGGCCATCGCAATTGAAACGCCGGCCGCATCGTCAGTGGCACCGGTACCCAGGTCCCATGAGTCGAGGTGCCCAGATACGATGACAAACTGTCCCGGGTGATCACTTCCCTTTAGATCGGCGATCACGTTGTAGGAATCCACTTCTTCGTGCATGTCCGAGCTCAACTCCAGGTGAAGCCGAACTGGTCCCTGAGATAGAAGTCTTACGATAAGATCGGCATCCTCCGCTGTGGTTGCCGCTGAGGGAATGTGCGCGGCGTTCTCGTAGTCGGTCTCACCGACGTGGACAAGCCGGAATTCCGCACCTCCTACCGAACGCACCAGTACGGCGACAGCACCCGCCTTGGCCGCCGCGGCACGACCAGCAGTCCGAAACTCCACCGCCTGGTCATATGCTTCGAAAGCGAAACCTGAATGAGCCATACTCCTGTCGAAACGCTTGTTGAAGAGCACGATCTTGCCGGCTACCTTCTCGTGAGGCAGGGCGGCGAGGTCGGCAAGACTGTTGACAACGACAACCTCAGCTGTGATCCCGCCGCCTGGCGTGGCGACCCCGGAACCTCCGAGTGTGGCGACAACGATCTTTTGGGTGGTTCCCGGCACCCGGCCGAAATACTCAACCAGCTCGCAACGTTCCTCAGCTCGCACCCATCGCGGGACCTGGACCTTTTCAAGATGTACCTCGAACCCGAGACTGCGCAGTTCAGCGGCGACATAATTTACCGCTGCAGCCGCCTGCAAGGATCCAACAGGCCTTGTACCGATGTTGTCGGTGAGATGGGCTAATCGTTCGTATCCGTAGTTGTCGCGAAGCGCTGCCGACTGCAGCTGACGCAGCGTTTCTAGTGTTGATGGTGACCAACCCGTCGCGCCCGTCTGGGCGGCAAGCGTCAATATGGGCCCGCTCATGAGCATCATGAGCAGGACTCCAGTAATACACTTCATATTTCGTTTCTCTCCCTTTGATCGGTCCTTTTCCTGACCTCCCCGAAGATAAGTCTGGATCCGCTCCGTGGAATATCCGGTTCTTGCGCTCGAATCCGGAAAGCCTTCGCCGAAGATCAGGACAAGCGGCTACAGTTCAGTTGTCGACCTCGGCCCAGTTTGGATTCGGGCGCACCTATCCCAGTTTCGCCAGTTCTACGAGTCCGCCAACTGGATTCGCCTGGAGTCTGAATCATCAAGAGGCCTTTCCCTCAGCGTCGTTCTCTTTCTTGTTGGGCGTTCTTTGCCGGTAGCAACCAGGTTCCGTAGACTACCGTTGATAAAAGAGCCCAGCTTCGATCTACGACAGGTCTTCTTCGCCGAAAATACGGAGACAGCAACCCCCGTTGTTGTCGGAGCTTCATACGCTCGCTGTGAGGAAATACCATCCGACTAGCGAACCGATCGCTTGCAACTGCCGTCATGAACCACCATGCGTGAGGAAGGTATGGCGGTACCGCATTCCCGGATGGCTACTGCTTCACACCGCAAAAGAGGTTTGCTGCGCGAAATACACGTGCCATGACCCATCTTTCCAGACGTAATAGTCGGCAAAATACGACTTGTAGGGCTTGCCATCGACCAGCTTTTCTGACGAGATTCCGTACGCGACTGCCACGTCGCCGTGAATATGTACGGTAATCGGTGGCATATCGGGAGCCGTGACCGCCTTACCTTTATTTCTTTCCGCGAGGTCCAACTCCTCACTGAGATGATTGATGTTTCCGTTACTCATGATTTCGGTAAAGTCTGGTGTCAGAAGGCAACTCTCAAACTCGGTGTCGCCGCCTAGAAAGGCGAGCGTCCAAGCTGTTTCTAGTCTCTGAATGGTGGCAGCATCTCGCCGATCGTGAGTAAGTGCGGGACGAGCACAGTCGGCTCTGGCATCAGCTGTGAAAACGATCAGGCAGATACAAAAACAAAGTTCTGTAAGGCGGAGCGTCATGAACTCACCTTTCGGGACCGACGCCTTCCTATTGGCGTCGTGATCTATGGCCGCGGTCGGCCGAAAGCGGCAGCAAGCGGCGCTCAGTATAGACGCGATACAGGCCAAAAGGTATTCCGCCTCGAGTACCCGAGCAGTCTTTTGTCATCGAAACTCTCCTTTGTAAGTTTGAGCGGTACAGCTTGCCACTTGTGCCTGAATTGCGAAGCGGCGAGGCAGAAATGAATTTAGATTCGGAATATAGCGTTGCCTCTGCTACCGCCCGATTGGGGGAGCCTCGGTTTGCGGCATCGGGACTATGTTCTAGCTAGAGGCGTCACTCGCACTGGCCGCACACGGCTTCTGCGGTTGATTTACCGCTCGCGATGGCATGAAATGTGCGGAAATGTGGGGGAAAAATATGGGACGGTCGTGACGTACCTCGTTTTCCTCTACACTCCGGGGCGATTCGCCCTGGAAAGACTTCGAGATGCGAAATTCGCCATGTCCACATTTCTCGTTGTCCATTAGTAATGGACATGGCATAATAATGGACGCTATGCGAGTTGAACCTCCATTGACTCCTTTTCTAGAGCAGCTCCGGACCCTGCACTTCATCAGCGATCTGGATTTCTCTCCGAAGAACCGTGCCGACGATCAAGGAATCGACGGTACCCTCAAGGTGCGCACTCCCAAAGGAACCTACTCGTTCCTCGTGGAGCAGAAGCGGTCGTATCTGGACCGAGGGATACTCAATGCCCTCGTCGCTCAAGCCAAACTCTATGCAAGAGTACATCGCAAGCCCCTCTTGCTGTTGGCACGCTACATCCCCCGGCCTTCTGCCGAGCGATTGATCGAATCACGAATAAACTTTGTGGACCAAGCTGGCAACATGCACCTCGTGCTCGGTCAAAACTATGAGCGTACGATCATCGGAAACAAAGAGAATGCCGTTTCAAAAGAAGGCAAGCGGGTCAGCCCCGCAATCTCTCAATTGTTGTTCACCTTCGCCACGAAGGAACTAGCGGGAAGCTGGTCCGTGCGTCAACTGGCTGAAGCGTCAGGGTTGAGCAAAAGTAATGTTGCGAATGTTCGACAGCAGTTGGTCGAGCGCGGAGTACTGCGAGAATCGGGGCACGGCTTTGATATCAGCGACAGATCGCGATTACAGGACGAGCTGTTGAGAGGATATGAGTTCGCTCTGCGTCCGAAACTTCTAATTGGGCGTTTCCGGTCCTCCGACAGAGACCTAGACGACATGCTCGCCAGCGTCCGAAAGCCTCTTGCAGACCTATCAATTCGGTGGTCGGTAACTGGCGGGCCGGCTGCTCAGGTTCTCCAAAAGTTTTATCGAGGGTTGGAACTGCCAATCTTCGTCGACTCGTTCCCTGACCAACTTCGTCGTCAGTTGCGGATCATTCCTGACAAGGCAGGGCCACTCATTTTTCTGCGTTCCTTCGGTACCATCCCGTTTTGGCGAGAAACCGAGCCGTACCCTCTCGCGCATCCGTGGTTGATCTATGCCGAGCTGATGTATTCTTCCGATCCAAGAGCGCACGAAGCGGCGGAAGAACTCAAACGCGAGTTCCTCTCCTGAGCGATGCCCGAACTTACCGACAACCAAATCGCTGACCTCCGAGTCCTGCAACACCGTTGTGCGACCCTCGGAGCAGACCTTGTAATCATCGGGGCCATTGCGTACCAGATACATTTTCCAGCGGAGTCCCGGCATACCGGAGACATCGATTTCGCCGTCGCCTTGGACCTTGACGAATTCGCAGAGCTGGAACGCCGACTTCTTGCCGACGGCTGGGTCCGTTTCGCAAACCGTGAGCACCGATGGCGGAGCGCCCAGGCAACGATCCTGGACCTGATCCCAGCTGGACCCAAGCTTCGGGAAGCCAAGCAGATCACATGGCCCATTAGTCAGTTCACGATGAGTCTGGTGGGATTCGACCACGTATTCGCGACCGCGCAGCCGGTTCAGCTGGCGCCGGATCTGACGCTGAAGGTGATCTCATCTACCGCACTGATGCTCCTTAAAATTGTCGCATTCATGGACGATCCGCAGCGGCGAGTCAAGGACCTGGATGACATACGAGGCCTCCTTGTGCAATATGAAGCCGAGAGCCAGCGGATCTTTTCGGACGTGGTGATAGATGCTGCGCTCCAGGACTATGGACTGGCTCCCGCGTTTCTGATGGGTCTCGACCTGCGTGCGCTTTGCGCGGACGACGAAGTACAGATTGTCCACGCGTTTCTCGAAGCGATGAATGAAGCCAATCCGGCGTGGATGGCGTTCGTCCGTGCCCGAGGCGTCGGGGACCATGCTGAGGAAGATGCTCGCACCCAGATCGACACCTTCAGACAAGGTTTTGAGCGGAACGCGTGAAGGGCGCCAGAACGCTCGTGTCGATCAAATCGGTCTGGACGCAAAACGGGGGACTAACTAGGGACTGGGGACTAATTGGGGACTAGGGACTAAACGAGGGACTGAAGCGCGTTTCTTGCGCGTACTTACAGGTGCTTAGGTGTCATCCGTGCGCTTGTAAGTTGTTTGGTATCAATTTCCCTTTGAACTCATAACCCAAAGGTCGGTGGTTCAAATCCACCCCCCGCAACCAACCTCATAGGGTAACCAATCAACACATTATAAATGCTTTACAGGCACAGCACGAAAGTGCTGTTTACATCAAGTCCTGTCTATGTCCTAATAGCGTATGGACAGCACCCGTTGTACCTCCTACAAAAACGGAGAATCAAAAACAATGGCAGCACACGGAATCCCGCTAGACCTGGCACGAAAAAACCATTTGCACCGTTGTCAGCGCTGTGCCAGTATGAAGGTGCGGGCATGACGGAAACGTCTTGCCAGACTAATAAGCAGCCGCTTGCGATTCCCCGGACGGGGTTCCGCAAAGCGGCTGCTTTTTATTTGGAAAGGAAACGAGGAGGCAAATAAAAGGGGGAAACATCACTCTTGAAGGAAGGGGACGAAAAGTAGCTCTCCTGTTCCGTGGTAGGAACTTTTTGAGAGAGGGGAAACAACAATGACGCCAGACGTTGCAATCAAATTAGGGGAGCAGTTGCTTAAAGAACAGGGTCTTGTGGGCTGGCGTGTGTGTTGTGACGCTGACGCTACGGAAACCTGCAACTATTATGCTTCACTCGGAGAGCCAGGTGCGGACGTTGTTGCACATTGCGATTCGAGCAGGAAGATAATTTATCTGCTCCCGTCCTACGTCCGCTGCCCAAACCACGACGGTCCTACTCTCCTGCCTGACCCAGCGGATGACATAAGGAACACAATCCTCCATGAGATTGTTCACGCTCTACAACCCAGGGGGAGCGAGGCTCACGGTAAAGAGTGGAAAGCGATAGCTGACCGTTTGGGCATTGTCGTAGAAAGAGGCAAGAAATGATTCTCTACAAAAGGCACCGTCAAGATTGCCAGTACCGGAACGGCGCTGGCAAAGATCGTGACCATTCGCACCGTTGCCTGTGCACCGTGTGGGTTGAGTGGAACGCCAAAGGAAAACAGCAGCGGCATCCCGTGCGTGACAACGCTGGTCAGCCAACGTCCTCTTGGTCCGAAGCTGAGAAGCTGGCTTCCCAGAACGTTGGGGAGACTGGCAACCCGTCCGTTGCCACGAAAGCCGCCGCTGTCACGGTCGCTGACGCTATCGCTACTTTCCTGAAGCACAAGGAAGGCCACTGGCAGTCTACGACCCTGGCGAAGGCCAAGCTGACGCTGCAACGCCTGCAAGAGTTCTGCGACAGCCAAGGCATTACGCTCTTGGCCGACGTGGACACGAAGGCGCTGGACAACTGGAAACTGGAATGGACGTTCAAGTCTCCGATTGCCAAGCGCAACAACCAAGAGCGTGTGCGGGCGTTCTTCCGCCGCTGCTTTGAGCTTGGGGACATTCCCAAGAACCCAACGCTGCTGTGGGAGAAAGTCAAGGTCAAGAATCTAGGGCTGAATGTGAACCCGCTGGAGCCGAAAGAATACGCTGCGCTGCTGAAGGCCGTAGATCACGTTAAGGCCATCACGCCAACGCAGACCGTGCGGGTCAAGGCGCTCATGCAACTTCAACGCTGGTCTGGGCTGAGTCTGGTGGATGCCGTCTGCCTGTCGAAAGACGAACTTGTTGAGGCGGGCGGCGTGTATCGAGTGGTCACGGAGCGCCAGAAGACTGAGGCCTCAATCAACAACGTCATTCCCTCTGACGTTGCCAAGCTCCTGCTTGAGGCGAAGAACGGCAACCCTGAGTATTTCTTCTGGACTGGCACGTCAACGCCGAAGAGCGCCGTCAGCTATTTCGATAAGCTCTATCGCAAGGTCTTCAAGCAGGCGAAGATTCCGACTGACGGCAAGCTCTCTCACAGGTTTCGCCACACGTTCTCAGTCGAGTTGCTGAAGGCGGGAGTGGACATCAGGAAAGTCAGCAAGGCTCTGGGCCACAGCAGCGTGACGATTACAGAACGCTACTACGCAAAATGGAATAAAGCCCAGCAGGATTTGCTCGATTCCGATCTGACTGGCGCATGGGGGAAACGGTGATTCCCACACGACTGTTAGACGTGTATGTCGAGTTTGTCTGCCCCACCAGAACCGTTGCGTTCTCTGGGATTGAGGGAATCAGGGCAGCAGAAGAGTCGCTGCGTCCGCTGAAAGAGGCGCTGTCTCCGATAGATTTACACCCCTATGTCTTGGACCTTGCCAGAGGCAGACGCCACACTCATAAGATGATCTGCTGGACATACAACTTGGAACTCTCAGCAGCGAGTGTCCGCAATGCACTCTCTGGGTTGGAACCCTTCTACGTAATCAGTGTTCGCAAGAAAACCCGCAACCTGCCCGTTCTCCAAAGGCGTCGTCGTGTCGTGTCCCTGCCCGCCTGTCGCTGTAAGAAGTTCCCCTGCAAGCACACGCCAACAACCTCATGGTCCGATCACCTTGCGGAGTGCAAGCGTGAGGACGCCGCAATCAGACAGCGGCGATCCCGTGTAACGCACAACAGGATCGGCGCTGGACGGGCGAAGTCTTAGCCCGCTTTTTTCGTGCCCGCTTTCGCTTCCAATCCCGCTCCCGCTTTTCCAGTTCATCATGCAAGACAGAAAGTATTTTTCGCATGACGTTATCAAACTTCGCAAACTCTGATTCCGGCTGTGTCTTCATGGTCTCCTCGGAACTTTGTAATAGTGGCAGTACTTTGCGAGCGTTTCCAGATTCACCACTCCCGCATCTTTTGGGATGCTCTTTAGCATCTCGGTGGAGCGCAGCAGTTGGATACCCTTCTCAAGAGTGTGGTCAGCCTTCAGCGCACCCTCCACTCCTGATCGAATCTTCCATCCGGCAAAATCGGCGGCTTGGAAGGCAACAGCCTCCGTCTTGTCGAGAAACTTTGGAAGCACCTTGTAATCGATCTTGTGTAACCGCTCAAAGTCGCTCTTGTCCTTGTCTCCGTCCTCGAAATAATAGAGCAGACTCCGCTCGGCTCCCTTTCTTTTCGCCCAGTTGCGTAAGGTGTGGACGCACGTCAAAGAGCAGAGGGTGTATGGCCGCCCCAGCCGTTCCTCAATTTGGAAACTCTTGTTAGCCTTCTCATAGTCGGGAAGGATCACCGTCGTACGGAACGACTTATTGACGTTGCGTTTCAGGCATTCGGCTAGGCGCTCAATGAACTTACGCCGTCGCTCGGTCTCACCCCTCCATCCCTTCGCAAATTCTCCCCGATTGCTCACAAAGTCGGTCATGTGGAAGAACGTAACGCCTTCCGACTTCAGGATCGCATTCCACTCCCTGTCGAAGCGAGACCACTTCTGGACGGTGGAAACGAATCCGGCCACGGTTAGAACAGACTTCTGGTTGGGGTGGCCGCTGGCATCGAAATAGGCGCTAAACATTGCCATTAGAGCCTCTTCGTTGTACCGGCAAAAGAGCACCGATCTGG
>Ga0187880_1000904_pt1 | contig 24345 bp, 27 predicted proteins | sample June2016WEW_19_4_FD_132998 | JGI IMG/M metagenome (GOLD analysis project Ga0187880, IMG submission 132998) | Peatland microbial communities from SPRUCE experiment site at the Marcell Experimental Forest, Minnesota, USA - June2016WEW_19_40 | ecosystem: Environmental > Terrestrial > Soil >... | reverse complement strand
TCGCTCGGGCACTGGCCTCGTCTCCGGGTAGGCGGCACGAGTGGTGGCGGGGGTTTTTACCGTTTCCTCCCCTTAAGTCCGGCCGAAGCAGAACGGTGTCAGGCAGGACTACATCACTCGTTTGTCCACGCCAAAACTCAACGCGCCAGGCCGATCAGGAAAGCAGCCAGAAGGATCAGCACCAGCACGGCCCGCCAGCGTCCGCCTTCGGGCAGCGGGCCGCCGCCGGAGACACGAGGCGGGACCCAGAAAAGGGCCACCACCGCCAGAATCAGCGCGGGCACAAACAGGAACGCCAGCAAAGCATATTGCGCCTTGCTCTGCGAAAACAGCCCGCCTTGTCGCAAAGGCGATGCCAAGGTACTTCCCAAGAACCAACACAATATCGCGCTGCCCAGTTCTGCAACCGCGCCAAGAATGCGTAATATGAGAGGCGTCATCGTGATCGATAGCAGTGTAGCAGTTCGACTGCAGCCAGCCGAAGCACCCTACTGGGAGCAGACTCCAGGTCCGGCGGATAGTCGAATGGGTTCTAGCGCGCGGCAGGTGGGCTCGGCGCCGCAACCCTCGTCAGCTTCCACGGTTTCAGCTTGGGCATCCCGGGAGGCATGGACATGGCGCTCATCTTGAGTTCGGCTGCGGTTTCGCCCGTCAGCCGCATGGTGAAGCGGTCCGTCTCGTTGGTGTCCGGGTTCTTCGTGGTCAACAGCAAGCCGTCATTGTTGAGGGCCGCCTCTTGGATGACCTCGGTGACTTCGGTGTCACCCACGCTCTTGAGTTCGCCCGCGTCGTTGAATTTGAGGTCATTCGCGCGGCGTAGTGACCCGGTAAGCGTTTGGCCTTGCAATGCCAGTTGCACTGTCAGCCACGGACGCTCCTCAAAAATTCCAATCCAGGTGCCAGCGTAACCCGCCAACGGCGACTTTTTCACGGGCTGGTTCGGTGTCGTCGGCCGCGAGGCGGTTTGCGACCAGCCAACACTACTGAGCGCAATCGCTATCATGATTGGAATCGCCAGACGCTTCATCGACATTCCCGCTACGGATTGTACTCCCACGTCACCTCCAGCGATGGCGCCGTGAAAGGCCAACACGCGTTGACCTTGTCGCAGTCCTGGTAATTGGGCAGGCAAGCCATCGGCGTCATAGCAGCAGCAATAAGTAGCATTGAAAAAGAGGGGAACGGGAGCGTGTTCCCCTCTGCCGACGAGTGGCGTCGCGGCGAGTGGCCACCCCTCCGCGCCTACAACCAAATCTCAACCTTCCCCGACGGCGGGGCTCCAACTGTGACGATCGCCTTTGAAAATCCGGGCCGGAGCGGCTTGCCGGGCGCGTTCTTCCTGGTGGCAGTTCCAGCACAGCGGCCGCATGTGCTGCAGCGTCGCCTGTAGCTCGTCGAGATGCATGTGGCGCAACTCGAACAGTTTGTGCTGCTCATTGAGCAGCGCCAGCCGGCTCCGTCTCCAATCCGACGGAGAAAGGCCGCGCTCGCAAATTGCGCAGCTCTTGCCTTCATACCATTTGCTCAAAAGGCGATTCACGTTCTCCGGAGAAGGATTGATTTGCGCCAGGCATTCCTGTCCGCAATCGCCCTTTTCCGGCCAGCGTGAGCACGACTTCAGCCGCGAATGTTCCTTGCCTCGCAGAGCGGTCCAGAACGCGTATTCATGGTCAACCTCGATGTCCACCCGCTGCCCCGAGTCCGGGCAAAGCGCCGACTGCCGGCCGCGGTTCTGGTAGTAATTTTGAAGACTTAACGCCACCGGCAGACCGGTGACAAGAATTGCGCCAAGGAAGAATAAAACGATCGGAAATAGAGTGAAAGTCAACATAACTCACCTGCGGCAGGGCACCGGCCCGACAACATATTTGTAAGCTGCCTTATCACCGGGAATCAGTGACGCGGCGCACATGCGCATGTGACGGATCGGAAATTGGGCGCCCGGGCCGTGCTTCTGACGCGGGGATAATGATCTCCGACTGGATGAAATCTCCGGGATGGGGCGGGTTCTTCATCGGCACGGCGTCGTCTCGTCAGTCCTAGTGGTCGCCACTGACTATCCACTGACCACTAGCCACTAAATGCAAAAGGCCGGCATGCAGCCGGCCTTCGCTTTCGGAAAACAGGAAGCTACTTCTTGGGGGCGATTGCGTCCTTCGCGGCCTTGGCCACGCGGAACTTCACCACGACCTTGGCAGGAATCTTGATCGCTTCGCCGGTCTGCGGATTGCGGCCCATGCGCGCCTTGCGATTCGACTTTACTAAACGGCCCAGACCCGGTACCACGAATACGCCGTTCTTCTTGGTCTCTTTGATTGCCACTTCCGCGAGCGACTCGAGAAAGGCGGCAGCCTGTTTGTTGTTCAACTCGTGCTTCTCGGCCATGTGACGGACCAGTTGGGTCTTGGTCATGCCTGTTGCCATTAGTAATCCTCCTTGAAAAGTTGAGCGGTAAAAATGCTCAAGTTGAGCGTATCTTACACCAACCTCATTCACGTGGGAAACATTTTCGCCATATTTTATGCGGTTTTTCCACAGGTCGTGCTCGCAAAGCCACTGCCCATGCGGGTCCGGCGGACCCGCGCTTGGGTCAAAGTGCCATAATGGGAGATTGGGGCCGATGAACTGGCCCGTGGGGTACCACCTTTGAGCTGCGCCATTTGCAGTGACCGCAAGGAAAAACGCTTTTGCCTGGCAGTCCATGGACGCATCTGCCCGCAATGCTGTGGTGAACAGCGGGAGCTCACGCTCGACTGTCCCTCCGAGTGTCCTTACCTGCAACAAGCGCGCCAGCACCAGAAGCCGCGACAACTGGAAGACGCTCCGCCGGAGGAAGTATTTCCCAGGGTCGAACTCTCCGACGAATTCCTCCACGATCGCGAGCCGGTGGTTTCGGGAATTCTGCAGACGATCGGCAAGCTTTCACGCAGCGACCGTAGCTTGACTGACCGGGAAGTGATTGCAGCCTTGGCCAACCTGGCCGCAAGCTACCAGACACTGATCGGCTCGGGCCTGGTGTATGAGCAAGTGCCGACGGGCCTTGCGCAGCAGGCGCTCATCGCAGCGGTGCGGCAACTTCTGGAAGAATTTCGCCAACTGGAGCGAGAGCACCTCGGACACACCACGCTGAGGGATGCCGACGTGTTGAAGGTGCTGGTGCTGGTGTTGCGGTTGGCGCACCTCCACACTTCCGGGCGGCCGCGCTCGCGTGGATTTCTAGATTTCCTGCACCAACAATTTCCCGCTGCGCAATCCTCAATCGCCGCCGCGGACGAGCCGGGCAGCCGCATCATCATGCCCTGAGCGCCAGGCGAACCTTTACGATCACTGCCGCCGCCTGCACCACATTTCCTGTTTGAACTGCGCGGCTGATACTATCGATTTTCTTTGCGTATGCACGTCGCTCACGGGACCATTCTATTTTTCGCGGCCCTCCTCGCGGGCGCCATCAATTCGGTGGCCGGAGGCGGCAGCTTCGTTTCCTTTCCCACGCTGTTATTCGTCGGCATCCCGCCCATAAACGCCAACGCCACCAACACGGTCGCGCTCTGGCCGGGACAGCCCGCCAGCGTCTGGGCCTATCGCACCGAGTTTCGCAGCCTGCCGCGGCGCGTGCTGGTGCCGCTTACAGTGACCGGCATTCTCGGAGGCTTTCTCGGTGCTTATGTTCTGCTCATCACCCCGCCAGCGACCTTCATGAAGTTAGTGCCGTGGCTGCTTTTGATCGCCACCCTGATTTTCATGATGAGCGGACGGATTACGCGCTGGGTGCGACAGCGGGCCGAGCACGGAGAACATCACGAGTTCGCCACCGGCCGCGGGATTTTCCTGCAGCTGTTCATCGCGTTTTACCTCGGTTACTTCGGCGCCGGCGCGGGCATTCTCATCCTCGCCATGCTGGCCCTGCTGGGCATGGACCACATTCACACCATGAATGCGCTCAAGGCCTGGCTGACCACCGTGTCCAACGGCGTGGCCACAGTCCTGTTCGTGGTGACGCCGCACGTCGTGTATTGGCCGCAGGCGATACTCATGATCATTGGCGCCATAACCGGCGGCTACTTCGGCGCCTACTTCGCGCGCAAGACCAAACCGGAGTACGTGCGCGCCATCGTCATCGTCATCGGCTTCACCTTGGCCATCTACTTCTTCGCGCGCCAGGTTCGGGGCTAGACTAGCGGTCCAGCATTCAGCACTTAGCAGTCAGCATTCACAAATGCATAGCCGAATAGAGGGAATTGACAGCGGCTATCCAAGGTTGTACTGTTCAACAGTTGAACTGGAGGACATGCCCTCATGGACGTCGTCGCCGTAAAAACGAAGTTTCAGATTGTGATTCCGCAGCACATCCGCGAGCAAGTCAAGGTGGAGATCGGCGACCTTCTGGAAGCAGGCGTGGAGGGCGGGAAAATCACCTTTACGCCCAAGAGCCTTATCGACCGGCATTTGGCAGAAGGTCTCGAGGACGCAAAACAGGGCAGGACCCATGGCCCTTACGCCAACGCCAAGGATGCGATTAAGGCGCTGGAGAGGCGTGCCAAACGCCACGCGAAAAAGCGCGGTCAATGAAACTCCGGTTTACGGAATGAGCGGACAAGGACTATGCGGGCCTGCCGGTCGCTATCCGCAAAGCGTTCGCGAAGCAACTGCACTTCCTGCTGGTCAATCTCCGGCACCCGTCACTGCACGCGAAAAAATACAGCCAGGGCATGGATGTGTGGCAGGGCAGAGTAACGAAAGGATGGCGGTTCTACTTCAAAATCGAGCGGGACGAATATGTCATCCTTTCCATTATTCCGCATCCTAAGTAATCGGCATACCGGGCTCTAACGAAACAACTCATGGGTTACAGAAATTGCGGAACTGTTCTACCGTCGGGCAGTCTCGGCTCCCTTAACGCCCTCCCGATAGCGCAACTTCATTATCAGCAAAGGCGCGCTGAGGAAGAAAGTGACCGCATTGGGCAAGATGATGGGCAGCGAGTGGATCATGAAGCCGTAGCTCACCCATAGCAAAAGCCCTGCGTTGAGGCTGATCAGCATCAGCAGCGAGAGATCGCGGACGGACTTGCTGCGGAAGGAATGCAAGGCCTGAGGAAGATACGCCAGCGTGCACAGCGTGCCCGCGGCAAAGCCGGTTAGTGATTCGAGAAACATACCCCAGCGTACCATCGCCGCGGGCTTGGCGACGCCCGTGAGAGCTAGCCGATCTTGAGCACGATCTTGCCGTAATTGGCGCGCTCCAGCAGGAGGCGGTGGGCCTCGCCGGCTTGCTCCATCGGCAGGGTGTGCCCGATCTCGGGATGCAGTTTGCCCTGTTCAATCCACGGCTGCATGGCTTGCAAACTGCGGCCGATCAGATCGTGGTCCTTGGCCAGGATGCTGAGCCACAGGCCGTGGGCGCTGAGACTCTTGGCCATCATGGCGCCGGTGTCGAACTGGTGCCGCTGTCCGGTCGCGGTGCCATAGATGATGACCCGCCCAAAGGGCCGGCAGCAGCGCAGGCTTTTGGCCGTGTGTTCGCCGCCCAGCATCTCGAAGACTGCATCCACACCCTCGCCGTTGGTTAGCTCCTGGACGCGCTGCTCGTAATCCGTCTCGCGGTAGTTGATGCCGTGGTCAAGCCCGAGCTTTTTCGCCCGGTCAAGTTTTTCTTGGGACGACGACGTTCCATAAGTTTCGATACTCAGCAACTGTCCGATCTGAATGGCGGCCGTGCCCACTCCCCCGGCGGCGGCATGGATCAGCACCCGACGCCGCTGCAGATCGTGGCGAAGGACCGGCTCGAAGGCGTCGGGCGTGAGCCCGGCCTTCCAATAGGCCAAATAAGCCGTCAGGAAGTTCACTGGGAAGGCAGCCGACTGCTCCGAACTCCAGCCTTTCGGCTGCGGCCAAAGGAACTTGGGTTTCATGGCGATCTTCTCAGCGGCCGCGCCATATTGGGTGTAGCCCATTACGCGATCGCCGGTGGCTTCGACCACTCCGGCGAACTCGCGCCCGGAAATAAACGGCGGCGGCGGAGTCCCGCTGTAAGTGCCGCGGGTCGAAAGCGTATCGGCAAAGTTGATGCCCACCGCTTCCACGCGCACAATCACCTCGCCCGCCTTGGGCTGCGGATCGGGCATGTCGCGTACTTCGAGAACTTCGGGACCACCGGAACGAGTGACGACGACGGCTTTCATACCTTTGATTCTACGACGCGGGCAGCACTGTTGGCGGTAAAGGGGGAGGTCCCCACGCGCGTCGGCTGGCATTCGATTGGGAGGCTGTGATGGCGACGAAGGCTGGAAAGTCTAGCGCTTCGGCTCGGCGTGCAAGTGGGCAGCCCCGACTTGGGCGGCATACTTCTCAATCCAACGTCGTTGTTCCGGGGTTTCAGGAATATCGATACCGCGGACAGCGCTCAGCAATTTAATGGCTGCTTCGGGCTCCCAGCCTTTGTTGATCAAAAGAGAAGCGGCGATCAATCCGGTTCGGCCAATCCCTTGGCGGCAATGCACGATCACATTCTTGCCGGAAGACAGGGCTTCGTCCATTAGCTGCACCGTCGAATTTAGACTTGCCTCCGAATCTGGAACGTGACGATCCTGGATGGGCAGCGATAGAAATGCCATGCTCTGAGCTTTGGCGTCGCGGGCCTCGTCCTGAAGTTGCAATTCGCGCTCTTCGTCGGGGGTGAGAAGCGAAACAACAATATCGACCCCAGCTCGCCTCCAACCCTCGAGCTCGTCTTTGAGCCAATCACCACCGCGCGGACGTGCGGCAAGGGCCAGCTTGCCAGGCCACGGCCCGTTTAGCCAATGCAGTTCATTTCTCATGTTTCGGTAGTGTCTGAAAAGTGCGTTGGGCAGATATTTTGAGGTTGGTGAGTATCATTGACGCTCTATTTTGTCCAACATAGACAAGGCACGGTTCTCACCTCCGAAGAGAAGAGCAAGATCGTGTCTAAACCAATCCTCGAAATGGGACGCGACAATAATTGGGTTTCCGGCTCCGCGAACGAAATCCGCCTCGCGCCAGTCGTGCGGAGTCTGGCGTCCTACATAAAGACTGAATGAAATCCCTAAGAAAGGCATTGTGTAGACACGAAATCCGTGCGTGCGGGTCGGATAGGGGTGCATCATGAGCTTTACGAACTCGCTGTTGTGAGTGGGCAGCACGACGAGAAGAATGCAGTTCTCCGGAAACTCAGCGATGCCCGTCAGATACCTTCGCAGCTCCTCTCCGTAAGGCCCAAGGTCGATTGCCGGTTCAATGCTTCTTCCGCTCCAATTGTGGATCGCTGCGCGCCAGTACATGCTCGCAGCGAAGTATGTGAGTGCGGGTATGTCGATGCCGGAAATTCCGGCTGCATCATAGACGCTTGCGACGGGTGAAGTAAGGCTCGGTTTTGCGCGAGCGACCAACGATGACAGATGAAAACTCTTCCCGCGCCAGCAATGCTGCAAAACCCACTCCTCCCCTTTTGCGGAAAAGCGCTGTTCGCAACAATGGCACAGCAGATATGTTACGTATTGACTTGACGTTTGGACAGCAGAGAGATCGGTCATCCGGACTGGATTCGGGTTCTTGGACCATCCCGAGCGGATTGCCTCGTCACGAATAATTCTGTAAGCCGCCGCCGGGAAGAAATGGCCGCGGCATAATTCTGCGGTATCATTCAGGCACAATAAACACTTGCCGATTCTGCTCACAAGGCACTTTTCCGACGTTTCGTCGTCGCTTGACGTAGCGATCCTTATGCCAATGGCGCGGGCACCTGCATAAACTCCAGCGCGCGCGCGATGTAGGTCTTCATATCGCGACGGTGCATCACGGCGTCGAGCATGCCGTGTTGCAGCAGGAATTCGCTGCGCTGGAAGCCCTCGGGCAGCTTCTGGCGGATGGTCTGTTCAATCACGCGCGGCCCGGCAAAACCAATCAGGGCGCCGGGTTCGGCGATGTTCAGGTCGCCCAGCATGGCAAAGGAAGCGGTCACGCCGCCGGTGGTGGGGTCGGTCATCACGGAAATGTAAGGCACTTTGGCATCGTCCATGCGGGACAGCGCGGCGGAGATTTTGGCCAACTGCATCAGACTCACAACGCCCTCCATCATGCGCGCGCCACCGGAGGCGGACACTATGATCAGCGGCACCTTCTCCGCGGTGGCTTTCTCGATGGCGCGAGTGATCATCTCGCCTACGACCGCGCCCATCGAGCCGCCAATGAAGGCATATTCCATCGCGCTTACAATGACTGGCTTGCCGTGGAGCGTGCCGCGGGCGTTGATGACAGCGTCATTGAGCCCGGTATCGCGTTGCGAGCGTTGCAGGCGATCGGCGTAGGGCTTGAGGTCGGTAAACTTCAGCGGATCGGTGGAGACGATGTTGCCGTCTGTCGTCTCGTACTTGCCGTCGTCCAGCAGGTACGAGAGGCGGGTGCGCGCATCAATGCGGAAGTGGCGCTCGCATTTCGGGCAGACATGGAGATTCTGGTCGAGGTCTTTCTTCCAGATGATCTGGCGGCACTGGTCGCACTTGACCCAGAGGCCTTCGGTCTTTACCCGCTTCTCCCCCGATGTGTCGAGTTCGCCGTGTTCCCGCTTGAACCATGCCATAGGTAATCTTTGTATTTTATGATTTAGCTTCGTTGCTGTTCGGCAACGCCGCCCTGACCTGTTCGACAGTCAATTGAGGGTCGGCGACCTCGACGATCAGCTCATCGTAGCGTTCGTCGCGCAACTCAATGACGACCGTATTCTCGGGATTGTGCACATCCCAAAAGACCCGTTTGCCGTGCTGATAGAACGTCCCGGCGGTCAGCACCCCGGGGATGTTGGTTCCCGGCAGTCTAATACCGTGCCACCAACCCCGAGCAACGGACGGGTCGGCCCGAATCCCGGCGACGTGTCGCAGCGGGATTTCGAGAGAACTTTTCAGCGCCCAGAGCTGGTCAGCTCCGCGGACGTGCAATTCGAGATTGCCACTCGCAATGGATAGATCAACCATTCAGGTAAGGATTCAGTGTAGCCGACGGGGAGAGAGGTTGTCGCGCCAGGAGACTTTGAACCAGCCTGGGCACGGCGGCGACACCGTCTCTGAAAGGCCGGCCCTGCCCGCACAAGCCGGATACATTAGCCCGACGCGACAGCCCACGCGACTACTCATTGCGCAGGGTAACCATGGGATCCACCTGGGTTGCTCTGCGAGCCGGAATATACGTCGCGATAATGGCGATTGCCGCCAAAAAGGCGGCGATGGCAGCGAAGACGATCCAATCACCCAAGTTTATGCCGTAGAGCAGGCTCGCCATTACTCGCGTCGATGCCAATCCCGCGACCAGGCCGACGCCAACTCCAATAAGAGTAGTAAGCACTCCTTGACGAAGAATGAGCCGCAGAATGTCTTTACGTTGCGCACCCAGCGCCAGGCGAATACCGATCTCGCGCGTGCGTCCCACGACCGCGTACGAAATCAAGCCGTACAAGCCAATCATGGCGAGAACCAGGGCCAGTGTGGCGAAACTTCCGATCAGATAAAACGGATAGCGTCGCAGGAACACGGCGGGGGACTGATTGACGATCTGCTCCATCGACTGCGGCTTCACGATGGCGAGCTGCGGGTCCATTCCGCGCAGTATGGCCCGTGCTGAACTGATCAAGGCCGCGGGCCCCTGATTGCTTCGAATGACATAACCGAGAAAGATTGTGTATCCGGAATCCTGGTCCAGCGGGATGTAAATGGCGGGCGATGGCGGGGCCGCGAGGCTATCTTCAGCCACGTCACCAATGACCCCGACAATCTGACGGAACGGTTCATTGGGCGAAAAGGTAAACCGCACGTGCTGCCCGATCGGGTCCTGCCCGCCGGCGTAACGCTTTGCCCAAGCCTGGTTGACGATGGCGACCGGGGGAGCGTCCGGCGTGTCCGATGCGGTGAAAACCCGGCCGGCTATGAGCGGGACCTTCATTACCGCGAAGTAGTCGGTTCCCACTCGTCTGCTGGTGCAAGCCTCCTCCTGACCTTCCGTGATGGTCCGGCCTTGCACTACGAAACGGTTGCTGCTGCGGTTCTCGGTGGCAGGCAGTCCGCTTACCGCCGAGACGCTTTGCACCCCCGGCAGGTTGCGCAGCCGCTCGACAAACTCATGCTCGAAGCGAAGACCGCTGGGATTGGCAAACGGCCACGCCTTTGTCCCCGGGTAAGACAAACCTGGCAGATTAACCCCGAACGTCAATAGATGTTGTGGATCGAACCCCGGGTCTTGCCTTAACAATTTGTGGAGACTTTGCAGCATCAAGCCGCCACCGATCAGCAGTGCCATGGAAATGGCGATTTCGCCAATCACTACAACCCTGCGAAGGCGCGCATGAGCGCCGCTGGTTCCACCTCGCGATTCGTCCTTTAATACTTCGCTCAGCGGAGTTTGCGAAACGGCAAGACCCGGACCCACGCCGAACAGAATGGCCGTAAGGACGGTTATGCCACAGACAAAACCCAGCACCGGGAAATTTATACCGGCGTCAGCCAGGAATGGCATCGATTGAAGCTGCACATCTGGGATCGCTCCCAGCAGCAAACGCACGCCCACAATCGCTCCCAGCACGCCGAGGATTGCCCCCAGCGCCGAAAGCAGCAGGCTTTCGGTAAGCAGTTGGGCCAGCAAATGGAAGCGGCTGGCGCCCAGCGCCGCCCGCACCGCAAATTCCCTGCGGCGATCAATCGCGCGAGTCATTAACAGGTTGGCAACGTTGGCGCAGGCGATCAGCAACACAAAGCTCACCGCTCCAAACAAGATCAACAGCAAGGGTCGAACGTTGCCGACGATCTCGTCCTGCAAGCTTCCCAGGGTAACGAAGACGGAAGCGTTTTGCCGGGAATATTCCTGCGCCAGTTGGGCGTCGATGCCTTGCATCTCGGCGCGCGCCTGCTCCAGGCTGACCCCCGGCGCAAGACGTCCGATGACGTTGAGCCAGCGTAGGTTTCGAGCCGTGGCAGTGTACGGGTTGGGGTGCAGCGGGACCCAGAGGAGCGCCGAGCCCTCCGGCGCAAATTCGAAATTCCGCGGCAGAACGCCGACCACCGTGACCGGCTTGTTGTCCAGGCGAATGGTGCGTCCGATGACGTGTGGATCAGCAGCAAAATCGCTTCGCCAGAAATCGTAACGTAGGATCGCAACCGCTGGGCCTTGACCTTCCGGAAGGTCTTCTCCCGCGACAAAATCGCGGCCCAGCAGAGGTTTCACGCCCAGCGTCGAGAAAAAGTTGGGCGTCACCATGGCGCTGAAAATGGTTTTGGGATCACCATTGCCGGTCAAAATAAAGCTATCGTCGAAAAACCCCGCGAGCGACTCGAAGCTTTTCGCGGTGCGCTTCCAGTCCAGGTAATCGGGGTATGAGGAAACATAGCTGCAGCAGGGCAACTGGCGGCGGTTCTCGCCGAGGGTCACCAACCGGTCGGGTTGTCGGTAGGGCAAAGGGCGCAACAGCGCCGGATACAGGGCCGAAAAGATGGCCGTATTAGCGCCAATCGCCAGGGCCAATGTGATCACCGCGACCGCGGTGAAGCCGCGGCTCTTGCGCAACATGCGAAGTCCGTAACGGAAATCCTGCTTCAGCGTTCCCATGGTTTACAAGCTCGTCGGCCTGCTTGGCCTTCCGGTCACCCAGAATCGCCACTTATGCACTTCACGTCTTTGGTATTGCCGGTTCCACTTCGATCTTGTGGCGCGTTCAAATCGTAGCAGACTCGGTAGATCGTTCCTGGGCGGCGATGCAGATCTCGCGAACCTCTTTTCCCCCGGATTGGTGTTGGCGTGCGCATTTCTATAGAATTTGCGGTTCCACTCATTGGAGGAAAGCTGATGTCCTGGATGAGAAACGCAATCATAGCTCTTCTACTCACATTGACCACACTTAGTGCCGCGCAAGCAATTCCTGAAGGCCGGCTAATGCGTTTTCCGGATGTCTACAAAGACAAAATCGCCTTCAGCTATGGAGGCGATATATGGCTGGTTGCCAAAGACGGCGGAGTTGCGCGCCGTGTGACCAGCCATCCCGGGCAGGAACTTTTTGCCAAGTTCTCGCCCGATGGCAAGTGGATCGCTTTTACCGCACAGTACGACGGCAACTATAACGTCTATGTCATGCCCTCGGAAGGCGGTGAACCCAAACAATTGACCTTTAATCCCGGAGGCGGCCACCTCAATGAACGCATGGGCTTTCATAACCAGGTCATTACGTGGACGCCGGACGGCAAGCACATCGTCTTTCTCACCCGTCGCGACACCTTCAACGACTGGTTCGGCCGGCTCTATAGCGTCAGCGTCGAGGGCGGACTTCCCGAGCCGTTGCCGCTCGACAAAGGCGGACTGACCTCGTACGCGCCTGACGGTAACCGCATCGCCTACAACCGCATCTTCCGGAACTTCCGCACCTGGAAGCGTTACCAGGGAGGCATGGCCCAGGACATCACAATTTACGACCTCAAGAGCCACGCTATCGACGTTGTGCCGCACGAGGATTGGACTGACACGTTTCCCATGTGGCGCGGCGACACCATCTACTTCGATTCCGATCGTGGGCCCGAACATCGCCTGAACCTGTACAGCTATAACCTGAACACGCGCGAGATCAAGCAATTGACGCACTTCACGGAGTTCGACGTGAACTGGCCCAGCCTTGGGGCCGACGAGATCGTGTTCGAGAACGGCGGGTTTCTGTACCTCTTCGACCTCAACACCCAACAGGCCCGCAAGCTGACAATTTATCTGCCGGGAGACCGCGAACAAGCCCGGCCCCATTGGACGAATGTCAGCAAGCTGATCACCGCTTTCGACATCTCACCTGACGGCAAGCGAGCGGTGTTCACCGCGCGGGGCGACGTCTTCACGGTTCCGGCCAAGGAAGGCAGCATCCGCAACCTGACGCGGACGCCGGGAATTCGCGAGAAGTACGCGGCCTGGTCGCCGGATGGACGTTGGGTGGCATACATCTCGGACCGGACTGGCGAAGACGAGCTGTACATGACGCCACAGGACGGTCTTGGTCAGGAGGTCAGGATCACCTCGGACGGCAAGATGTTTCGCCTGCCGCCGGTCTGGGCGCCCGACAGCCAGAAGCTGGTGTTTGCCGACAAAGAGGCGCGCCTCTTCTATGTTGACGTTCAGGAGAAAAAGCCGGTCCTCATTGACAAGGGGCTTTACGACGACATCAACGATTACGCATGGTCTCCCGACAGCCATTGGGTCACGTACGCCAAGACATCGGACAACCGCAATCATGTGGTCTATCTCTACAGCGCGGATGACCGGCAGAGTTCGCCGGTTACGACCAGCGCCAGCGACAGCTCGGCGCCTTACTTCGATCCCGAAGGCAAATATCTCTACTTCTTGTCCAACCGCGACTTCAACGAAGTGCTGGGCGTCTTTGATATGGAGTTTGCCAACCCCAAAGCGGGACGGGTGTATATCGTAACCTTGCGCGCGGATGAGCCTTCACCACTTCTGGTGTTGAGCGACGAGGTTACCAGCGCGCAGGCGCCTGATGTTCTGCTGACGCCGACCCCCGGCAACCAGAAGCCAACGGGACAACCGCCGCAAACCCCCAAGCCGAAGACCAAGACTCCGGCGGCTCCGCAAGCTCAGACTGAAACCAGTGAAGCGAAGACAAAAGCCGAAACTGCCGCGGCCGAGCAGAAGCCTGGAACACGCCCTCCGCTGAAGAACTTCCGTGTGGACCTGGAGGGCATTCAGAATCGCATTGTGGCGCTGCCGATTCCGCCGGGCAATGTGCAGAACCTTGCGGCGGCCAAGGGCCTCGTTTTCTATGTCGTGTCTCCCATCCAAGGGCTTTCGGGTCCGTTGCCGGGAGAACAACCTGCCCTGCACGCCTTCGACCTGAAGGAGCGCAAAGATCATGTGCTAGTGGAGGGCGCCGACCAGTACGTGTTGTCCTTTGACGGGAAGAAGATTCTCTATGCTGCTCCCAAGTCGGGGCCGCAAGAGGCAGAGTCGGAAGAAGGAGGGGGCGGCGGCCCGCACATGTATGGCATCATCGATGCCAAGGTACCTTCCGGTGAAGGGGACGGTCACGGAGGCGCCGACAAGAGCTCGCTGGCGAAGGTTGGCGATGGGGCCCTTAAACTCGATAACCTGAGCATGGAGGTGGATCCACCCGCCGAATGGAAGCAGATCTTTAACGAAGTGTGGCGCCAGCAACGCGACTATTTCTTCGAGGCCTCCATGAATGGCGTCAACTGGGAGCAGCAGCGCGATAAATATGCGCAGCTCCTGCGTTATGTGGCTGATCGTCTGAGCCTGACCTACGTCCTCGGTGAAATGATTGGAGAGCTTTCCAACTCCCATACCTACGTGGGTGGGGGAGACTATCCCGAGATCGACGGCGTCAATGTGGGATTGCTGGGCGCCGACTTTGCGCCCGACACCAGTAGTGGAAGGTACCGGATCGCCAAGATCTATCCGGGCGAGAACTGGAACGGCAATCTGCGTTCGCCACTGACCGAGCCTGGGGTGTTGGTCAAAGAAGGCGACTACCTGCTGGCCGTCAATGGCCGTCAACTGCGGATCCCTCAGAACCCTGACGAGTTGTTCATCAACACCGTCAATCAGGCGGTGACGCTCACCGTCAACAGCAAACCCACGGCGGAGGGCTCCCACAATGTGGTAGTGAGGCCGATTCCCAACGAGATCGGTCTGCACGAACTGAACTGGATTGAAACCAACCGGCGCAAGGTGGAACAAGCCAGCGGTGGCCGCATTGGATATGTCTACCTGCCCGACATGAGTGCGGCCGGGCTGAACGCCTTCGTCAAGCAATATTTCCCGCAGATTCGCAAAGAGGGAATGATCTTCGACGTGCGTTACAACGGTGGCGGCTTCGTCGATCAGATTATCTTCGAGCGGCTGCGGCGCGTGCTCTCCGGCATGGATTCAGCCCGCAACTGGCAAGGCGACACCATTCCGCCGAACGTCTTTTATGGGCACATGGCTTGCATCACCAACCACTATGCGGCGTCGGACGGCGATTTCTTCAGCTACTATTTCAAGGCTTACAAGCTGGGTCCGCTTATCGGCGAGCGAACCTGGGGCGGTGTGCGCGGAATTCGCGGGGAGATTGACCTGATTGACGGAGGATACATCACCCGTCCGGAGTTTTCGCTGTATGGACTCGATAGCAAATGGCTGATCGAGAACCGCGGCGTGGAACCCGACATTGTGATTGACAATCGGCCCGACCTGGTAATGGCCGGCCATGATCCCCAGTTGGAGAAGGCGATTGATGTGGTGATGCAGGAGATGAATGCGCACCCGATGAAGTTGCCGCCGCGGCCACCGGATTTGCCCGCCTATCCGACGGGACCGGGCTTGTAGAGCAGTTCCAGCGCGCATCTGAGGTTGTCTTACCGCAAGGGGGACAAGTCTGCGCGCGTGACCCTTCTCATCACCACGCGCACCAGGAGTGAGCAACCTCACGTCCCTGTGTGACCTGGAACACGGCGGCCTGGGACCCTTCTCATCTCATATATCTACTAAGCAGCTCACGAAACCGCCCAGCCCAGGGACACTTATGAAGAAGGCAGAAATGCATCGAGTTAGCAATACAATCAGCCACGATTGCCGGAATAGGTGGTTGCGAATCCGGCTATGAAAGCGTTTAAAGATGCAGGCCATCTCTTCCGTTTGGCATCGGTCTTCCTGGTGGGCGGCGTTTTGTTCCTGGCGTTCCGGGGGGTCCTTGTCCCGCGCAGTTTTGGGCAGTACGGACATTATCGGGGCAATGCAATCAAGGACACCGCAGCGCTGCCGATTTCCTATGCCGGCCATCAAGTATGTGAAAGCTGCCATACAGACGTCCTCGAAGTGAAAAGCAAGGGCGTGCATAAGGGAGTTGCCTGCGAGGCGTGTCATGGGCCGCTGGCGACCCACGCCGATGATCCGGCCTCGGTGCAGCCGACGAAGTTGGACACCGCCGTGCTGTGCGTTCGTTGTCACGAGGCAAACCTAGCGAAGCCGAAGAACTTTCCCCAGGTCGTCTCTGCCGAGCACTCAGGCGGGGCGCCTTGCGAAACCTGTCACCAGCCGCACAGCCCGGCCATCGTTGCGGTTACGGGAGGCAGCCAATGAGTATCACTCGCCGTCAACTGCTTATTCTGTTACCTGCTGCCGCGGTCGCGTGGAAGAGCATCTTGGCGGGAACGCCCGAGACTTCACCCAACTACAACATGACGGAGCACTGGTGGGGAATGTTGGTGGACATCACCAAGTGCATCGGCTGCGGCAGTTGCGTCCGGGCTTGCCAGATGGAGAACCAGGTTCCTGACGGCTATTTTCGTACCTGGGTCGAGCGCTATCACGTCTCCGACTATGACATTGAAAATCCCAAGGTGGATTCGCCGGATGGCGGCAAGAACGGGTTTCCGCCGGCGACGGTAAGCGACGGGAAGAACTTCTTCGTTCCCAAAATGTGCAATCACTGTGCCGACTCGCCTTGCACTCAGGTGTGTCCCGTGGGCGCAACCTTTGTCAGTCCTGATGGCGTGGTGCTGGTGGACCAAAAATACTGCCTGGGCTGCCGCTATTGCGTGCAAGCGTGTCCGTACGGCTGCCGTTTCGTCGATCCGAAGAAGAAAACCGCCCAGAAATGCACGCTCTGCTATCACCGCATCACCAAAGGGCTCACGACCGCCTGCTGCGAAAACTGCCCGACGGGCGCTCGCCAGCTTGCTGACTTGAAAAATCCCAACGATCCAATTCATGAGTTTTTGAAAACTCACGCCGTGCAAGTTCTAAAACCTTACCTAGCCACCCGCTCGAAGCTGTTTTACAACGGCTTGGATGGCTCGGTGCGATAAGGAGCTCCTGTTGCAGATCCCGGTTGAAGGCTTCATGTACCCGAACGAAGTGGAGCTCCAATGGAGCGTACTGATCGTGCTGTATCCGTTCCTCACGGGACTGGTGGCTGGCGCGTTCATTCTGGCGTCGCTGGAACGCGTGTTCATGGTCAAGGCGGTCAAGCCCACCTATCGGCTGGCCCTGCTGACGGCGCTTGCCTTCCTGATCGTCGCTCCTCTGCCCTTGCAGCTGCATTTAGGACATCCGGAGCGTTCGTTCGAGATGTACCTAACGCCCCACCGATCTTCCGCGATGGCGATGTTTGGCTTCGTGTACCTGTGGTATCTGCTGGCTGTGCTGGTGGTGGAAATCTGGCTCGACTATCGGCGCGACATCGTGGTGATGTCGCAATGCACAACCGGTTGGAAGCGATTGGTGTACCGGGTGCTGACGCTGGGTTCCACCAACATCAGCGAGCGTTCGCTGCATATCGACGAGCGAGTGGGTTGGCTGGTCACTGTGATCGGTATTCCCTCCGCATTCCTGCTGCATGGCTATGTCGGCTTCATTTTTGGCTCGGTGAAGGCGAACCCGTGGTGGTCCTCGCCGCTGATGCCGGTGGTGTTCCTTTTCTCCGCCATGGTATCGGGCATTGCTATCGTGATGTTGCTTTATATGCTCATGTGCCGGCTCCGCCGGGAGCCGATTGATATGGACTGCGTGGACACGGTGGCGAAATATCTGTTCTACACCTTCATCATCGACTTCAGCCTGGAGATGCTGGACCTGATCCACCGCATCTACGAAGCCGACGAATCGTTCCGCAGCCTCGATTTCATGGTCCACACGCGCTTGTTCCTGTCGCAAGTGGTGATTCAAATTCTGTTAGGGACCGTGCTTCCGATTTTGCTGATTGGCGTGACCCAGGTGGTGAAGCTGGCAGCCGAGCAGCGCAAACGGATTTATGTGGCTGCCGGATGCTTGACCATGATTGGCATTTTCGCCATGCGCTGGAATGTCGTCATTGGCGGCCAGCTATTCTCCAAGAGCTTTCTCGGCTATACCACCTACAAGATGGGCTTCGTGGCCCGCGAAGGATTGTTGACGGCGATCGTGCTGACGGTCCTGCCGTTCGTCATCCTGGGGGTTTTGGTGAAGCTTCTGCCGCCCTGGCCAGAGAAGAAGTCGGCGATATCGTCGGTCGCGGTTGCGGCCTACGGAGCCGATTAGAGATCGCAAATCGCCGCTTCAAAAATGGCAAACTGATGCGTGCGCTGGACAGGGCACAACCATGCTTGCTCGGCGAAGACATTTTCGTGCACCAGGTTGTGATAAATGACATAAACCTCGCGCGGAAAAGCCATCACAGAACGATGCAGGTTGGCCAGCACCTCGCGCAGCACATATTCGGGAAAAGGGTTGAACAGGTAAAGCACAACGGCTTCGCGAGGAAATTCAAAAGAGCGGGCATCGCCGGCGTGCGACTCAATGGCGTAACACTTCTGCCGCCGGCTGCGATACCGCGCAATGTTCTGCTGCGCGACCTCATTTAATTCCGCAAGCAATTCCATGCCAATGATTCGCCGGAAGGGATACTGCGATGCCATCAGCAGAGTTCGCCCCTTGCCGGAGCCGAGATCGACGAACGTAAAGCCATCCACAGCGACCGGCAGGGAATTGAGAATCCCGTAAAACAGCGCGGGTTCCGAAGGTTGATACTGGCCTCCGGAAAGCAGCTCGCGAAGACGAGTGCGCAAGCTTACGTTTGCCCAGGTCGTGTCCACGCCGTGCTCGAAGTCATAATCGATGTCGCCATAGCGCGATTTGCGACGGGCGGGCGTGAGGTCCCGCAACAACTCAACTGCGCCAGCCGCATACCAGCGCACAGCGCCAAGTAAGCCGCGACTGCGGAATGCGTCGCTGAGCCAAGCCAGCGCACCAGATTTGTTGTGATTGGATTGTGGTCTTCGCTCCGCCACAGGAAGATAGTAATTGGGAGCGGCGCCATGCGACAGTTTCGCCGTATAGCACCGCCGCCGGAATTACGCCAGATCGAACAGCAGGAATTCTGCCTCGCCGTTGCTGGCCGCGCTGGTCAGTTGCAGCCTGGTTTCGCCGCTGATCGCCACGCCATCGCCTTTGGTCAGCCTAGCGCCATTTACGTCAAGCTCTCCCCAGACCAACTGTACCCAGGCGTGACGGCCAGGCTGTAATGCGCGCTCAACTTTCTTGCCATCTTCGAGCAGGGAAGCGTACACGTTGGTGTCCTGGTTGATGGTGGTCGAGCCCTCGCGCCCGTCGTGCGACGCGATCAGCCGCAGCTTGTTCCGCTTCTCCTCGACCGGGAAGGTGCGGTCTTCGTAGCTGGGCTTCAGACCTTCCGCCTCAGGCAAGATCCATATCTGCAGCAGGTGGACTGGCTTCTTGGACTGATTGACCTCGCTGTGCATGACGCCCGTGCCGGCCGACATGCGCTGCACGTCATTCTGCCTGATAGCAGCACCGCGTCCGGTGCTGTCGTGATGGTTCAGCTCACCCTCGATTATGTAGGTGATGATCTCCATGTCGCGGTGGGGATGCATCCCGAAGCCTTTGCCGGCGCTGATCCAGTCCTCGTTAATGACCCGCAAGTCGCGAAAGCCCATGTGCTTGGGATCGAAGTAATCGGCAAATGAAAAGGTGAAATGCGTATCCAACCAGCCGTGGTTGTTATGCCCGCGCTCTTCGGATGGCCTGATGGTGATCATGATGTTCCTCCCGAACCAGATACCAATAAGATGCTTTAATGTTGAAGAAAGATTCAGGGCTGGCAAACCACCTCAAGCGGAGAAGCTCGATTGTTTCCCCAGCTTCCGGCAGAGATCGCCCAGCCGCTCCTGCTCTTCTGGGCTCAGCACATTGAGGAATTCCACAATGGCGGCGGCATGCATGGGGAAGATGTCGCGCAGCAGGGTCTTGCCCTTGGGGGTTAGCGCCACAATCAAAACGCGCCTGTCCTCCGGGCAACATTGCCGGCGCGCCAGACCTCGCTTCTCCAGATTGCCCACCACCATCGTCAAATTCCCGCCGGTAGTCAAAACCTTCCGGGCGACGTCCGACAGTGACATCGGTCCCAAATGATAAAGCGCTTCCAGGACAGCGAATTGTGTCAAGGTCAAATTGGAGTCATTGAGACTTTGGGAAGCGTAACTGCGGGCTGAGTTGGCGGCGCGCATTAACTTGACATAGGTGCTCAGTGCCAGACGCTGCTGCGTTCGATGAGACTGGATTCGGGTCACGATTGCCTCTGCTAACGATAGTACAACATTAAAGCAATCAGCTCACCCACTCCGTCCCGGCAGTCACTTCAGTCCGGCATTTTCCGCCGCCAGTTTTGCCGTCGAACTCCAGTCCATGTCCTCCATGCCATGGCCAATGGCGGTCAGCATGTGATCGCGCACTACACTGGCGAAGGGCAGAGGTGCATCGACAGCTTCAGCCGCGGCCAGGGCAAGCCGGACATCTTTCAGCCCCAGTCGCAATTTGAAGCCTGCCGGCTGATATTTTTCTTCGGCGATGATGCCGCCATAGGTCTTATATACCGGGGCGGCGAACAGGGAATTGGTCAGAAACTCCACGTAGGCGTGCGGATCGATGCCGTACTTGCGGGTGAGGGCAATCGCTTCTCCCAACGACTCGATCACTGAGGCAATGAGGAAGTTGCCGCTCAGCTTTACCACGTTCGCCATTTCCGGCTTATCGCCGATGACGAACACACGTTGCCCCAACACCTCCAGTAGAGGCTTGCAGCGTTCAACCGCCGATTTGTCGCCCGCCGCGACCACAAACAGCTTTCCCGCCTCCGCGGCTTCGGGACGCCCAAACACGGGGGCTGCAATGTATTGCTGCCCGCGCTTGTTGTGGTCTTCAGCCAGCTTTTGAGACAATGCGACGCTAATGGTGCTCATCGAGATGTGCACCGCGCCGCGCGGCAGATGGTCCAGCACTCCTCCCGAATGCAATACTGCCGATTCAACCGCGTGATCATCGGCCAGCATGGTGATGACGGCCTCCGCGTCTTTCACGGTCTCGCCGGTCGATTTGCCTACCTTGGCCCCTTGGGCGCGTAGTCCGTCCGCTTTCGATAGAGTTCGATTCCACACCGTGACGTCATGCCCGGCGTGATGCAGATGACCAGCCATGTGGCTTCCCATGTTGCCTAATCCAAGAAATGCGATTTTCATTGCGAGCCTCTTTCCTATTGACGTGCAGGTTGCACAGATGCAGTGAAGGCGCTCTCGGCTGCGTCGAAAAATCGTGGCTGCCAATGTGGTGGCGCAGCTCGTTACGCCGCAGATCCGGTGCCTATGCCGCATTCGCGGTATGATGCATCAGTTCCATGTCCGCGAAGCCAGACCAATTATCCACCCACGAGGAACGGCGCAAGTTCGGCCAGTCTCGCCGCGACAAAGTCAGCCGCGTCAGCCAGGGTGACTGGACTGCCAAGCGCCGCGACTTTGGCGTTGTGGATTTATTGCGCAAAGCACAGCGCGGCCGTGTCCCCAAGCTGTTGCCGATTAAGTTTGCACGCATGGCGGCTTCGCCTTTCGGGTTCTATCGCGGGGCCGTGCCGGTAATGGCTGCGGACCTTGCTAAGCTGCCGAACACCGGCATTCACTCGCAAATTTGTGGCGACGCGCACGTTCGCAACCTGGGAGCTTATGCCGGCCCGGACGGACGGCTCATCTTCGACATCAACGACTTCGACGAAACGATCTGCGGACCTTGGGAATGGGACGTGAAGCGCATGGCGGCGAGCCTGATGCTGGCTGGCCGCGAAGCCAACAATACCGAGAAGCAGTGCAAGGAGGCTGTGCTCGATTTCGCGCTCAGCTATCGCGAGTCGATGCGCACCTTCTGCGAGATGACGGTGCTCGAACTGGCCCGCTATCAGGTGTTCCGCCACTTGAATATCTCGCCGGTGCTCGCCGTGTTGCGTAAGGCTGAACGGTCAACGCCCAGGCACAATCTCGATCAGTTGACTGTGCGTCACGATGGTAAGTATCGCTTCCGCGAGCACAAGCCCTTGCAATTTCACCTGCCGCGCCGGACCGCGGCGGAGGTCATCGCCGGATTGCGCCGCTATATCGAGACGCTCTTGCCCGAACGACAACACTGGTTCGCGGAGTATCACGTTGAAGATGTAGCTTTCCGCGTGGTGGGAACCGGCAGCGTCGGCGTGCGCGACTATGTTGTCCTCCTGTTCGGCCGTACCCTCAACGATCCGCTCTTCATCCAGATCAAGGAAGAAGACGTCTCTGCGTATGCGCCTTACGTTCCGCAGGGCCGCGTTCTCATGAACCAAGGGCAGCGGACGGCCCAGGGACAGCGGGCCATGCAGGTGCAATCCGACATTTTCCTGGGATGGACGGCCATTGCCGGCCGCGACTATCTGGTTCGCCAGTTGCGCGATTACAAGGGCGTCATCGAGAACGAAGATCTCGAAGGCAACGGACTGGTGCAGTACGGACGCGTTTGTGGCGAAATGCTTTCCAAGGGACACGCTCGCTCGGGCGATTCCTGCGCCATCTCCGGATACCTCGGCAACAGCGACAAGTTCGATAAGGCCATGGTTGCTTTCGGCGTCGCCTATGCCGACCAGAGCACCAAAGACTTCGACGAGTTTAAGCAGGCGATTCGCCTCGGCAGAATCCCCACCGCGCCTTCGCCGCTATCCCCGGCTAAACCAAACCGCGCCAGAACAAGAAGGTAGTTCCGGGAAAACGGGATTCCTTCGACTTCGCGCTGCAAGCCAAGCTTGATGCTAATTGCCCCGCCCTAACTGCCTAGAAGTTCATCGCTCCGCGGCCGATAGCCATTGATGAAATCGTGGGCGCTCATCCGCTTCTTGCCTTCGACTTGCAGTTCCCGAACCTCAAGGGCCGTACCTTGCGCGAAGCCCATCAGCAAACGACCGCTATCGATTGCGAAGTGACCCGCCGGCGCGATACCAGGCGTGGAAACAGGTATTGCCGAGTGGACGTGCAGCATTTTGCTGCGAAAGCTGGTGAATGCTCCCGGCCATGGTTGAAATCCGCGCAAGCGGTTCCAGGCATCCGGCGCACTGCGCGAGAAATCGATGAGCCCGTCTTCCCGCTTGAGGATGGGAGCGAGCGTGGCCTTGGCATCGTCCTGCGGACGCGGCGTTATGGTTCCGTTCTTCAGGCCGGCGAGGGTTGCGATCATGAGCTCGGTGCCCGCTTGTGCCAGCCGCGGAGCCAGCGTGAGCGCAGTATCTTCAGGCGAGATTCGTTCTTCAGTCTGTAGCAGAATGTCCCCAGTGTCGAGGCCGGCGTCGATGCGCATGGTGGTCACGCCGGTGATACTTTCTCCTGCCGCAATCGCCCACTGGATCGGCGCGGCCCCACGGTACTTGGGCAGCAGTGACGCATGAAGATTGATGTTGCCGAGCTTGGGCAGATCGATCATCCACTGTGGGATGATGCGGCCGTAGCCGACCACGATGATTGCTTCCGGCGCAATGCTTTCCAACTGTGTGCGAAATTCATCGTTGTGCTTGATCTTCTCCGGTTGGACGACCGGGAGGCCGAGCGCGAGCGCAGCTCGTTTCACCGGCGACTCCGCCAGCGTCATGCCGCGCCCGCTGGGGCGATCAGGCTGGGTTGCGACCAGCTTCACGCGGAAGCCGGCGGCCACCAGCTTCTCCAGTGTGGGCACCGCGAATTGCGGCGTTCCGCAAAAGACCAGGTCCATCATGAGCGCGCTACCATTCGCCCTGCTTGACCAGCTTGCGGATCTTGCGCTTCATCATGTCTCGCTTCAGAGCGCTGATGTGGCTGATATAGAGCTTACCGTTGAGATGGTCGGTTTCGTGCACCAGCGCGCGCGCCAGCAATTCTTCTCCGCTTACCTCGATGGTTTTACCTTCCACGTTTTGCGCGCGCGCGGTAACCGAGCGTGGCCGCGTCACCTTCTCGCGGAATTCGGGCAGACTCAGGCAGCCCTCGTTGGAAGTGAGACGCCCTTCGGTGTGGATGATCTCGGGATTGACCAACACGATCTTGGCGTTGGGATCTTCCTTGAAGCTGACATCAATCACCGCAACGCACTTGCTGATGCCGATCTGCGGCGCCGCCAGACCGACGCCGTGGGCAGCGTACATGCTCTCAAACATATCTTCGACAAGCTTGCGCAACGCATCGTCGAATACGGTGACGGGGGCTGCCGGTTTCTCCAATACCGGGTCCCCGAATTTCACGATTGGATAGAGCATTTAAAAGTTTCGCAACTGTTGGCAGTAGCCTTGGAAATTCCGTTGCACTTCCAGCAGCGAATCGCCGCCGAACTTTTCCAGTGCGCACCGGGCCAGGGTCAGCGCAACCATCGCTTCCCCCGCGACTCCGGCGGCCGGAACGACGCACACATCCGACCGTTCATAGGCGGCCTTCACCGGCTCGCGAGTGGCGAAGTCCACCGAGCCCAAGGGACGCCGCAATGTCGAAATCGGCTTCAGGTA
>Ga0187880_1000901_pt1 | contig 24387 bp, 19 predicted proteins | sample June2016WEW_19_4_FD_132998 | JGI IMG/M metagenome (GOLD analysis project Ga0187880, IMG submission 132998) | Peatland microbial communities from SPRUCE experiment site at the Marcell Experimental Forest, Minnesota, USA - June2016WEW_19_40 | ecosystem: Environmental > Terrestrial > Soil >... | reverse complement strand
CGCGACATCGTATACCTCTTCTACCGCTTCCAGTCCGGGCAGGCGCACCCGCGATTCCTTGGCTGCATCGAGCGCCAAGCGTATGTCTTTCAGCATCAGCCGCAGAGGAAAATTCGGCGAGAAGTCGCGTTTCAAAATAAACGGAGCTTTGTAGTCCACCACTCCCGATCGCACCATGGAAGCCTGCACCAGCGGCAAAAGCTTTTCCACGTCCACGCCCAGCTTGGCGGCGAGCGTGAGCGCTTCGGCGAACCCTTCGAAGATGAGCGCAATCTGCAGATTCATGACCAGCTTCGTGGCCTGTCCTTTGCTCGTCTCGCCCATGTGGAACACCTGCTTACCCATCGCCTGAAAAAGCGGCTGCAGGCGAGCGAGCACAGCTTCGTCGCCGCCCACCATGAAAATCAAGCTCCCAGCCTCGGCGGCGATCTTTGAGCCGGTCATCGGAGCGTCCACGTAGTCAACGCCACGCGCCTTTACGCGTTCGGCAAAGCGTCGCGTGGCGGAAGGCGAAATCGTGCTCGAGTCGGCAATAATCATGCCCGCGGCCAGCACTTGCTCTATGCCGCCCGGACCAAACAGCACGTCCTCGACCGCCTTCGTGTCGGAGAGGCACATCCACACCACTTCCGCGCCCTGTGCCGCATCCGCCGGAGAACCCGCGCTGCGTGCGCCTTCCACGTCCTTGCCGCCGCTTCGATTCCAAACTGCGACCTCGTGTCCGGCTTTGACCAGGTTAGCGGCCATCGACCGTCCCATAATTCCCATGCCAAGAAAAGCGACGCGCATCAGCGTTGATTCCTCCAAACGTATTTCGTCTCAACTTTGGATTAGATATGACCAGCAAAGTGATGGTCAAGGGAAACAGGATTTTTTACACTGGAAAATCACCCAAATCTCGCGCCCGTGCGTCGATCTCGGGTTCCGGAGCATCTAACCACGCTAGAGACTTGAGAGAAAAAAGCCGATAATGTGCCTATAGCCCGGGTTTCCAGCGGACTGGGCGAATCATAGTGGTCGAATTGATGTTAAAGTCCTCATTGAAAAATCCCGCTCTGCGCAAGCGAGCCCGTCAGTTCACGCGCCTGGTGCGGCATTCCGCGGTCACGCCTCGCACCGGCAAGACCCACAAACCGCAACTCGTTTCAAACGGCGAGCTCGGCGTCACCTTCATCGGACATTCCAGTTTTTTTCTACAAATTGGCGGACTGAACGTCGTCATCGATCCCAACTTCGCGCGCTGGCTGTTCGTTCTAAAGCGCCTGCGTCAACCTGGATTGAACCTGCGCGACCTGCCTCCAATGGATGTCGTCCTCGTAACGCACGCTCACTTCGATCACTTACATCGCCAGTCGCTGCGCACCATCGCGCGGCAAACCCGCCGCCAGACCGGAACCGCGCCCACGCTCGTTGTCCCCCATCACTTATTTGATCTGGTTTCCGATCTGGGCTTCGAACAAATTGTCGAACTCGACTGGTGGAACACCTATCGCCACGGCACGCTCGACATCACCCACGTCCCCTCGCGGCATTGGGGAGCGCGCATGATCAAGGATTCGCACCGCGGCTACGGCGGCTACGTGCTGCGCAGCGGCAAACACTCCGTGTACCACGCCGGAGACACCGCCTATTTCGCCGGCTTTCGCGAAATCGGACGCCGCTTGTCGCCCGAACTAGCGCTGCTCCCCATCGGCGCCTACAATCCGCCGCAATTCCGCAACGTGCACACCAGCCCCGCCGACGCCACCCGCGCCTTTCTCGATCTGAAGGCCCGCTGGATGGTGCCCATGCACTATGGAACCTTTCGCCTGTCGCACGAGCCCATCGAAGAGCCCCTCCAGTTGCTGGAGCGCGAAGCGTTAGCCGCCGGAGTAAAAGATAAAGTAGTCGTGCTAGAAGAGGGCATCACCCGCTTCTTCTGAAGCTTTCTTCTGTCCCTAGCTAACCGCCCGTGGCGAAAGGACACCCGCTCTTCAACTCTCAATTCGCCAGACAATTCATGAAAGGCGTCGCTTGTGCACCGCTAGGGACCCGACTTTCACCGCGGGCTCGTAGCGGACGCCGCGGCTCTATTGCAGTTTCGCGTATTCAGCTCTGGCTTCGTGCAGGAGCGGGACGTCGGGGTTGGCGTCTTTCCAGGCGGCGAAAAGATCTTGATAGGCGATGCGCGCCTTGGGAGCGTCGCCCTGCTTCTGAAACACTCGTCCCAATTCCAGTTGAGCGGCAACGAACACTATGTCGGGGCCGCTGTGTGATTTCATGTCCAAGACCTTCTGAATATCCTGCTGCGCTTCCGCGTAACGGCCGGCCTGCTCGTAGGCCATGCCTCGGGCGTAAAAAACGCCGGCGTTGGCGCGAGCGTACAGCGCCGCTGTGTTCAGAGAGTCAATGGCCTTTGCCGAGTCAGCTTTGGCAGGATTCGCGGGCCGCAGGGCGGCGATCGCGCGAATCATGGGGACGGTCACGTTCACTGCCATGGTATCGTTCGGATGGACGCGCTGGATTTCGTCGGCCAACGCTATGGCTTTCTGGTCCTGGCGCAATATTGCGAACGTCGTGGCCACATTCCCCATTACAGAAACAGTTCGAGATAAACGCAGGGCCTCGTTGGCGTCGCTGTTGGCTTCGGCACGATTTCCCACCACTGCCTCGAAGATGGCCAGCCCTGCCTCGACGTCGGCTCGGCCTTGCAGGTGCAGGCGATCCAATGCATCTTCGTTCTGGCGCGCAAATTCCCGCGCTTGGCGCACTTGCCCGCGGGTGCTGGCGACGCCCGCGCGGAATCCGAGAACGCTGGCCTCTCCGTCGGGGGTCGCGGAGGCACTTTGCAGTTCCTTCTCCATGTCGGCATCTTTGCCTTCGCACCAGTCCAACACAGCCAGCCCCAGATGGAAACCGGCATGGGATGCCTTGTGCTGGAGCGCGGTGTTGAGGGTGGCGCGTGCTTCCTCGATCCGGTCCAGTCCCCCGTAAGCCAAGGCGGCATTCTCATAGCCGCTCACCATGTCGGGATCGAGCTCCACGGCGCGCTTCGCATTCTCTAACGCGTTGTCGAATTGTCCGAGCTGGTTATAGATCGCCGCCAGATTGTTGAAGGGGATGGAATCCCGCGGGTAGGTCTGGCGATAGAGTTCATAGGCGGTAATGCCTTTGTCGAGCTGACCGCTGTCGGCGTAATAGTGGGACATGATGTAGAGCTTCTCACGCTCGCTGGCGCGATCGCGAAGCTCGAAAGCCTTCTGACGGTTTTGCTCCGACAGTTGAGTCTGCTCCAGGTTGCTGTAAGCCGAGCCCAGGCGGGCGTAGGCCATGGCGAAATTCGGATCGATCTCGATGGCACGCTGGTAATTGGGAATCGCCGCCAGTTCGTCGCCCATATTGTGCTTGGCGTCGCCCAGGCTCAGCGCCTTCAGCGCTTCGAGCGATGAAGTGGTGGCCTGGGAGAGAGACATGTCGTATTTCTGCACCATGGACAACGACTCGCCGAGTTGACTGCGCAGTTTAGTGGCGGCGCCATGCAGCGCATTCAGCACATCTTCTTTTCGCTCTGCCTGAGCCTGCTGGCGTCCTAGCGAATCGCCGGAAGCAACATTAGTTGCTTCCAGACTGATTACATACTGGCCTCCTACGCTATCAATGCTGCCATTCAGCATGGCCTTGATGCCATCGCGCTGACAGATTTCGCGCCCGACGTCGGTGGTGATGCGGTCGCCGGGGCTGCGGCCCATGAACTGCAATGTCTGGCGGATCTTCTGTTCCGGGAAGACGTTCAGATACGGAGACTGCCCGAGATCGACGGCCAGCGCTTTCTTGAGAGTGCCATCGAAGACGGGATCGGTGGTGGTGTTTACGAAATCGGCAATCAGGATCGAATCTTTTTCGGTGAGCGCGTGGCCGCGCTTGAGAAACACGAAGCCAATGCCGGCGGCGACCACCGCGACGATCAGAGCCGGGATGAGCCACAGAGGCAGCTTGCGGCCGGGTGCCACAGGTGGGCGGGTGGAAGTGCGGATGGAAGAGCTGGAAGAAGTCGCGGCCAGCGTCGTGCCCGATTCCGAGTCGCGTTTGAGGCGCTTCAAGTCGGAGCGCACATCGGCAGCGCTCTGGTAGCGCAGGTCGCGGTCTTTTTCGAGCAGCTTGTTTAAGATCCCTTCAAACTGCGGAGGTAAGTCGGGGTTCAGGCGAAGCGGTGGCGCCGGCGGGCGATTCAGAATTGCGTCGAAAATAACGGCGGCCGTGTCTCCGCGGAAAGGCACTGCACCGGTGGCCATCTCATAGAGCACGGCGCCAAAAGAGAATAGATCGGTGCGTGCGTCGAGATCCTTGCCGCGCGCCTGCTCCGGAGACATGTACGCCACGGTGCCGACGGCCGATCCGGGACTAGTCAGGAAGGGCTCGTCCACGGTCGCGGCGGAACCGATCGTGGCGGCAGACTGTAGGGAGGGCTTGGCGGTCCGCTTGGCCAAGCCGAAATCGAGAATCTTGGCCTGGTTGCGACTGGTTACGAAAATGTTGGCGGGTTTGATGTCGCGGTGGATGATTCCCTTGGCATGGGCGGCATCGAGAGCCTCGGCGATCTGCGTGCCGAGATCGAGCAATTGCTCAAGTTCCAGGGGCTGACCGTGGATCCGGTTCTTGAGCGTCTCGCCTTCCAGCAACTCCATGGCGATGAAGTGGCGTCCGCTGTCCTCGCCAACTTCGTAGATCGTGCAGATATTCGGGTGGTTCAGGGCGGAAGCCGCGCGAGCTTCGCGCTGAAAACGATCAAGAGCGAGCGGATCTTTTTCCGTCTCCGGAGGCAGGAACTTGAGCGCGACATGGCGGCTCAGGTTGATGTCCTCGGCTTCGTACACCACGCCCATCCCTCCGCCGCCCAACTGCGAGAGGACACGGTAGTGCGAGACGGTCTGGCCGATCATTCCGGAGAATACTCCTGGGAGAGAGCCACCTATGTTAGGCCCGAGGCTTCTGGCAAGTCAAACCTGCGGGCTCTCAGGGTTATAGGATGCGGCGGGGCGACAAGTTCATGGTTCGCCGAGGCGGTGGTTAGCACTGTTTTTTCTATGGCTTATGAGCTGTATCCCCGGCGCTCGCAGGGGCGAAGCAGTGCCAAAAGGCCACTGCCCCCCGTTACGGAAGTTTACCTGCAAATGTCTGAATCCTTTCGTGCCCCGTTCGGTGCCTGTTATCAATGAGTGTTGCCGTGTTTTCGCGCCTGGGAATTGCAACCCGGCTTCACGGGCAGGAGTGCGTCCGAAATGAAATCTCGCCCTCAATCCTGGAGGGACATGAGCGCGGCGCCACGCTTTTTTATTGCCGTGGTCGTGCTCTGCGGGACGGCCGTCCTGACCTATTCGGTCATGCACGGCAGGAGCGAGAATCCGCTCAAATTTTTCTGTTATCTGGTGATTGCGCTGGCGGTTTCGCGGCTCAAGGTGAACGTGCCCGGTATTACCGGGACGATGTCGGTTAACTTTCTATTTCCGCTGCTGGGCGTGCTGGAACTGAGCTTGTCGGAAGCCATGGCGCTGGGCTGCGCGGCGGTGGTAGTGCAGTGCTTCGACCGCGATCGTCCGATGCCGATTCAAGTCGCCTTCAACGTTTGCTCGGCAGCGCTTGCCATCGCGGTGACCTTCGCCGCGTATCGCTACTCCTGGTCGCATCGCGCGGTGAATAACCCCTCCACATTGCTGTTTCTGGCGGCCTGCGTATACTTCGTGGCCAATACGCTTCCGGTTGCCGCCGTCATCTCGTTGACGGAGCGCAGGTCGCTGCGAAAGATCTGGTCGGACTGCTACTTCTGGAGCTTCCCCTACTACCTGGTGGGCGCGGGCGTGGCCGGCATGATGAGCTGGCTGCACGGCTTTACCGACTGGCAGACGTCGTTGCTGACGCTTCCGGTGGTCTACCTCATCTACCGTTCCTACCGCCTTTACTTCGGCAAGCTGGAAGACGAGAAGCGGCACGTGCAAGAGATGGCCGACTTACATATGCGCACGATCGAGGTGCTCGCGCTCGCCATCGAGGCCAAGGATCAGACAACCCACGACCACTTGCAGAGGGTTCGCGTCTACGCCGTCGAGGTTGCGAAGGAACTCAAGGTTGACCGGGAGGGAATGGAGGCCCTGCAGGCCGCAGCCTTGCTGCATGACATCGGCAAGCTGGCGATTCCCGAGCACATCGTCTCGAAACCGGGCCGCCTGACGCCGGAAGAATTTGAGAAAATGAAGATTCATCCACTGGTGGGAGCGGAAATTCTGGAACGCGTGCGCTTTCCATACCCGGTCGTTCCCATCGTTCGCGCCCATCACGAAAAGTACGACGGAACTGGCTATCCGCTGGGATTGCGCGGGACCGAGATTCCGATTGGCGCCCGCATCTTGGCGGCGGTGGATTTTCTGGACGCGATGGCTTCCGATCGGCAATATCGGCGGGCGCTGCCTTTGCATGAAGCGATGGCGCGGCTGGTGGATGAATCGGGAAAGTCGTTTGATCCGCAAGTGGTCAGCGTGCTCGAACGAAGATACGTGGGGCTGGAGCAACTGGTCCACGAACGCACGGACAGCCTAAGTAAGCAGAAATTATCCACGGAAGTCAAAGACAAAGACAAAGACGCGAAGGCTGGGCGGGCCATCGAGCCGGCAGCCGGGTTCGAGGCGCAAGGACAGCGGCAATTGCCGGAGCGCAGTTTTCTGAGTTCAATCGCGGCGGCGCGCCAGGAAGCGCAGACTCTCTTCGAACTCAGCCAGGATCTGGGGGCTTCGCTCAGTCTGGACGAAACGCTCTCAGTGTTTGCGGTGAAGCTGCGCCGGGCGATGCCTTACGATGCGATTGCGATCTACGTCCGCCACGGCGATGAACTTGTGCCGGAATATGTGAATGGCGACAACTTCCGGCTGTTTGCCTCGCTGCGCATTCCGATTGGACAGGGGCTTTCGGGCTGGGTAGCGCAAAACCTTAAACCGATCCTGAATGGCAATCCTTCGGTCGAGCCCGGTTATCTGAACGATGCTTCAAAGTACAGCACGCTGAACTCAGCGCTTGCCGTTCCGCTCGAGGGCTTGCAGGGCGTGGTCGGCGTGGTCGCTTTGTACCACGCGGAAAAAGATTTCTTTGCCTCCGACCACCTGCGCATTTTGCTGGCGGTAAGTTCCAGGATGGCGCTCGCCATCGAGAACGCAATGAAGTACGAGCAGGCGGAGAATTCGGCGGTTACCGATTACCTCACCGGTCTTCCCAATGCGCGCTCGCTGTTCTTGCAACTCGAGCGGGAACTGGCGCGCTGCAAACGCGACAACAATACGCTGACCGTGATGGTCGCCGACCTGGACCGCTTCAAGCAGATCAACGACCGCTTTGGACACCTGGAAGGGAACCGCGTACTGCGGCTGTTTGCGCACTCCCTGAAGGAAACCAGCCGTGAGTACGATTATGTCGCGCGCATGGGCGGCGACGAATTCGTGGTCATCGCTCCCGGACTCACGCCAGAAGCTGCCGCGCGCAAAGCGGAACAGATGCGAGACCTGGCAAAACAAGCGGGAAAGGACGTTTGCAAAGAGGACATCCTATCGCTGAGCGTTGGCAAGGCCGTGTATCCCGAAGACGGGATGGATGCCGAAAAGCTCCTATCGGAAGCTGACAAACGCATGTATCTGCAGAAGCAGAGTCAGTCGACTCCGAAGAACCGCCGTCTGTACCCGCGGGTGCGGGGCCGGCTCACCACGGAAATTTCTGGAAACGATCAAGAACGCGCGATGCTGGCCATCGTGACCAACCTGAGCCTGGGCGGTTGCTATGTTGAAACCAGCGGCATTCTGTTGCCCGGATCGCAGTTGATACTCACCTTCTCGCACGAACACACGAACGTCTCGATTGAGAGCGAAGTCGTGCGCATGGACATGGGTATTGGAGCGGCGCTGAAGTTCAATGAAGCGACGCACGAGGTCCGCGCTGCCTTGCAGCGCATCCTGGAGCAGTTGGCCAGCGCGGAAGCGGTCGTTGATCTAAAGCGTAGCCACAACGCTGTTGCCGGGGGCACACTGTAACGGGCACTCCCGTATCATGCGGGCACGGCAATCGGCCGAATCTGGATCAGCGGTGCGGTGGTCCGTGGTTTCGACAGCCCTTGTCGCAGCATGTTCGCCGTCGGCACGCCCGTCCGGTAGAACGACTTCTCGCAATCCGCGGTGGATGGTCCCCGCATACTTCCTTCCACATAGGCCAAGCCTGGACAACGCGCGCAACTGCTGACGTGCGAGCACGACGAGCAGACGGTCAGGTCTTTGGCCTGGATCGAGCGGACCTCTTTCATCTGCGGGGAAAAATTCCAGATATCCAAGAACTTTTGCTGACGAATATTTCCCGTGGGAAGCGGAAACTGCACGCAGGGAAAGACATCGCCGTAGGGCGAAATGTAGCAGAAAGAATGGCCCGCGCTGCACGAGTAACCTTCAAGATCCTCCGCCGAGGGCGGCTTGGGAGGAGCGCAGAACTCTTCCTGGCTGCCGACCAGCGCAGGATTGCGGAAAACTTCCGGGAGTTCTTCTCCCGGAATGCGCAGCGATAGAACCGAAGTGTCGCCATCCATCATGGGCGTGATCGTGGGATCGAGCGTGTAATGCACGCCGAGTTCGGCGGCAAGTTTTTGCACTCCGGTATGATCGGAAGAATTCACGGTCATCAGCACATTGGCGATGGTCACTCGCAACCCTTGTTCGTGTAAGAAGCGAATGGATTTGATGGTGCGTTCGAACGAGTGTGGCAGCTTGGTGATGGCATCGTGAACTTCGGGACGATGCGAGTAGACGCTGATCTGAATGGTGTCTACGCCCAGTTCGCGGATTCTCCGCGCTTCCGCTTCGTGGATCATGACCGCGTTGGTCTTGATCTTCACGTTGAACATGAGACGCCGCGCGTGTTCGACAATCTCAAAGAAGTCGCGGCGCATAAAAACCTCGCCGCCGCTGAAAGTGAGAAAGAAAACGCCTGCCTCGGCCAGTTGATCGAGCACGTCCTTGATTTCGCCGGTCGTCATCTCGCCGTGGTCGTCGTGATCGAGATAACAATGCACGCAGCGCTCGTTGCAGCGGTACGTGACATCCATGTGCACGGCGATGGGCACGCCCAGGTTAAATGCTTTCTGGCCTACTTCGCTCATCAGGCTCATCAGGGAGTCTCCGAAGCCAGAGGTTGATTCGAAACGAGAAGAATTCCGTGGCCGGAAAGCTCGGCGACGAACTGCTCGGCGTCTGCCTGGGCCTGTTCGGGATCGACGTCAAATTGCTCGCAGATCCGGTCGCGAACAATATCCCGCAGAGGAGTGTGACCGTCGGCAGCTTGAAAGATGGCGGTTGCGACCTCGTTCAGCGTGAAGAAAGTCGAATCGGCCGAGTTCATGACCATCATTTCGCCGGCCAGCGCGCGGGCGGCAATGGCAGAACTGCGCGCAATGTAAATGCAATTCTCAGGCATGCTCTGGCACCCCCTGGAAGTTGCGGATTTCGTCCCACACCCTGGCATCAGGATAAAACATCAGGCGGCGAATGGGAACCCTTCCGACGAAATCGCATGCCGTGTCGAAAAGCTTTTCCACCAGGCCCCGGTCTTCGGCGAAGAACAGAATATTGCGCATGAGCCGGCGGACGGCTTCCGCGGACGACAGCTCATCGACGCGGTTCTCCGAACCCTTCTCCAGAAAAAACAGAGCAGAGACCGGCGCTGTGCAGTTCTCACCAGCCCTGGCCAGCTCTCCGGCGAAAGGAGTGCCGAATGCCGCGTAACCGTCGGCGCTCGGGCGCAGGTAGGAAATTTCATCGGTAAGAAGAGTAATGTCCGCTGGCGCCAGCCGCGTCATCGTGGTTTTGCCCGCGCCGGATACGCCCGAGAACAGATAAGCCCGACCATCGCAAATCGCGCTGGCGGCGTGCAGTAGGAATCCGCCGCGCTCGGCAAGAATCAGGCTATGCAGAATGCGTAGCACCGAATCGAGAGAATACGGGTTCGCATTTTGGCGCACGCTGCCTCGTCCCGTGCGCGGGTCCCAGCGGGCGTGTAAGTCTCCGCGCTCGATGAGCCACTCGTCACCTTCGCGGCGGACCCGAACGTCGTCATCGGAAACCGGTCCCGCGTCAGTGAGATCAAACTCAAGCTCAAACTCGGGACGCGAAGAACTCAGGAACCCGTCGTAGCGCTGCCGCAGCAGATCCAGAAAGCGCTCGACAGTGGTGGACAAAGCAATCGGAATTCCGCCAATCTCGACACACGCGAGTTTTCGGGGCGCGGCCATCACAACGCTCCCCGCTCTGCAGAACCCAGCTCTGCGGCGCTTATCTGCGCATCGTGTTCAGGGTTGCGCAATTCGCGCGCCGATGCCTTCCAGCGGCTATGAAGTTTCAGGGCAAGGCGGCGCGCCAAGCCGAAATGACAGAGCAGCATTCCCAGCGCGCGAGACCACTTCACGCCGAACCACCTCACGCCAAACCCCGGGCGCAGAGCGGCAGCAGAGACGGCGCGCCTTTCGTCGGCGCTGCGCACGAGCCGGCCCAGCAGCGCTTCGGGAGGAAACTGAGGGTCGGAACCCGACATGGAATCGCCGCGCAGCAGGAATCCGTTCGGTGTGCAGCGAGCGACGAGGCGATGCAGGAAGAAGCGGCCATCACGCAGGGCGAGCACGATCTCGCCACGCCGGACGTCTTCGAGCGAGCAGCTTGCAATCTCGACCACATCGCCCGGCCAAAGAGCGGGCAGCATGCTTTCCCCGTGAACCCGCAGACGCAAACGACCGCTGCGACGCAAGGCCTCTGCCACCAAAGCTGAACGTTCCGCGCTCCAACTCGACCGCGCCGTACTCGTGGTGTTTTCCAGCATCAGGAAGCGCGTAGGCTGCCGCCCGAATGAGGATTGCACGAGGCTTGGAACGCGCTGGTCTTGCCGCATCGCAGAGCCTGCGTCTCAAAAACTCGTTCGTAGCGGAATGCCGGCTTTTGGTAGAGCTTCTTCTCTTTACCCGCGTTGCCGGGTTGCTGGAGCTTCTCGCGAGTGGCCCGATTGTCGTTCATAGTTAGTCAAGCCAGTCTGGTCAAACAAGAAAAGCTGGCTTATCCCCCAGTTTTGATAAGAACAAAGGCAGTGTACTACACGGCTTTCCCCGGTGCCAATATGACTTGGCCGCGTCGCAAACCGAAAAAGGCGAATCAATATCCTCAGTAAAATGACAGAGTTCCATCCTGCCGCGCGCGCCGCAAACTTAGCGACAGGCCGGCGAGCGCGAGTGGCAGCAGGACCACCCCAAACCCGGCCAGGACAGCCAGTGTTGGAGCCATCGCCCTCATGGACTGCCCCTCCAGCAGCGCCTTGCGCATTCCATCGATGGCGTAAGTCAGAGGAACCGCGCGAGCGAGAAGCTCGAGCGGGCGGGGCAAGCTCTGGATCGGGAACATGGTTCCACTCAGAAACCAGAGCCCGGAACCGAGCAGCCACAGCAGCGCCGAGCCTTTCTGGAACGCAACCTGAAGCGTGGCTGCGGCAATCCCCAGGGCCAAGGCGATCGCCAAAGAAAGAATCAATACCGCCACGCACGAGAAAAAGTTGGCGTGGATCGACACCCGGAAAACTGCCACTCCCGCGAAAAGATAGACCAGCAGATTGACCAGGTTTCCAGCAAAGGCAGAAATAGAGCTGAGGACGACAAGCTCAGCCGGCGCGGTCGATGTCGTCATGAGCACTTCCAGCGTTCCCGTCTGCTGTGCTTCCTGCACCGCGCTCAGGAAGGCTTGTGCGCTCATTACGAAGAAAGTGTAGACCCCGGTGCCTACCAGAAGGAAAGGAAAGTACTCGACGCCCCCGGGTCGAAAGCCGGGACCGATGGCGCGGGAAAGAAAATAAAAAGCCGCCAATTCGGTGAACACTCCGACCAGGGTCACGACGAAACCGCTGCGGTGGCGGATGGCAGTGAGCAGATCGCGCCGCAGGATGGCATGAAGCTTGTCCAGTGTCGATTTCATAAGTTAGAACGAGATTTGTAATTTCTAATCTGTAATTTCAAGCCTGGGCACTGTGAGCGATAATTCCGAAACACAATTGCAAATTACAAATTACCAATTACAAATCTTTAGAGCTTGAGCACCGCCTCATCGATCTCGCCCGTCATGCGGAAGTAGAAAGCGCGCAGCGCGTCAGCGCTTTCGCCGTCGCCCACGGCGCGATCGGCGAGCAATTCGCCGCGATGCAGCAGGAGCAGCCGATCCGCGACGGCGGCCGCTTCCGCGAAGTTATGGGTGGCGAGCAGAACCGTAGTCTGTTGCTGCGCCAGCGCGCGGATCGTGGCCCAGAAGTGTGCCGTGGTGCCGGCGTCGAGGCTGCGCGTCGGTTCGTCGAGCAAAAGCACGCTGGGGCGCTTGACCAGGGCGCGCGCGATCCCCAGTCGTTGGTACATGCCGCTGGAGAATTTCATGACCAGCGTGTCGGCTTGCTCTTCGAGACCGGTATCGCGCAGAACTCTTTTGATCCTCTGCGCTCGCTCGCTGCGCGAAACTTCGTCGAGGGCGGCAAAGAAATCGAGGTTCTCGCGAGCCGAGAGACGTGGGAAGAACGAGCGCTCCGCGGCGACGGCGATGCCGACCTGCCGCCGGACTTCACCAGCATCGCGCCGCGCATCGAAGCCGCCCACGCGTACCGATCCCGCATCGGGCAGAAGCATGGTCGAAATGAGCTTGAGCGCGGTAGTTTTTCCGCTGCCGTTCGGGCCGAGCAGCACTAACACCTCCGCGCGCGCTGCCGAGAAAGAAACGTCTTTCAAGGCAATGGTTTCGCCGCCCCGCTCCCGTCCCAGCCAGTTGAACAGAGCCGGACGATGGCGAAAGATCTTGCGAACGGATTCGAAGACGACTCGGTCCATGAAAAAAGTGGAACGACGAAAGTCCGAACGGCGAAGGTGCGAACGGCGAGTTGCAAACCGAGGTTCAGACGCGCGCCGAAGACTCTGTATTATAGTGGCGATTCGCGTTCCTATTGATTTTGGGTGGCGCAGCGCTTCAGCGCTGCGATAACGGGCTTGTTTTCAGCACCGACTTTAGCCGCTGCGGTCAGACTGCCGCGCAGAAGATACTTTTTCCGCATCCTGTTTAGGCATGCCGCAAATGCTCTAACATTGACGCGCTGTCATGACCGAGCCCTTGTCTACGTCTCCCGTGTCGAGCAATGCGCTGCAGAGAGAAGGCGAATTCGAACTCCTCTGCGCGTTAGCTGGCGCGAATCTGGCTCCGAAGCGACTCGGGCGCATTGCGAATTGGAATCTCCCAGCGCTCGACTGGAGCGAGCTTCTTCGCCTGGCTGAACACCATGGAGTTCTTCCACTCGCGGCGCGCAACCTGATCGAACATGCTCGCGGGCTGCCACCGGAAGTCGAGCGCTCGCTGCGATCTGCGTACGAAGCGAACCTGCGGCGCAGCTTGTGGTTCACCGCCGAACTGGCGCGCATCATGCAGCACTTCGAGCGCAGGCAGTTGCCGGCGGTCCCGTACAAAGGGCCGGTGCTGGCGCAATCGCTATACCGCGATCTCGGCCTGCGAAGCTTTTCGGATCTCGACTTCCTGATTTCTTCCGTGGACTTCGAGCGAGCAAAGCAAGCTCTTGCCGAAATCGGATATCGCCCTTCCGCGGATCTTACCCCGGCCGTCGAGCGATTGTGGCTGCGGATAGGCTACGAACGCTCGTTTGACAGCGCGGCGGGAAAGAACCTGGTCGAACTGCAGTGGGCGTTGCTGCCGTATTTCTATGGAGTGGATCTGGGCGTGGAGAATTTGCTGGCGCGCGCCGGCCGGACCGTTGCTGGCGGGTGCGAAATGCCTTGCCTGTCTGCCGAAGATTCGCTGCTGGTGCTGTGCCTCCACGCCGCCAAGCATCTTTGGACGCGGCTGATCTGGCTTTCGGATATTGCGGAGACTTTGCGGACCCAGACCATCGACTACTCGCTGATGTTTTCCCAGGCGCGCGCGCTCGGAATCGCTCGTATTCTCGGCGTAAGTTTCTGGCTGGTGAAGAACGTGCTTCGGGCGGAACTTCCCAAACACGCGGAGGAAATGATTGCGGCCGATCCTCGAGTGCCGGTTCTCGGCAGCGAATTCGCCGAGCGTCTCGCTCGCGGCGCGGCCTATGATTTCGAATCCACGGAATACTTCCGCCTGATTCTGAAACTTCGCGAGCGACGCGGCGACCGCTTGCGATATCTCTGGCGGCTGGTCTGTACGCCGGGAACGGGAGATGTTGCTGTGGTGCGATTGCCGGAGTCGCTTTTTCCTCTTTATCGAGTGGTACGACTACTGCGGCTGATGCGAAAGCTTGGCTAGGGTAGCGTCTCGCAACTAAGTCGTGCTCCTTCTAGACGCATGATTGCCTCGATAACCCCGCTTTGCAGCACTCTCGTTATCCAAAGACGCGATGATCCCGGTCTCTGCCGAGCGGTGCTGAAAACGAAGACTGAAAACTGCAACTGAGAACTGGGCCTTAGTGCGTTTCGCCGTCGCCGGGCGCGACGTCGGGAGTGTCGACTTTTTTCTGCGCGACGACTGAGTTCAGGGGACCCGGTGCAGGCTGGAATTCGCCGGGCTCTTTGCCCGCCAGCGCGACGCTCATGAACTGCATCCAGATTGGCAGGGCGGCGCGGGCTCCGGTTTCTTTTTCTCCGAGCGATTTCTTTTCGTCGTAGCCGATCCAGACGCCGCAGGTGAGCGACGGAGAAAACCCCACGAACCAGGCATCGGTGAAATCGTTGGTCGTTCCCGTCTTGCCCGCCAGCGGATAAGGCATCTTCGCGGCGGCGACCGCGGTGCCATGAAGCACGACCTCCCGCAGCATCGAGGTCATGATGCGCGCGGTGCGTGAACTGACGGCGTCTTTGATGTCGGAGAAATCTTCTTCCAGAACGCGCCCCTCATAGTCGGTCACCTTGGTGATGTAGCGCGGAGCGACGCGCACTCCGTCGTTCGGAAACACGGTGAAGGCTGAGGTCTGCTCGATCGGCGTGATTTCCGCCGAGCCCAGCGCCACCGGAAGATATGCGGGAATGTTTGAGGTAATGCCAAAGCGGCGCGCGTAGTCGATCACGGTCTTAATGCCGACGCGGTCGGCAAACTTGAGCGCGGGAATGTTTCTGGACTGCGCGAGCGCGCGCCGCAAAGTGATGGTGCCCTCAAATTTGCCGTCGTAGTTGTGCGGCGAATATGGGCCGGAGACGGTTTGAAAAGTTACCGGCGCGTCCAGAATGGTGTCGTCGGGGCTGCCGCCCTGGTCGATCACGGCGGTATAGACGTACGGCTTGAAAGACGATCCGACCTGGCGCAGAGCCTGCGTGGCGCGGTTGAACTTGGAGAGGTTGAAGTCACGGCCGCCGACCATGGCCTTGATTTCTCCGGTCGCGTTATCGATGGCGACCAGCGCTCCTTCGGCCCCTGAATCCTGCTCCAGACTGACGCGCGATTTTCCGCCCGCATCCAGCGAGAGAACTTTGATGTAGACGACGTCGCCCACCTGGAGAATGTCGGGAAGCTTGAGCTTAAGCTTCGTCCATGCCACATCGGCCTGCACCAGCGTGGCCGTGTGCTGGCCGAAGCGGACTTCGGCGGCACCGGGCGAGAGTTGTGTGACCAGCGCGTGCATGTATCCGTTTACTTCGGGCTCCTCATCCCAATCCGGATCTGCGTATTTGTCGAGCTTTTGACCCTGGGCAATTACATTCACAAGTTTGCCGCGCCAACCATGCCGGCGCTCGTAGGCGGCGAGGCCGTCGAGCAGCGCCTGGCGCGCGGACTTCTGTAGATCCATGTCGAGCGATGTGTAAACGCGCAGTCCGCCTTCGTGAACCTGGTCGCTGCCATACTTCGCTTCGAGATAGCGCCGAATTTCTTCCACATAGTGCGGAGCCAGCGAATTCGGATCTTTCTGCAGGTCGAGCACGATCGGCTTGCTCTTGGCATCCGCAGCTTGGGCCGGGTGATCTTGCCGTCCTCAAGCATGGCATTGAGCACGAGGTTGCGCCGCTTGAGGGCGCGTTCCGGGTGGTTGATCGGCGAGTAATATTGCGGCGCCTTGGGAAGTCCCGCGAGTAGCGCGGCTTCTTCCAGTTTGAGCTGCCGCGCCGGTTTGCTGAAATAGTATCGCGAGGCGGCCTCATATCCGTAGGCGCCGTGGCCGAGGAATATCTGGTTGGCGTAGAGCGTGAAGATTTGCGGCTTCGTAAATCGGCGCTCGATCTGGATGGCGAGCAGCGCCTCCTGCACCTTGCGATAGAACGAGCGGTCGGGAGAAAGAAACAGATTGCGGGCGAGTTGCATGGTGAGCGTGGATGCTCCCTGCACTCTCCCGCCGGATTCGATATCGCGATACGCCGCACCCACGATGCGCCAGATGTTGATGCCCGAGTGCCGGTAGAAATCTTTGTCTTCGATCGAGACCAGCGCATTGCGGAGAACTTCCGGATAATCGTCATAGTTGGCGATGACGCGGCGCTGGAGCGCAAAGGTACCGATGACTCTGCCCTGTCCGTCATAGAGTTCGGTGACGGAGCTGGGACGGTAACGTTCGAGTTCTTCGACCTGGGGCAGGTCCGTCGAGTAGACCAGCAGCAGCCCAGCGGCCGCGCCCACTGCGGCGGAGAGCAGGACGAGCAATCCGAACAGGACGAGTCCGACCAACTTCCGTCCGCCAATTTCTACAGTCGGAAGATGTTGGTAGATGATTTTCATCAGCGAGAGCAGGTTTCAAGGTTTCAGAGTTTCAAGGTTTCAATGTTAACGCAAAGGCCAAGTTTCAAGGCTTCAGAGTTTCAAGGTTTCACTGTTCACGGGAGCGTCGGGTCTCGCGGGCCCAAGGTTTCTGAGTGAAAAACAAAATCGCCCGCCGAAGCGAGCGATCGTAAACTCTGAAACCTTGAAACTCTGAAACCTTGTTCTTCCTACCCCTTCGATTCCCGGTTCTTCAGCACTTCCAACGCTTTGTTCAGTTGGTCGTCCTGCTGGCTCTTCGGTTTCTCGGCTTTCCTTTCGCCGGGCTTCTCGCCGGGAGCCGCCTGCTGATCTTCGTCGGGTAATCCACCGTCGTCTTCAGCAGTGTCAACGACCAGGACGTTCGGCGTGACGGCCGCATCCTGAATTGCTTTTCCGCTCGGCGAGTAATACTTCGCGACCGAAAGAATCAGGGCGGAGTTGTCCTGCATCTCAATCAATTTTTGCACCGATCCGTCGCCGAAGGTTTTGTCTCCGACCACGTCGCCGCGAGCGTTCTCGAGGATCGCGGCGGCCACAATCTCGGCCGGGCCCGCCGTTCCCCGATTCACCAGCACCGCCACGGGAAGCTTCGTAATGTCCTTGGTGGGATCGGCGTTGAAAGCCTGGCGCGGATACTTCTGCCCCTGCAGATACGTGATGGTGCCATGGTCAAGGAAAAGATTGGCGGTGGCGACGCCCTCAGACTCCGCGCCGCTGGCGGAGTTCCGCAGATCGAGCACGAGCTTCTTCGCTCCCTGTTTCTGCAGGTCGCGAATCTTGCCGGCGATTTCCTGCGACTTGCCTTCGGGGAACGCGTCCACCTTGATGTAGCCGACATTGTCCGCTAGCATTTTGTCGCTCACGGGCGGGATGGTGACCATATCGCGCGTGATCACAATCTTCTCCGGTTCGGCGCGCCGTGGCCGGACCACCGCTGCGGTGATCGTAGATCCGATCTCGCCAGACAGCATGCCGTGAATCTCAGCCAGCGACATCTCGTGCGTGCTCCTGCCCTCGATGGACTCGATGATGTCGGAGTTCTCGACCCCGGCCTTGTCCGCCGGGCCTCCGGGAATCACCGCGACCACGGCCGCGTATCCGAAACGCTTGGAGACGGTGGCGCCGATATCCGCCTTGCCGTCGCTCTTCATCGTCTTGTAGCGCTTGTACTCGGCCGCCGACAAGTAGCTGGAATTGGCGTCGAGCGACTCCAGCAGACCGTGCAGCGCGCCCTCGGTGACGCCAGCGATATTGGGCTCTTCCACGTATTCGAGGCGGATGCGGGACAACACTTCGCTGTATACCGACAACTGGCGATACGCGCCGTCATTCGAAGAAGCGCGAACGTTGACAAAACCGCCCACGATGGTGAACAGCAGAATGGCCAGCGAACTGGCAATGATTGTGACCTTCAACTTCGTCGACATAATTTTTTGGTCTTCGCTTCCCCGAGGAACTGGCACTTGATTATAAACGGTTTGATGCATAGATCAGGGAGCAAGATTGCAGGGGTAATGTCGCGGGTAACGTGAGCCAGGAAAGCTGCACGGTTGTGGGTTCCCAAAGGTGTTTACTGGTTAGTACTCATATAAGCGCTCCCCCTCACATGTCTTGTAGAATCATTGGCTTAGCAGTGCCGTGCGGAAGCTCGCGGGGTCGAACTGCGCTCGGCTTGGACGGGCGAGGGCGCCCGTCCCCACACGAGCTACGGTTGCTTTTCCAGCAGGGCTGCTATTTCCACGTGGCCTTTTTCTCTGGCTACCATGGCTGGAGTTTTGCCCTCGTCGTTAGCTAGCTTGGGATCGGCGCGGTGCTTGAGCAATAGTTCCACCATGGGCCGATCTCCGTTCTGGGCGGCGGCGTGAATTGGAACCCAGCCTCCTTGCTGACGGCCGTTGACGGGAGCTCCGTGTTCGAGCAGAAGGCGGGCGGCTTCCAGGTTGCGGGCTGAGGCGGCGGAGTGCAGCGGCATGACCTGCATCGGATTCGCGGCCACGGCGTCGACCGCCGCTGCGCTTTCGATCAGCAGACGGGCTGCTTCGGGCTGGCCGAAAAAACAGGCGAAGTGCAGGGCGGTGAAACCGTCTTTCGAGCGGGAGTTGATGGCGGCGGCATCGCGGAGGCAATCTTCGTGAAGGCACTCCTTAAGGCAATCGAGACGGCCGAGCGAGGTCGCTTCGAAAATATCCAGCGCCTTCTTCTTGCTCGCGATCAGTTCCGCCAAGTCGCGGCGGCCACGATAGAGGGAATGCATGAGCAGGCTCACGCCGGTCGAGTCGCGGGCGTCGGAAAAGGCGGGATCTTGTTCCAGAAGTTGCCGGAGCCCGTCCGCATCGCCTGCCTGCAAGAGTACCAGGCAACGCTCGAAACCACGCCGGGAGTCTTCCATGGGTGCTCCGTTCTCCACCGCTACGGCTGGTCGGCGACGGCATTGCGCAACTGGCCTATGCCTTCGATCGAAACTTCGATGGCATCGCCAGCCACTACTGGTCCGACGCCCTTGGGCGTGCCGGTCGCGATCAGGTCGCCGGGTTCGAGGGTCATGATTTGCGAAATGTAACGGATGACGACGTCGAGCGGGAAAATAAAATCTCGCGTGTTCCCGGACTGCCGCGCATCGCCATTCACTCGCGTTTCGACTTGGACGCCCGCCCAGGGATCGAGGCCGTCGGCGACCAGGGGTCCAACCGGGCAGAAGGTATCGAAGCCTTTGCCGCGCACCCACTGAGGCTCTTTGTTCTGCAGATCGCGGGCGGTGAAATCATTTACGCAGGTGTAGCCGAGGATGTAGGGGCGTACGTTTTCGCTGTCGGCGAGACGGTGGCAGCGGCGGGCGATCACGACCCCCAGTTCGCCCTCGTAGTCGGTGCGCGTGGAAACTTTGGGCCGAAGAATCGTTCCGCCCGGGGGCAGCAGGGAAGAGGGCGGCTTGAAAAATAAGAGCGGCTCCTGCGGAACTTCGTGGCCGAGTTCGGCAGCGTGCTCGCGATAGTTGCGACCGACGCAGACGATTTTCGAAGGGCTTACCGGAGGCAGCAGAGATGCCTGTGCGAGCGGGATGCGGTCCATGCGGCGGCTGGGAAGGCCTTCGACGTCGCCATTGCTATCCTGCGGAGGCTGGAGGAGCAGGAGAGTGATTTCGTCGCTGCCCGCGACAGACTCGACCAGGCCGTAGTGGGCGGAACCATTGAGTTCGAATCGGCAGTATTTCATCAGAGCATTATCTAAACACAAAGGGAGGAAAGATCACGAAGGAAAAATCTGGAGCGTGTGTTTGGAGTCGGCGAAAATCCTCATCACAGGGGACACAGAGGGACACAGGGGATTTCTTGTTCAACCAACCATCAATTCTTGATTAAATCAATGCTTTCCCCTGTGGCCCTCTGTGCTCCCTGTGGTGAAGACTTCCCCCGCGAACAACGCGGACGCCTCCCTATGGGACGGATTCGCTGCTCTGCTCAGACCGCTGGCTTTCGTTGCCGCGCACGTCCACGGCGGAAACTGCGTAGCTATAGGTTTTGCCTGAGGCCACCGCGCTGTCGCGATACGACGGCGATTTCACCAGCTCGGAATTCAGCTTGATTGCCGCGCTGTTCGCTTCGCTGCGATAGACGTTGTATCCGGCAAGGTCGGCGTTCGTCACCGGCGCCCAGATGAGATCGATAAATGGTTTCTGTCCCTCGCCCGAGTACGCCGCCTGCAACCCGGCGGGTACGGAGGGCGGGAACACGTCATGAGCGATGACGCGCACCGCCGGAGTGTCGTCTCCCTCAACCTGCACCTCGCTGTCGGGCTGTTTGACGATGCTCACGGCGGTGATGCGGTAGAGGTAGGTCCTTTCCCATTCGAAGCTTGAGTCGGTGAATTTTGCTGGGCCGGCCTCGCCCACGGGGACTTCGCCTGCAATCGCGTCTTTGCCGGAGCTTTCGTCGCGCCGATAGATTCGATAGCGATGTTGAACGCCGAGGGATTTGGTGGGGACGTTCTGTGATTCGCCTGCGCTCGTCCATGTGAGCACGACGCCATCGCCGGTGAGTTCCGCGGATAGATCGCCTGGCGGAGGCAGGGTCAACATAGCGGGCACGTGCACGCGATTCGATAATCCCGCCCCGCGGGCGTTGCGGTTCAAGACCTCGACGGCGTAGGTGACTTCGGCGTCCGGGTCCTGCTGTTGCATGGTTGAGGGCAGTGTGTCGGTGTAGGCCTGCGGGGCGGGGCGAGGGGAGCCTGACTTCTGCGCGGCGGGGCGCGCGGAGCCTGACTTCTGCGGAGCGGAAGATGGTGCGGGCAACATCGCGGCCGGGTTCCCGCATTCTGTCAATTCAGATTCGAGGCTGCGGCAGACGAGCGTCGGACCCAGGTAGCGCACACTTTGGCGGTCGGTGGTGAGCGTCGGCTCACTCCAGTTCAGCGTGACGCGATTGCCTTTGCGGCTGGCGCGCAGATCTGTCGGCGGCTTGGGCAGTTCGAGCGACGGCGGCAGTGGCGGTCCGGTCTGGGCACAACTGGCTAGCAGCACGCAGAGCGCTGTCGGCGCGATGACCTTTCCAAGATGTAGTTTCATGCGGAAAAAGAAAGAGTATCAGAGGCACCGGTCGCGCGGGCGAGTCGCCCGCGCCCGCACGCGGACAAGAGTGTCCGCGCCACACGGACTCTCATCCCGCCAGTTCGCGCACAGCTTCGCGAAAGACCTTGCTGTGGTAGCGCTGTGTCCCCTGTGGTTGAGAATTTCTACAGAATGTAGCGCGAGAGATCCTGGTCTTTCACGATCTCGCTCAGCATCTTTTGCACGTAGGCCGCGTCTACCACGAACTGCTGGCCTTTCTTTTCGGGGGCCTCGAAGCTGATTTCATCCAGCACTCGCTCCATGATGGTGTGCAGACGGCGGGCGCCGATGTTTTCCGTGCCTTCATTCACGCGAAAGGCAAAGCGCGCGACTTCTTCTAGCGCGTCGGGTGTGAACTCCAGCTTTACGCCTTCGGTTTCTAGCAGCGCGATGTACTGCCGGGTCAGCGAAGACTTTGGCTCGGTCAGGATACGGACGAAGTCTTCCATGGTGAGCGACTGCAGTTCCACGCGGATGGGGAAGCGGCCCTGCAGTTCGGGGATCAGGTCGCTCGGCTTCGAGACGTGGAACGCGCCCGCGGCTATGAACAGGATGTGGTCGGTGCGGACCATGCCGTAGCGCGTGTTGACCGTGGTGCCTTCGACGATGGGAAGGATGTCGCGCTGCACGCCTTCGCGCGAGACGTCCGGACCATGGCCGCTTTCACGGCCGGCGATCTTGTCGATTTCATCGAGGAAGATGATGCCGGAGTTTTCGACGCGATCAATGGCGACGCGCGTGACCTGCTCCATGTCGATCAAGCGCTGCTCTTCTTCTTGGATCAGGTACTCGAAGGCCTCGTTGACCTTCATCTTCCGCTTCTTGGTGCGCTGGCCGAAGATGTTGGGCAACATGTCCTTGAGATTGACGTCCATTTCCTCAACGCCCTGGTTGGAGATGATTTCGAACGACGGGAAATTGCGCTCGCGGGTTTCGATTTCGACGGTGCGGTCGTCGAGTTTGCCTTCGCGCAACTGCTGACGCAGTTTCTCGCGGGTGCGGCTGGAGGATTCGGTCAGGCTGGTGCTGGCGTCTATGACCACGCCGCCCGCTGAGATGGAATCCGCCGGGCGCGGTGAGATTGGGGGCAGAAGAATATCGAGCAGGCGCTCTTCAGCGTTCAGTTCCGCTTTATCGGAGACGTCTTCCAGTTTCTCTTCGCGGACCATTTCGATGGCGATCTCAACCAGGTCGCGGATCATGGATTCGACATCGCGGCCGACGTAGCCGACTTCCGTGAACTTGGAAGCTTCGACCTTCAGGAAGGGCGAGTTGGCCAGCTTGGCGAGGCGGCGGGCGATTTCGGTCTTGCCCACGCCCGTGGGACCGATCATGATGATGTTCTTGGGGATGACCTCTTCGGCCATTTCGGGCCCGAGCTTCTGCCGGCGCATGCGGTTGCGTAGAGCGATGGCGACGGCGCGCTTCGCGTCCTTTTGGCCGACAACATACTTGTCGAGCTCGGTGACGATTTCGCGCGGCGTCAGTTCGTCGAGCGTGACTTGTTCTTCTTCGGCGGTTCCGGGTAGGTAAATTGCCATAAGAAATCAGGTCTCAGGTGTCAGGTCTTAGGTCTCAGGTTTCAGGTTTTGGTTTTCCTGAGACCTGGCACCTGAGAGCTGAGACCTCAACTCACAGTTCCTCAATCGTAATCCTGTCATTGGTATAGATGCACATCCGGCCGGCAATCTTCATTGCTTCCTCGGCGATTTCGCGCGGCGAAAGCTTGGTGTGATCGGCCAGGGCTTGCGCTGCTGCCTGGGCAAACGGGCCGCCGGAGCCGATCGCGGCAATGCCTGTATCGGGCTCGATCACATCTCCCTGGCCGCTCAGCAGGAACGTAGTTTCCTTATCGGAAACCAGAAGCAGAGCTTCCAGATGCCGCAGAAATTTATCGGTGCGCCAGTCTTTCGCTAGTTCGACAGCGGCGCGGCCGATATTGCCGTGATACTGCTCCAGCTTGGCCTCGAACCGGCTGAACAGAGTGAAAGCGTCGGCGGTCGAGCCGGCAAATCCGGCAAGAATCTTGTCCTGATAGAGGCGGCGAATCTTCTTCGCCCCGTGCTTGATGACGGATTCACCGAGCGTGACCTGGCCGTCGCCGGCCATGACAACCTTGTCGTCGCGGCGGACGCAGAGAACGGTAGTGGAGCGGATTCTGCGGGGAACCTGGGCTTCGGCGGTGCTTTCAGCGGCCGCAGCTACTGGTCTGTTCTTTTTCATGAGCGCAATTCTTAATTATAGCAGCGCACTAACGGCTGAATTGGCGATGTGGGATCGCAAACAAAAAAGCTCCCCCCAAAAAAAAGGACACCGCCCACGCGGTGTCCCACCTACCAGCAACTTGACTTACTTATTCTCGTTGAGCGATCCGGCTCCAAACTCCTTGCGTTGTATCACCGGACGCGCCGCTCTGGCTGCCGCTGCCGCCGGCATGGCCGCCGCCGCTCCGTAACGCTCGAGCAGCACGGGCACCATCGCACCTTCCGCTTCTTTCACAAAGGTGAGCTTGCTCTCGCCCAGCAGATCGACGCGGACGAAGTCTCCCAGCCTCACCTGTCCCGTCGCCACCAGGTTCGCCAGCGGAAACACCAGATGCCGTTCAATCGCCCGCTTCAGGTGCCGCGCCCCGTACTTCGGATCGGTGCCCTCGGCGAGCAGGAAGCTCTTCACCTGCGGCGTGCAGTTGAACACGAACTGGTTCGCGCCCGCCGCCATCAGGACCCGCTGCTGCACCATCCCCAATTCGATTTCCAGGATCTGCTGCAGGTGCTCGGGACGCAGCGTCTTGAACACCACGACTTTGTCGATGCGGTTCATGAACTCGGGCGCAAACTTGCGCCGCGCCGCATCCACTGCCGAGCGGTTAATCTTTTCGTCGAGCGAGTTATCCACCTGCACCGCTTTCGGCGCGAAGCCCAAGCCGCCATCCACCAACCCGTTCATCTCGGCGGAGCCCAGGTTCGAGGTCATGATGATGATGCAACTCGAAAGATCCACGCGCCGGTTATCGCCCAGCGT
>Ga0187880_1000899_pt1 | contig 24413 bp, 18 predicted proteins | sample June2016WEW_19_4_FD_132998 | JGI IMG/M metagenome (GOLD analysis project Ga0187880, IMG submission 132998) | Peatland microbial communities from SPRUCE experiment site at the Marcell Experimental Forest, Minnesota, USA - June2016WEW_19_40 | ecosystem: Environmental > Terrestrial > Soil >... | reverse complement strand
GTCGCATCGCTCTCGTCGAAATAGCCGCGATACGGTACGCGGCCTACTATCGGGAACCACCATGTGTACGGCTCCAGCGAGTCGCGCGGCGCCGCCATCAAGACGTGCACGACCGCGCTCTGATCCACGGGCGCGATGCTTTGATACGCACCGCCGACATCGAGGCCGAGTTTGTCAGCGGCGAACCTGCGCACCGCGAGCACGGTCTCCAGCTTCGCGCGAATGTCCGCCGGAAGATCTCCCCGCGCGAGCGCATCGTCAATCGGCTTGCGGTTCCACAGAATTCGGCCTTCTTCGTACGCGGCGCGTGCGAGGTAACCCGCGTAGCATCCGCCGAGCACAATCGGCGCGAACAGCAATGCCGCCAGGCGCAGCAGATATGCCGCCTGAAGTCGCGCCCGCGCCGTCCGCAGCGTTGTGCCAGCCACTGCTCCGTCCACCAGGCCGGCGTCAGCCCGCCACAAGGCGGTCGCTGTTTGCCATTGCGGCGTACTGCAATTCGAATAGCCGGTAGTAGAGTCCGCGCTGTGCGAGCAGTTCATCATGCGTGCCGCTTTCGCGCAGCACGCCTCCGCCCAGCACCATGATCCGATCTGCGCGCTCGATGGTGGATAGCCGATGCGCGATTACGACCGCAGTGCGCTCTGCCAGCAACTCATTCAGCGCCAGCTGGATCAGGCGCTCGGTCTCGCTGTCCACGCTCGAGGTCGCTTCATCCATCACCAGGATTCGCGGGTTGTACGCCAGCGCGCGCGCGAACGACAGCAGTTGGCGCTGCCCCCCCGAGAGGTTCGCGCCGCGTTCGCGAATCTGCTCGCCCAGTCCGCCCGGCAAGCGCTCGACGAATCGCAAAGCCTGCGCCCGCCGCAGCGCGTCGCGCACCTCGGATTCGCTCAAGTCGGTTCGCGAGAGCCGGACGTTTTCCAGCACATCGCCCGCGAACAGGAACACGTCTTGTTGCACGTATCCGATTTCGCGGCGAAGCGCGCCAAGCTCCCACTCGCGCACATCGACGCCGTCAACCAGGATTCGTCCGCCGGTCACGTCGTACGAACGATTCAGCAGCTTGATGATCGTGGTTTTGCCCGCGCCGGTCGGCCCAACGATCGCGATCTTCTGTCCGGCCTCGACGGTGAAGCTAAGGTCCTTCAGTATCGGTTCGCCGCGGCGGTATTCGAACGTGACGTGGTCGAACACGATTGCCCCGCGCGAGACCGCCGGCTGCTGCGGATGCGCAGGAACGGGAAGCAGCTTCTCGCCTTCCATCAGGGCGTGGATTTTCTCGACCGCCGCGAGCGCCGATTGGAGCGCGCTGTACTTGGTCGAGATCTCGCGCAACGGCATGAAAAACTGCTGAGCGTACTGGATGAACGCGATCAGCGTGCCCAACGTCACCAGGTGCCGGATCACGCTGCCGCCGCCGATCCACAGTATAACCGCGACCGTGATCGAACTGAGCGCCTCCACCGATGAGAATTGGGCGGCCTCGTAAACGTTGGCCATCATCTGCACGTCGCGCGAACGCCGGTTGAGCGCATCGAACTCGCGGCGGCTTTCGCGTTCGCGCGTGAACAGCTGTACTACCATCATCCCCGCCAGCGATTCGGACAGGTAGGCGTTCAACGCGGCGAGACGGTCGCGTATCTGGCCGTACACGATGCGCGATCTCGAACTCAGAAAATAAATTACCAGCGTCAGCGGCGGAATCGCGCACAGCGCCGCCAACGCCAGCCGCGGACTCAAGGAGAACATGATCGTCACGATGCCCACCAGCGTCATTGCGTCGATGAATATCGTCAGCGAGCCCGCCGCGAACATATCGTTGATCGCATCGATATCGGTCGTCATTCGACTGACCAGCCTGCCGACCGGCGTGCGATCGAAAAACGACATCGGCAAACGCTCGACCTTGCGAAACAGCGCCATCCGAAGATCGGACAGGCTGTACTGCGCGACCATCATCATCAGGTAAAACTGCGCGTAGAACGCAGCGAACTCGCCGATCACCAGCAGCAGATACAAAACGCCCATCACGAACAGGCCGTGTCCGCCCGACGCGCGAAACAGCATCGCCAGCCATGCGGGTGGCCGTGCGCCGTGCGAGCCCGACAGAAATTCATCAACCGTGAGCTTGATCACGTATGGCTGTGCGAGCAAAAACGCCGTGTCCACCGGCATCATAAGCGTCGCCAGCCAGAACAGCCGCTGGTATGGACGGATGAACCCCCACACCCATCGCACCAGCGTGGCATCGTAGATGCTGACGAGCGGTTTTTCCTCGGCGACCTGCATCTCAGTAGCGGCTCAATTCCTCTTCGAGTAATTGGCGACGGAACAGCTCTGCGTAAATTCCGCGGCGGCCCATCAGTTCCTCGTGCGTGCCGCGTTCGGCAATCTCCCCGTCCTCGAGCACCACGATCTGATCGGAGTCGCGCACCGTGGACGCGCGATGCGAAACCACGATGGTAGTGCGGCCCTCTACGCTCTTCTCGAGGCTGTCCAGCACCGCCTTTTCGGTTTCGGTATCGACGCTCGACAGCGCGTCGTCCAGCACGACGATCGCGGGATTGTAGGCGAGCAGCCGCGCTATCGTGACGCGTTGCTTCTGCCCGCCCGACAGCGCCATGCCGCGTTCGCCGACGATCGTGTCGAGTCCATGCGGCAACACCGCGATATCCGGCTCGAGTCCCGCGATGCGCGCGGCGTTCTGAATTTCAGCCACCGGCGCGTCGGTCTTGCCGAATGCGATGTTGCGCGCGAGCGTGTCCGTGAACAGCGTCGGCTCCTGCGGGACCATTCCCACGGTTCGCCGCAGCGCGCCCAGCGCCATCTCCTCTACGTCGCGGCCGTCGAGCAGTATTTGTCCCTTGGTCGGTTGCAGCAGCCGGGCCAGCAGCTTGACCATCGTTGATTTTCCCGAGCCGGTGCGGCCGACGATTGCGAGCTTTTCTCCCGCGCCCACTTTGACGTTGATGTTCTTGAGCGCGTACGGAGCCTCTCCGTTGGCTCCGTCGTCATTATTCACCAGGTAGCTGAACGACACCCCTTTCCATTCGACCGCCCCATTTATCTCGAGCTTGAGATCCTCGCCCTCGACGCTGTCGGCCCCGCGCGCGTCGAAAATCTCGTCGAGACGCTTCATCGCGGCCTTGCCGCGCTGATAAATCGCCAGCATGTATCCAAGCATGATGGTCGGCCACGCGAGCTGGCCCAGGTAGCTCAGGAACGCCACCAGCGATCCGAGCGACATTCGCCCGTTCATCACCAGCGACCCGCCGTAAATCAGCACGACCATCGTCGAGGTCGCCGCCGCACCGCGAATCATCGGCATCATCGCGCCGCGCGTGCGGGCCAGCGCGAGACCCTGCTCGTTGTAAGCGTCGTTGATTTTGCGGAACAGCCCGGCCTCGTGCTCCTCGAGCGTGTACGCTTTCACCACCGGGATCCCCGCCAGGCTCTCCTGCACCTTCGAGCCGATCGCCGCGAGCCCCTCCTGCACTTTGAGGCTGCGCATCATCATACTGCGCATCAGCCAGCGAATCGCGATGAACAGAACCAGGTAGGGAATGATCGCGAACAACGTCAGGCGCGGGTTGAGCGAGCTCATGAAAGCCAGCGCGAGTCCGTACATCAGCGGAGTGTTCGAGACCGACAGCACGAACATTCCCGCCATCATTCGAACCGCGGTCAGGTCGTTGATCATTCGCGACATCAGGTCGCCGGTTTTGAACTTCTGGTAGAAGTCGGTGCCGAGCGTGGTCAGATGCTGGAACAGATCGTTGCGCAAGTCGTATTCGATATCGCGCCCGACGTTGAAGATAACGAAGCGCGAGAACCAGCGGACTATCCCCAGCATCAGCGCAAAAAGAATCATCAACTCCGCGTAGTGCGCGACCAGGTCGAATCGATGCTTATCGGTTGCGTTTATCGCGCCGCGGATGAACAAGGGAATGATCATCGCGAGCGTGGCGTTCGCGAACGTGCAAAAGATTCCGAATGCGTAACGCAACCGGTAGCGTCGCGCGTAAGAAAACAGTCGTTTCATGGGCTGCCGGTTAAATTATCAGGTCTGCGGCGCGAGTGAAGTGGCTCGGCTGCTCTCAACATTGGGTGCAGGGGTCACCCCTGCCGAAGGAAGCGTGAAACCCACCGCGGGTTTCACATTCAATTAAGTGTATTTCCCCCCTGTATCCGATTTCAGCCGGCGCTCGTAGAGCTTCGCGTATTTCAGAAATACGTAGAACGCCGCCGTCATCGCTGCGTACAATCCGCGTCCGCCGTCGCGAAACCCGCCGCGGATAATATAAAAATTGAAAAATCGCCACGCCGGATTCAATATCATTTTGAACGGCGTGAACGCGTTGGGCTCCTGCTCCATCGCCGCCCGCGTGCTGAACCGGTTGATCGTCGCCACGTGATCCGCGATATCGCGGTAGCTGAAATGCAAAATCTGCCCGTCCAGCCGCTCGACCCGTCCCTCGACTACGACCTTGTCGTGCGGATCGCGGCCGCCTATATGCCCGCGCTCGCGCCGGAACAGACGCACCGGCGTGTCCGGATAAATCGCGTGCGAGTAGTAATGCCCCAGGTGGTACAGGATGCGCCGAATGCGGTAGCCGTTGGCGGCGGCCGGCGATGATATCGTGCGGATAATTTCCTCGCCGAGGTCGTGCGTCGCCTGCTCGTCGGCATCCATCAGCAGCACCCAGTCTCCGGTCGCGCGATCGAGCGCCATCTGCTTCTGCTTCACGTAGTTCGTGAACTCATGCGGGACGACGTTGGCGCCAAGGCTGCGCGCGATCTCGACGGTTTTGTCGGTCGAGAAGGAATCGATGATGATTTTCTCGTCGCAGAACCACGCGCTCTTCAGGCACTGGCCGATCAGCGCCTCTTCATCGCGCGTAATCGTGATCAGCGAAATTTTTGGCCGTTCTGACATCGGCTAAAGTGCGTGCTGCGCTTCCGATCGGTCGAGTCCTTCGATCACTTGCGACGCAATCGACTTGAATGCTGCGCTCACCGGATGCGCCGGGATGGCCGCGACGATCGGGCTGGCCTGGTCTCCCCCTTCGCGCAGTTCGCGAACCAGTGGCAGCTCGCCCAGGAACGGCACGTTGAGCGAACGCGCCAGCGCGGCGCCGCCGCCGTGTCCGAAAATCTCGTGGCGATGGTTGCACTTGCGGCAAACGTAATAGCTCATGTTCTCGACCACGCCGAGCACCGGCACGTGCACTTCCTCGAACATCGCCACGCCGCGCTTGACGTCGAGCAGCGCGAGCTCCTGCGGCGTCGTCACGATCACGCCGCCGTCAAGCGCCACGCGCTGCGTGATCGTCAGTTGCGCATCGCCCGTGCCGGGCGGCAGGTCGAGCACCAGGCAATCCAGCTCGCCCCACTCGACGTTGAACAGAAATTCCGTTTCGAGCTTGGTGACCATCGGCCCGCGCCAGATGACCGCGGTCTCGTCGTTGATGAACAGGGCCATCGAGATGTAGCGGATTCCGTACCGCTCCAGCGGAATGATGCGCCGCTCGGGCGTGAGCGTCACCGCCTTCTCGACCCCGACCATCATCGCCACGCTCGGCCCGTACACGTCGGCGTCCATCAGGCCGACGCGCCATCCCAGCGCATGCATCGCCAGCGCGAGGTTCACCGCGACCGTCGATTTGCCGACTCCGCCCTTGCCGCTGGCTACCGCGACGATGTGCTTGACGCCCGCGATTGTGCGCGGCTGCGCTATCCCGGCCGCAACCCTCGGCGCGCTTTGTGCAGCCTGCTCGATCTGCACGTTGACGGCCGGCACGCCCGGCATCGCCGCAACCGCCGCCTTGACGTCGGCCACGATTTTCTCGACGACTTCGGGCTTGGCCGACGCCATCGTGATCGAGACGGTCACGCTTGCGTATGCGACTTCGATATCCTTGATGATCCCGAACGACACGATGTCGCGGGTGAAGCCCGGGTATTTTACTTTCTTGAGTTCGGCGAGAATTTCATTTGGACTCGGCATTGTGCGGATCGGACCTGTCGATGGTTTCGATTAGGATACAGTCACGCTATCAAAGCGTGGCGCTCATGTTATCATTCCGGAACCGCCGGAAAAACGACGGGCCGAACGCATCGGGAGTTCTATAGGAAGTGAGCAAAGCAGGCGTCGCCGCCCCCTTCTGTCCCCGGGTCCGCTTCAGCGGCGCGGGCGGGGAAGTCGCGGCGCTCGCTGCTGGCGATCTGTCGAGCGGACTCGCGGCGATGCTCGCCGCTGCGGTCGGAGCGTCCGCGGACGCGTCGATGCCGCGAGCCGAAATGAGAATCGACCTCGGCGATTCGCCGGTTTGCGCGCCCGCAGCCACTACCGAACTCGAAGGCGACAGCTTCGACGTCTCACGCGAAGGCGGCGGCGCTGGATCGATAGTGATTCGTGCCGGGACGGAGCGCGGACTAATCCATGCGGCATCGAATCTGCTCGAAAAGCTCGGCGCACAGTTCCCGCCGGGCGTGGCGCCATCGTATCCGCGCATCGAGAGTGCGCGCCTTGCCGCGCTCGAACCCTGGCGCGTCACGCCCGCCTTCAAGCGCCGCGCATTCGTGTCCGACATCATGACCTGGAACTACAACTTCGCCGATCGCCTCGATTTGCATCTTCGCCACGACCGCGAATTCATTCCATGGATGGCGCGCCGGGGAATCAACGCGTTCTCGTACATCCGCCACCCGCACGACACGCGCCTCAAGATCGACCAGGTAGCGCCGCTGCTGCGCGAGCGTGGAATAGACGTCGAATACGGCGGCCACGTCCTGCAACTTCTGCTGCCGCGCAATCGCTTCGCGGAGCACCCGGAGTATTTCCCGGCCGGCGATGACGGCGCTCGAATCGCGCGCGGCAATCTCTGCGTCTCCAATCCCGACGCCGTTGCTATCGTCCGCGCGGGCGCGCTCGCCTACGTTCGCGAGCATCCCGAAAACAGGTTGCTGCACATCTGGGGCGCCGACGTGGCGCGGGGCGCGTGGTGCCGATGCGGCCGATGCCGCGAGCTCGCGGCGCAGATCCAATACATGGATGTCGTCAATGCAATTGCCGGCGCACTCGCCGAGGACTCCGCAGCTCCGCCAATCGCCTATCTCGCCTATCACGACACCATCGATCCGCATCCCGGCCTGAAACCGCTCGACAACGTATGGTTCGAATGGGCGCCGCGCGAGCGATGCTACAGCCATGCGATCGACGACCCGGCCTGCGAGATCAATCCGCGCTACCTCGAATCGCTCAAACGCTACATCGAGATCTTCAACGGCCGCGGCCACGTCTTCGAATATTACGCCGACGCGATCCTGTTCGGCGGTTTGGGCTTCGCGACGCCCGCGGTAGTGGCGCGCGATCTCCGCGCCTATCGCCGGTTGGGGATCGCGAGCATTTCGTGCCTGACTTTTGGCGCGTACAGTGCGATGGCCTATCCTGTGAACCTCGAGGCATTCGTTCGCGGATCGCGAGATCCCGATTTCGAGCCTGACGCAACTTTAGTTGAGACGTCCGCCGGTCGGCATCCGCAATGCGCCCCCGAGATGGCCGCTGCCTATCGCGCGGTCGAGCGCGCGTCGAAGCTCTGCCTCGACTATGCCGACGTGATGCACCCGGTGATGCCGCCCGAAAAGGCCGTGCGTAAGCGCGACGAACTGCGGGAAGCCGCCTTGACGTTCAACGAGGCGATTGCCGCGGCCGATCAGATTGCGCTGAGCATCGATACCCCCCTCGTGGACGCCGAGAAGGATCTCTGGCGCTACAGCAGCGACGTGCTCGCGGGACTGTCTGACTATCTGGGGGCGCTCGGAGAGGCGGGCGCCGATCGCCGGGTACGTGGCAAAGCCGCCGTCGCGAAAGTTACGGGCGCGATCGAGCGCATCCGCGAGATTGATCCCGAAATCAAGGGTACCTGGGGTGCGTACGATCTCGAATGGATCTGCGAGCTATGGCTAAGCGCGCTTGCGCGCCGGCTCGATGAAGACGGAAAACCGCCGGAGGAACTGTTCTGATGGACGCTGACAATGGATTCGTACTGTCGCCGGAACTCAGCGCGCTTCGCGACCAGGTGGGGAAGATAATCCGCGAGGAAATTATCCCGATCGAAGCGCGAATCGATCCCGACGCGCCCGAGATTCCCATCGATGAATACTGGCCGATCGCGCGCAAGGTGCAGGCGGCGGGGATGTGGTGCATGGGTGCGCCGCGCGAGTATGGCGGCGGCGGCCTGGGCACTTTCGACATGTGCGTGCTGACCGAGGAAATGGCGCAGCATCGCATGGGACTCTACAACCCCGGATGCGGGGTCTTCGGGCGCACTCCCCCGCCGGTGATTTACGCGGGCAGCGAGGAACAGAAACGCACTTACGCCAGCGGAACGATCAAGAATGCCTGGCACACCTTCTTCGCGATCACGGAACCGTCGGGCGGTTCCGATCCGGCCGGCGCGATCCAGTGCAAAGCCGTTCGCCAGGGCGATACCTACGTCCTCAACGGCACCAAGATTTTCATCTCGCACGCGCACGAGGCCGAGTGGGGCGTCGTCTTCACCCGCACCGACGCCAAGGCCGGCCGCAAGGGAATCACCTGCTTCATAATCAAGAAGGGCACGACGGGATTCACGCCGCGCCCGATTCGCACGTTGCGCACCTCGGCGGTACCCAACGAAGTTCAGTTCGAAGACTGCGTCGTGCCGATCGAACAGCGCCTCGGGCCCGAGGGCGAGGGCCTGAATCTATGCCTCGATCTGCTGACACGCCTGCGCTTTCCGTACTCGGCGTGCAACGTGGGAGTGGGTGTGGCTGCGCTCAGGATGGCGATCGATCATGCCAAGCAGCGCACCACGTTTGGCGAACTGCTTGCCAAGCGGCAGGCTATCCAGTGGATGCTCGCGGATTCGGAGGTCGAGCTGCGCGCGGCGCGATGGCTGACGTGGGAAGGCGCATGGAAGGCCGATCGCGGCGAGGATTTCCGCACCGAGGCATCGATCGCAAAGCTCTATTCGAGCGAAGTGCTCGGCCGCGTGATCGATCGCGCCGTGCAGATTCATGGCGGCTACGGCGTCAGCAAGGAGTTCCCCATCGAGCGATGGTACCGCGAGGCGCGAATCCGCCGGATCGGCGAAGGCCCCAGCGAAGTGCATCGGATGGTGATCGCGCGCTCGCTTTTGCGATGAAGACCGAAACAAGGAGCGCCGCGATGAATCCGCCGGGGTTGCCGCTTGACGGAGTCCGCGTGATCGACCTGGGCCAGGTTTACGCGGTGCCGTACTGCACGCTGCAACTCGCCGCGATGGGCGCCGATGTCATCAAGATCGAGCCTCCCGTGACCGGCGAAGTGCTGCGCCAGCCGAAAATCCCGCCGGGCGGCGCCGCTTACTCGTTCCTGATGCTCAACGCGAACAAGCGCTCGGTCACGATCAATCTGAAAGATCGGCGCGGCTGTGAAATCCTGCTCAAGCTGCTCGAGGACGCCGACGTGCTCGTCGAAAATTATCTTGACGGCGTGATGGAGTCGTTCGGACTGGGCTACGAGCAGATCGCCGCGCGGTTTCCGCGGCTGATTTACGCGTCGGGCAAGGGCTACGGCTCCAACAGCAGGTACGCGAAGCTTGGCTCGATGGACAATACCATCCAGGCGTCGTCGGGATTCATCAGTGTCACCGGATTCCCCGACCATCCCGTGAAGACCCCCGCCACTCTCATCGACATGGGAACCGGGAGCCATCTGGTGAGCGGAATCCTGGCCGCGCTGATCCATCGCGGACGCACCGGCCGCGGACAGCATCTCGAGGTCGCGATGCTCGACGTGGCGATCGCCGGGCTGACCAGTGCGGTTGCGCCCGCGCTGCAAGGGATGAAGTTCAAGCGGATGGGAAATCGTCATTGGGGCGCGTGCCCGACCAATCTTTATCCCGCGCGCAACGGCGAGATATTGATCTTCTGCCTGACCGAAGCGCATTGGTGCACGCTGGCGAAATTGATGGGGCGCGATGAGCTGATCGCCGATCCGCGATACAAAAATCATGGCGCACGCCTGAAGATTGCCGACGAACTCGACGCGATGGTCTCCGATTGGACGCGAGCACAGCCGCGCGACGCGATGGTCGAGGGACTGATCGAGGCGGGAATCCCGTGCGCGCCGGTGCGCTCCATCGAGGAAGTGATCGCCGATCCTGAAATCGCTCAACGCCGGATGCTTATCGACAGCGACTTTCCGACTCGCGGCCCGATCCGCGTCGCCGGCACTCCGATTAAGATGTCCGCCGCGCCCGAAGAGGATCGGCCGACGAGAAGGCCGCCCGAGCTTGGTGAGCATAACGCCGAAGTGCTCGCGTCGATCGGAATTGGCGCCGACGAACTCGAACGCCTCAAGCGCGCAGGAGTAGTGTAAGTCGGATGCGGGTTGTGCAGTTGGTGGGGGAGGGGCGTGGAGCGGGGCGCGGGCGTGTCCGCGCGGCAATCCGGCGCGCATCGGCGGTCGTGTTGGCGCTTGCGATCTCCAATGCGCTGGTCGCTTGCGAGCCTACACAATCAACTGATGACTATTCGGCGGCCGGCACTGGCACCCCGGCTCAGGTCGGGAAACGGCCGCTCGAGCTGTCGCCATCGGAATTTGCGGCCGACCTGATCACGCCTGACGGAATTCGCGTCAAAACCAACGGCCAGTATAAGACCGAGGTCGTGCGCAACGCCGCGGCCCTTGCGATCGATCGTTACTGGAGCGAAGTTCGCTCCTGCGCGGCCGGCGTGGAAAGGCCCGGTGACGCGGATGTCAGCTACCTGAGCGACGAGTTCCCGCGCCATCTGGCGGTTGAGATTGCGAACAACTGGAAGGTCGTCGAGGGCCCGACTACGCATCGCAGGATGCAGGCGTTTCCGTCGATTGCGCGGCCCGGCTCGTGGGCCACGGCGCGGCGCCAGGAGGATGCGCTCTATATCGTGGTCGTCCCGGAACTGAACGGGCTTGGTCCGCAGATGGTCAATGAGCTGAATCTGTGGCTGATGAGGAATGCGAACGTGCCGCCGACGGGGAATTTGCCTGGCGCATGCGCGTCGGTCGCGTGCGTGAGATTCAACTACAACAACGCGCCGTCACAGACATGGAACGAGTGCCGGCAAGGCTAAGAGTGAGGAGGAAATTCACTTGATTGAATGCGGAACCCACCGTGGGTTCCGCACCTCCTTGGGCAGGGGTGACCCCTGCACTCAGTAGTGAGAAGAGAGGATGCGGCCTGACGGCCTGTTAGAACTTTCTTTGTGTCATCCTGAGCGCAGCGAAGGAACCCGGATCCGGGATTCTTCGCTACAGCAGCTTTCGCTCTAGAATGACACGGGCGGTGCGCCGCAGGGGCTGTGACCCCTGCACGCAGTGAAAAGAAAAGATGCGGCCTGACGGCCGGTTAGAACTTTCTTTGTGTCATCCTGAGCGCAGCGAAGGAACCCGGATCCGGGATTCTTCCCCTTCGAGTACTCAGGGCTTCGGCTCAACCTCAGCAACTTCCGCTCAGAATGACACGGGTGGTGGGCGGCAGGGCTGAGCCCTGGACCCAGTGTTAATCGAAAAGTCCGCCGAAGCGTCCTTTTCTCTCAAGGCTGAGAGCGAAAGCCCGTCCTCGGGATTTCGCGATTTACCCTGCGCTGTCGCCGCCGCGACCAGCGGTCACTCCTGCCACGCGGACTCTTCTATTGGGTAGTCGCGAAAAGATGCGCTGCGCAGATTTTCGCGTCTTCTCACTGCGGGTGCAGGGGCTGCAGCCCCTGCCGAAGGAAGTGTGAAACCCACGGCGGGTTTCACAGTTAATTAAGTGAATTATCTCGCGTCGATGCCCTGCTGGTTCCTGGGGTGACAAAAAACACACATTTTGGTCTGGATAACGTGACATTTTGATGCTGACTACCGCGATCGCGATAGTCTCTTCCGAATGGAATCGCACGACGGCGCAAGGCGGCGGGCGACTGCGCGGCGCTGGTTCGAACTCGAGCCGCCCGCGCCCGAACGATTGCGACTGGAGACCTCGCCGCGCGTCTCGACGGTCGCGAGTTACGTGTTCACCCATGCGGCTGAACGCTCGTGGGAACTTCTCAATCAGCATCTCGCGCAGCCGCAAGGCGCCGTGTTCTGGATTGGCGGACCGGCGGGATGCGGCAAGACGCATTTCCTTGACTACGTAATCGCGCTGCAGCGGCAGGCGGGCGCACTCGACGCGCAAAACATTCGGCGCCTGGTGTGCGGCTTGGAGCTGGCCGGGCGAATGAGTGCGGCGGAAGTCGAGTTGTTCCTGCTGAGCGTCCTGGCCGAGCAAATTGGCGGCGACCCGCGCTCGTCGGGCGATCTTTTCCGGCAGATGCGTGGTGCGGCCGCGTTGAAGGTGGGGCTGGAGACCGCGCGGCGGACGGGAATCAGGGCGATAACGGTCGCGATAGATTTCGCAACGTCGCAATGCGAGTCGGCGGCGGACTTCTTCAGGATGCTGGCGCAAGTTGCCGCGTCGTTTGGCGATGTAAAGTTCACCGTGATCGCAGCCGGGCGCGCGATGGCTCCGGAAGCCACCCGTCCGCTTGCGGTGGCGCCGCGCGACGCGGACGAGGAAACGATTATCGCGGTGCGGCGCGCGCGGCGGCTGGTCGAGGACGCCGAGCTCGACGCCGGCGTCGCGTACGCCGGAATAGATACGGCAGGCATGGCGCCCGCCGCGATTTTCCCGTTCCATCCGGTGGCCCTGAGCGCGCTTCGAGCGATCGCCACCGGTCCCAGGCCGTCCGGCGAGAATTCCGATGCCGCCGCGATCGTATCGCTGTCGCGGCTGGCGCGCGAAGCGTTGTCCTCGCCGGTGTTCGTCGACGCGGGCGGCAACGACGGCGAATCGCCGGCGCGGCTGATCTACCCGCCCGACCTGACGATGAGCGCGGTAATTTCAAACCAGGTCAGCGCGATCCTGGCTGAAGCCGGACGCGCCGCGTGGAAGATTGCGCGCGACCGGATCGCCGATCTGGATGGGTACGAGAAGGATCTCGCGCGCGAAATAATCGACTCGCTGATCATGGAGAACGTGTGCGGCGGCACGGCGGCGCTGGCGATCAAGGAACTGAAGTCGCGAGTGCCGATGGTCGCGCGCGGCGGTATCGCCAATGAGCGGGCGGTTGCGGCGGTGCGCGAGTTGTTGCGCCGCCTGGAGGTGTCCACCGGCGGCGTGATCCGCTTCGAGACCGACGCGGCCCGCTTCGACCCGCAGGCCGCCGGCGCGCCGGAGCTCGCGGCGTTTAACGCGGTGCTCGAGCTGGCGCGGCGATTCGATCCGCGGCTTGCGCTCGCGCGCGACCGCGAGGAACTGGACGCACGGCTGAAACGACTCGAAGCCGCGATGGCCGACGCGGTCGAGGCGGCAATCGGCACGCGAATCGTGCTGGCGGCGGCGCTTGCGGAAGCGAACCTCGAGATGCCCGCGGCTAATCGCACGGCGATCGCGGAATATATCGGGCTTGCGGAATCGGGCGCGGCGGCGATGCTCGAGGCGGCGTCCGATCGAGCGTATCTCGCCTCGGCGATCCGGATTGCCGGCGCGTACGAGGCGATCGCGGCCGCTTGCGAATCGATCCCGCGGATGCGCTCGATGCGCGAGTTTCTCAATGCGACGGGGCTGCGCGCGGCGCCGGGCGAGGCCGGCTTATTGGAAAGTGCCGCGCGCGAATCGGCGGTCGTTTCATTGGAGACCGAGTGCGAACTGCTCCGGGTGGAACTTGGGCCGCGAATCCTGACGGGTCCGCCGCGCAGTCTGGACGCGCTGGAAGCGCGGTTTCAAAAATTCAAATGGACGTACGTGCAGTGTTACCTGAGCGCGCATGAGCGATGGCGCGTGAAGATGGAGCGGCTGGAGCTGGTGGCCGGCGACGCGCGGCGTTACTTCGACGCGCTCACCCGGCTCAACGCGATCGCCGCGCTGGGTCCGCCCGAAGGCGAGCATCTGGGGGCGCGGGTGGTGGAGCTGGGCGCGCGCGTGGTGCGATGCGAGCTGAAGGACGCAATCGCGCCCGAGACGACGCCGCGATGCTCGAGCTGCGGGTTTCAACTGGGCGCGGCGCCGCCACAGGCGGAACTCGAAGAAGCGATGGAAGGGATTCGTCGCGCACTCGAGATCAAACTGGCGGCGCTCTCGCAAAGCATGATCGCGCGGCTGATTCGGATTCACGACCGCGAGCATCGCCTCGAAGGATTTCTGAAGATCACGCAAGCCGCGCAGACCGACGCGCTGGTGCGGGTGCTCGACGAAAAGCTCGCGCGATACCTGGCGCAGGTGCTCGATGAGAATGAAACAGCCCGTCCGCGGGTTCCCCGGCTGCGCAGACTTCGCTCGGGATAACGGAAAAAAACCAGCGCGCGGGAGTCCGGTTAGCGAGCGGGGGCTTTGCGCTTTTTCGGCTGGCCGGGAGGAAACGCGCTCGCGCGTTTGCGGCGCGGGCGAACGTTGAGACGATCGAGCAGGCGGAAGTAGGAATCGCGGACGATTTCCAGTCCCCAGAACAGGGTCAGACCCAGCGCGCGGCCAACTCCGCCAGCGACTTCCCCGACCAGGCGGGCACCGCGCAGCGGCTGGATTTGAAACTCGACGCGGTCTTTATCTTCGACGGTTTCCATCAGGGTTTAGAGTAAGTTGCCAGGCGCCCGGATGCAACCATCGCGCGGGCGCCTGGCGAAACTGTTATCGCGTCGGCGAACCTCGAGAACGAATCGACTACGGTGACGGCGACGCGGCGGGCGCGGCGGGCGCTCCGCTGTCGCCTGCGGCAAGCAGCGTGATCTTCACGTCGTCGAATTGCGCCTGCGAATCGTCGCGCGCCCACAGCCCGATTTTTCCTTTGGCTATTTTGCTGTCGTCGAAATCGAAGATCATCTTGTCATCGTCGTAACACATGAAGTGCCCGCCCTGGACCGTGACCTTGAGCCGGTACCAGGTGTCTTTGTCGGTGGGCACCACGTTCTGCTTGAGCGGGACGATCTGCCCGTTGGTCATCCGCGACAGCGCGAAGTAATCGCTGGGGCATCCCGCGGAAAGCAGGTAGAAGTTTTTGTCGTCGACGAAGCGGAAGATGAGACCGCCGGAGCAATCGAAGCGTCCGCCGGCAGATTTGAACTGAGCTTCGAGAGTAAAGTCGGAATACTCAGTCGGATCGGTTTGAATTGCCATTGGGTAATACTCGAGCGCGTTGGTCAGCGACTTGAGCAGGCGGCCCGCCGGCAAGCCGAAGGTATTGGGCTTGCTCGGCGCGCTCGGATCGGCAATCACCTGCCAATCGCCTTCAAGCGGTTTCCATCCCTCGGGCACGGCGCCCGCTTTGTCCTGATCAAAATTCCACACGTGAACATCAGGGGTCGGCGTGGCGGTCGGCGTCACGGTTTCGGTCGGCGTCGGAACCTGTTTCTTTTTTTGCTTCGAATGAGCGGCGGGGCTGGTAACCAGCACCGTCAGTACTATGCCTGCTGCTACGACTGCGGCCGTTCGCAGCCAAGAATTTCCCGTCTTCATCTATCCTCTCTCTGCCCTGATGAGCTTTAGGGTCCTTAATTCTTAATTTGATGGATCGACTATGGAGTCGGCGCGAGTTTCGCCAATCAGTGGCGTCCCTGTCAAGCTGAGCTTTTTTCAGGGAACGCGCGGACCGCCCGGCTGCCCGGATGCCCCCGTAACCCGGGCTGCCCGCCGAATAGTAATTGGATGACCTTCTTTCGCTTTTTCTTCGATTACTAACTATTCGATCAAATAGTCAGTTTATCTCATCGCAGGATCGGCGAATTGCTTGACTGAAGTGGGGAAGAGTGGGATGTTGTGGGACGCTGGGGAGGAGACACGGTGTTCAACGGTCGCTTCGACCATTCGATCGACGAGAAAGGGAGGGTGAGTATCCCTGCCCGATTTCGCGAAGTTCTCCAGCGCGAGAATCACGATCGTCTTTATATCACGAATTTTCCGTTTGACGGAGAGCGGTGCCTGGCGCTGTATCCACCGAGTCAGTGGGAGACGCTCAACGCGCATCTGCAGACCAAGCCGAGATTCGATCCGCGGGTGCAGGTGTTCGAGACGCTGATCATCGGCGGAGCGCATGAGGTGCCCGTGGATCGGCAGGGACGGATTTTGATTCCGCCCAAGCTTCGCGAATATGCGGGGCTGGATCGCGAGGTGACGTTTTCGGCGCGGCAGGATCATTTTCAACTTTGGGACAAGCAGATCCTCGAGAAGGTCTTGAAGGCCACCGAGGAGAAGATAATGGATCCGGAATTTTTTTCGAAGCTGGGTCTGTGACGAGTGATGAGTCTGGCGGCCATACACGAAGACGACGCGGCGGACCGGAGGCATGTGCCGGTGATGGTGGAGGAGGTGTGCGGGCTGCTGTCCGCACACGGTCCGCTCGCGTTCGTCGACGTGACGGTCGGGACAGGAGGACATGCCGAGGCGATGCTGCGCGCGACCAAGGCGCGGATGCTCGGGCTGGATCGCGACGGAGCGGCGTTGGGATTCGCACGCGAGCGGCTGGCGCAGTTTGGCGATCGCGTGGTGCTGGAGCGGGCGGACTTCGGCGAACTCGCGGCCACGATGAAGCATCACGGCTTCGATGGCGCCGACGCGATGCTTGCCGATCTCGGCATGAGCAGCTACGCGCTCGACGATCCGCAGCGCGGGTTTTCATTTCGGCTCGATGGTCCGCTCGACATGCGGATGGACGACCGGCAAGCGATCCGCGCGCGCGACATCGTCAATGAAGAGAGCGCCGAGGAGCTCGCGCGCATCATATATACGTACGGCGAGGAGCGGGCGTCGCGGCGGATAGCGAGGATGATCGTCGAGGCGCGCCGGCGCAGTCCGATCGAGACGACCGGCGAATTGCGCGCGATCGTCGAGCGCGCGCTGGGAGCGCATCGCCGCGGCGGCGCGCATCCGGCGACACGCACCTTCCAGGCGCTTCGAATCGCGGTGAATCACGAGCTGGAAAGTCTCGCGGCGCTGCTGCGCGATGGCCCGGCGATGCTCAATCCCGGCGGCCGGATGCTGTTTATTTCGTATCATTCGCTCGAAGACCGTCCGGTCAAGGAGCGTTTTCGCGAGCTGGTGCGCGGCGGCGACTACACGGCGATTGCGCGCAAGGTGATCAAGCCGTCGTCGTCGGAAACTTCGCGCAATTCGCGCGCGCGCAGTGCAAGGATCCGATGCATCGAGCGGAGCGCACGATGAGCGCGCGGGTAAAGCCGACGCAGCGGCCGTCCAGGGCGGTGCCGGCGGTGCTCGGCGCGCTGATCGCGGTCGTGGGATTCGCGACATTGATGATACGGCTGGAAGTGACGCGAGAAGGCTATCGGCTGCCGGCGTTGCACGATGAAATTGCCAGGCTGCAGGACGAAAATCGCGGACTGCGCCTGACGGCCGCGCAACTCAGCTCGCACGATCGGCTGCGCGCGCTCGCGCCGCAATATCATCTTGCGCCGCCCGGACGCGGGCAGGTGGTGATGCTCCCATGAAGGCATCGTTCAAGCAGCGGCGCACTCGAATCGGAGCACTCACGCTCGCTCTGTCGGCGTTGTTCGGTTTGGCGGTAATCCGGCTGGTGATGCTGGTGGCGATATACGGGCCGCGACTGAACTCGCTGGCCCGCCACGAACATACCGGAGAGAGCGAACTGGCGGCGGTGCGCGGACCGATCGTCGATCGCAACGGCGAGCCGCTGGCGCTGTCGGCCGAGACGCGCTCGGTTTACGCGCGGCCGCGCCGGGTGCTCGAGTCGAGCACCCCGGCCGAGCGGACCAAGCTCGCGGCAATCCTGATGATGCTGCCGATTTCGCTCGAATCGAAGTTGAACAAGGACGCGCCGTTCGTGTGGCTCGAGCGTCGAATCTCACCGGACAAGGCGCAGGCCGTGGAAGCGCTCGGAATCGACGGTATCGGCACGATCAGCGAATACAAGCGGTTTTACCCGGAGAGCAACCTGGCCGCTTCGGTGGTGGGGTTGGCGGGGATGGATGGCCAGGGTCTCTCCGGGTTGGAGTTGCAATACGACAAGCTGGCGCGAGGCGAAGCGGTTGAGCTGAGCTTCTATCGTGACGCGCTGGGGCATCCGATTTTCGACAGCCCGATGGCGCTCAAGGCGCCGGCACCGGGCGCGCAACTCGAGCTGACGATCGATTCGTCGATCCAATCGCTTGCCGAAACCGAGTTGGCGGCGGAAGTAGTTCAGAGCGGCGCGAAGCGCGGCAGCGCAATCGTGCTCGATCCATTTACCGGCGAAGTGATCGCGATGGCCAACGTCAGCGCCGGTGGCGCCGACGTCCACGACCGTCTGCACAACCCGGCGGTGGAGGATGCGTTCGAGCCGGGCTCGACGATGAAGGGAATTCTCGGCTCGATTGCGCTGGCCGATCACGCGATCACGCTCGATCGCCAATTCTACTGCGAGGACGGACAGTTCACGATCGATCGTCACACGATCCACGATCACAGCCGTCACGGATGGCTCAATCTGGGCGGGATAATCGAAGTGTCGTCGAATATCGGCGCGGCGAAGATCGCGTTGACGCTCGGCTCGGACCGCTACCACGAAGGACTGCTCGCATTTGGAATCGGCGCGCGCACCGGAATCGATTTGCCGGGCGAAGCGGCGGGGATGCTGAGCAAAGCGTCGGGATGGAAAGAAATAGATCTCGCCAATCACGGTTTTGGGCAGGGCGTGGCGGTCACGCCGATCCAGCTCGCGGTGGCCTACGCGGCGATCGCCAACGGCGGAAATATCATCCGCCCGTACGTGGTGAGGGCGGCTTACGGCGCCGATGGGCGCGCGCTGCTCACGCATACGCCGCAGGTGATGCGTCGCGCGATTGCGCCCGATATCGCGCATCAGATGAACCTCCTGCTGCGCAACGTCGTGATGTCCGACGGCGGTACCGCTGCCAAGGCGCGGGTTGACGGGTTTATCGTGGCGGGCAAGACCGGCACGGCGCAGATGGTGAATCCGGAAAACGGCACCTACTATCAGAATCGCCACGTTTCATCGTTCGTGGGATTTTTGCCGGCGGACGATCCGCGCCTCCTGATCCTGGTGGTGTTGTACGATGTGGGCCACGAACATTTTGGCGGATTGATCGCGGCGCCGGTGTTCAGCGAAATCGCGCAGGGCGCGGTTCGCGATCTGAATATCACCGCGCCCAGTCAGCCCTACGATACCGCCGGCATGATTCCGATGCCCGATTTCGGCAAGGATTCGGCGGCCCGAAATCCGGACCCGAAGCGCGCGGCTGCCGAGGTGGACGACTATCTGCCCGTGCTGACGGGTTCGAAACTGACGCGGGCAACCCCCGATTTCGCGGGATTGAGTCTCAGGCGCGCGATGGAGCTGGCGCGAATCTCGCGCGTCAATGTCGACGTGCATGGCGGCGGCTACGTGGTCGCGCAGGAGCCGCGCGCCGGCGCTGCGCTCAATCATTCGACGGTGAAACTGACGCTCGCGCCGATTGTCGCGGAGAGTGAAGCCGGCGCGGCAGGCGATTCCGGCGTCGTACCCGCGTCGTATTTCAGCGGCGGCGGGCAGGCCGGGCGAAAGTGAAAAGTGAAACTTGGTGAATTACTCGAAGGACTCGACGTCCGTCGAATCGACGGTGACCTGAACGTGGAAATCACGGGCCTCAGCTACGACTCGCGCCAGACCAGGCCCGGTCATCTGTACTTCTCGACGGCCCGCGATCCAAAGCGGAACCGGGCCAACATTGACGATGCATTAAACCGTGGGGCGCGCGCTGTGGTGGTTGGGGGATGGGATGGTGGAACGGTGCGCCCCGCGGTGACCCTGGTGGAGAGCGAGCGGCCGCGTCTGCTGATGGGCGCGGCCGCGTCGCGCTTCTTTGGTGCGCCGAGCGAGCGCGTCGATTTGATCGGTATCACCGGAACCAGCGGCAAGACCACGACCAGCTACATCCTGGCGTCGATTTTCGAGGCGGCCGGCATGCCCGCGGGGATCATCGGCACGATCGGCATTTTCATTGCCGGAAAGAAAATCTACAGCGGGCTTACCACGCCCGAGTCGATCGACTTCGAGTCCGCGCTGGCGCAAATGGAGCGCGCGGGCGTGCGGCACGCGGCGGCGGAAGTGTCGTCGATTGGAATCGCGGAAGGGCGGGTCGATGCGCTGAGCTTTCGCGCCTGCATGTTCACCAACCTGGGCCGCGACCATCTCGACTATCATGCGACAATCGAGGACTACTTCGCGGCGAAGCTGCGGCTGTTCACCGAGATACTGCCGCGCAGCCGGCGCGCAGACCCGGTCGCGGTGGTGCGCGGCGACGATCCGTTCGGGCAACGGGTGCTCGAATCGGTCAAGGGCTCGAAAATAAGTTTCGGGCTGGACCGCTCGCTCGACGTGCATCCCGAGAAATTCGACGCGGACGTGAGCGGACTTCGCGCGACGCTGTCGGTGCTCGGCAAAAAGATCGAAATCGAGTCGCCGCTGATCGGCGAAATCAATTTGCTCAATATCCTGGGCGCGTCGGCTCTGTCGGCGGCCCTGGGTGTCGGATCAGGGGCGGTGGCGGATGGGGTGCGGCGATGCCCAGGGGCCCCCGGCAGACTCGAAGCGATCCAGGCGAAAGCGGGGGTCACCGTGCTGGTCGATTACGCGCACAAGCCCGACGCGCTGGAGGCGGTGCTCACGGCGCTGCGGCGCGTCGGCGCGGGCAGGATCATCTGCGTGTTCGGATGCGGCGGAGATCGCGACCGCGGCAAGCGGCCGATCATGGGTGAGATTGCGGGACGGCTCGCCGATCTCCCGGTGCTGACCTCCGACAATCCGCGCAGCGAAGACCCGATGGCGATAATCGCCGAGGTCGAGCAGGGATTGATCGCGGCGGGACGCGCGCGAATCGGAAATCCGAAAAAGCTTGGTGATGCATCGATGCGTGGCGGATATATCGTGGAGCCGGATCGGCGCACCGCGATCGCGATTGCGCTCAGAATCGCGACGGCTGGCGACGCGGTTTTGATCGCGGGCAAGGGACACGAGGACTATCAGCTGGTGGCGGGGCGGGTACTTCCGTTCGACGATCGGGTCGTGGTCCGCGAGATTGCGGCGGAACTCGGCGGCGGGCAGAGTTGATACTCGGCGAGCGCCGCGATGCTCTACCTGCTGCTCTACCCCCTGCACAAATATTATTCCGGCTTCAATGCGCTCAGGTACGAGACGCTGCGATCGGTGCTGGCCGGGCTGGCGGCGCTGGCGCTGTCGTTGGCTCTGGGACCCATTCTAATTGAACGGTTTCGCGAGCTGCATATCGGTCAGACGATTCGCGAGGTTGTTCCGCAGGCGCATCAGAAGAAGGCCGGCACGCCCACGATGGGCGGTCTGCTGATCGTGGCGTCGATGCTGGCGGCGACGCTGCTGCTCGCCAACATCCTCAATCCGTACGTCTGGATCGCGATCTTCGTGACGCTGTCTTTCGGCGCGATCGGTTTCACCGACGACTACTTGAAGCTCACCCGCGGCAAAGGGCTTGGTCTGAGCGGCCCGGTCAAGCTCGCCTGGTCATTTTCGTGCGCGTTCATCGCCGCGGCGTGGCTGGTCCTGTATCTCGGCTTCGACACCCATCTGACGGTGCCGTTCCTGAAGAACATTCATCCCGATCTTCACTGGTGGCTTTATATCCCGTTCGCGATGCTCGTGATCGTGGGATGCTCGCATGCGGTGAACCTGACCGACGGGCTCGACGGCCTCGCGATTGGACCCGTGATGACCGTCGCGTTCACCTACTGGACGTTCACCTACGTCGCCGGCAACATCAAGTTCGCGAGCTATTTGCAGATTCCGTACATCGCCAACGTCGGCGAGGTTGCGATTTTCTGCGCGTCGGTGATTGCCGCGTCGCTTGGCTTCCTCTGGTTCAACGCCTATCCGGCTTCGATGATGATGGGCGACGTGGGCGCGCTCGCGCTGGGCGGCGCGCTCGGAACCGTAGCCGTGCTGGCCAAGCAGGAACTCGCACTGGCAATAGCCGGCGGAGTTTTTGTCGCAGAGGCGCTCTCGACCATCATTCAGCGCTACTATTTCAAGGCGACGCACAAGCGTTTTTTTCTCATGGCGCCGCTGCATCATCATTTTGAACTGAAGGGCATCCCCGAAACCGTGGTCGTGATCAGATTCTGGATTGTATCGATCGTGTGTGCGCTGGTCGCACTGAGCACGTTGAAGTTGCGTTGATGGAACTTTCGGACAAGCGCGTGATGATCGTGGGACTGGGAGTCAGCGGGCTCGCCGCGGCGCGGTTCCTTGCCTCGCGCGGCGCGAAACTCGTGATGACGGATCGACGCGTCGACGTCGAGCGCGGCAAACTGCCTGCGGGCGCATTGAAGCTCGGCGCCGAAGATGCGAGCTGGCTGCACGGCGTCGAGTTGGTCGTCACCAGTCCGGGAGTACCGCGCGATTCGATTCTGCTGTGGGCTGCGATCGAGCGGAGAATTCCGGTAATCGGAGAAATCGAACTCGCCAGCCGCTTCCTCAAGGCGCCGATCGCCGCGGTCACCGGCACCAACGGCAAGAGCACGGTCGTGGTGCTCGTCGGCGAGATTTTGAAGGCGTCGGGACGGCGCACGTTCGTCGGCGGCAACCTGGGCACGCCGCTAATCGACGCGGTCGAGGGCAAGTGGGACGCCGCGGTCGTCGAGGTGTCGAGCTTCCAGCTCGAATGGATCGAGAAATTCCGGCCGCACGCCGGCGTGCATCTGAATCTGAGCGACGATCACTTCGATCGCTATCGCGATCTCGCCGACTACGGGCGCGCGAAGGCGCGCTTGTTCGAAAACCAGGATGCTTCGGACTACGCGATTCTCAATCGCGACGATCCCAATGTGTGGAAGCTCGCCGACGGCGTGCGCTCGCGGGTGATCGGCTTCGGTCACGCGCGCGGCGAAGGCGCGGCGTCGATTTGGTTCGACGAGCGGTCAAACGCGATCGTCTTCGATTTGCATTTTGACGGCGCGCGTCGCGGGCGAATCGGCCTTGAAGGATTTCGCTTGCGTGGGCGGCACAACATATCCAATGCGATGGCGGCGTCGGCAGCGGCGCTCGCGCTTGGGGTCGAGGCTGAAGATATCGAACGCGCGCTCGCGTCATTTCGCGGACTGCCGCATCGAATCGAAGTCGTCCATGCGCGCGGCGGCGTGACTTATATCGACGACTCGAAGGGAACCAACGTCGGCGCGGTGGTCGAGGCGATCGACGCGATCGCGGCGCCGATAATTCTGATCGCCGGCGGTCTCGACAAGGGCGGAGATTACGCGCCGCTGAGACGGCCGCTCGGCGAGAAGGTCAAGCTTGCGATTTTGAACGGAGCGGCGCGGGACAAGATGGCGGCGGCGCTCGAAGGTGCGACGCAGATCGAATTGGTGGCGACTCTAAGCGAGGCGGTTGAACATGCGGCGCGCGCGGCGCGGCCGGGCGACACGGTCCTGCTGTCGCCGGCGTGCTCGAGCTTCGATCAGTTCAAGGACTATGCGGAACGCGGCAACGTATATAAAGAGCTGGTTCGGGCGCTTTGACGCGGTAACCTATCGGCGTCCCGACCCGTGGCTGTGGCTGCCGGCGGCGGCGCTGCTGTTGCTCGGGCTGCTGATGGTGCTGAACACGACGTACTTTCTCGGCATCGAGAAGCGCGGCGACGCGTTCCATTTCTTCAAGCTTCACCTGGCGCACATCGCGGCCGGCTTCGTCATTTTGACCCTGCTGTCGCAATTCTCGCTGGCGGGTCTGCGCCGAATCGTGATGCCGTTGTTCATCGTGTCGCTCGTGATGCTGGTGCTGCTCTACGTTCCGGGGCTCGGGCTGATCAAGGGCGGCGCGCGGCGCTGGCTCAAGCTGGGACCGGTGGTCGCGGAACCGTCGGAGCTGGTGAAATTCGCGCTGGTCTTTTTCCTCGCCAGGTTCCTGAGCAAGCGGCAGGATCGGATCCGCGAGTTCACGCATGGACCGCTGGCGGTGTTTCTGATCGTCGGGCCGATCACGCTGATGATTCTCAAGCAGCCGGACTTCGGCAGTACCGTGATGATCGCGCTGATCCTGTTCGCGATGCTGTGGGCGGCGGGCGCGCGCTGGGATCATCTTGCCGCCGCGGGCAGCGGAGCGCTCGGCCTGTTGGTATTCCAGGCAGTAGCGAAATCCTACCGCATGAAGCGGCTGACGACGTTCCTCGATCCATGGTCGGTCGCGCGCGGAGCCGGCTTCCAGCTGGTCCAATCGTTCATCGCGCTGGGCGAAGGCGGCAAGTGGGGCGTAGGTCTCGGCGCGGGACGGCAGAAGATGTTCTATCTGCCGGAGGCGCACACCGATTTTGTTTTCGCGGTGGTTGGCGAGGAGTTCGGCCTGGCCGGGGCGGCGGT
>Ga0187880_1000874_pt1 | contig 24780 bp, 23 predicted proteins | sample June2016WEW_19_4_FD_132998 | JGI IMG/M metagenome (GOLD analysis project Ga0187880, IMG submission 132998) | Peatland microbial communities from SPRUCE experiment site at the Marcell Experimental Forest, Minnesota, USA - June2016WEW_19_40 | ecosystem: Environmental > Terrestrial > Soil >... | reverse complement strand
GTGCCATCCGGCGAAAAGGAGGTGAGCCCGCCTTTATCAAGAGGAAGCCGCTCCGGCAGGCCGCCATCGATGCTCACGCTGAAGAGCCGCCCGAACCAATCGTTAAAGGTGTCGCGGCGGGAAAGGAATAAGATGCGCTTGCTGTCCGGGAACCAAGTGATCACCATGTTGTTCGGACCCATGCGCTCGGGCATGCTCACGACATCCGGCAAGAACGTCAGTTGTTTGGGTTCGCCGCCTTCCGACGGAATGACGTAGACGTTGAAGTTGCCATCGTACTGTGCCGAGAAGGCGATCCATTGGCCGTCCGGCGAGAACTTGGGGAATAATTCCAGGCCGGGATGAGAGGTGATCCGCCGCGCCATACCCCCGGAAGTTGAGCCCAACCACAGATCCCCACCATAACTGAAAACAATCTTGTCCTTGTAAATGTCCGGAAAGCGCATCAGGCGGCCTTCGGTCATCTCCTCAGCAAAGCCCAGAGAGACGGAACAGAGCAAACTGATCGCAAGCCACTTCACAACTCGGTACATGCTTCTCCCCCAAAAGGTCGCGATGAGCGGCGACCCAGATTCAACTGAAACAGCGGGCGTCATTTTACACCTCCTCGCGGCCAGCGGCACGCCTTGTTTGGTCCCTTGTTTTGTCCCGCAGTAAGCAGTCGGCAGAAGGCAGAAGGCAGAAAGCAGGGGTAGCGCAGGTCCCGCTCTCCGGACCTGCGGCTCTTCAAAGGCAGTAAGCAGTCGGCAGAAGGCAATTCAATTCAGAATTCATAATTGCCCCAACCCCCGGCGCCTGTCACCAGACACCTGATACCCCAACCCAATCTTTCTTCCCCACTTACCACCTACCCGTATGTGGTAGGTAGTAGGTGGTATGTGGGGGGGGGGCAGGTTTTTCCCCACCTACCACCTACGACATACCATCTACCCCCTTTGTTTTCATAGACATTCCCGCGTCGTTCCGCCAAAAAGAGAATTCTTTTTCAAGGTTGGTAGGCTTTCTTGAGCCGCAGGACAAATTGAGCGGGTGATGCTGGCACGCGCGGGCGATGGGCAGGCCTTCGTCCTCCAGTCCCCAGCCCCCAGTCCATAGCCCCTGTTTTTCATTCCCCACCTACGACCTACCACCCACCAACTACCTTCAGCTTCAATGACGTTCCCGCCTTCAACACATAACTACCTCGGTTTTCTATAACATTCCCGCTTCGTGCCCGCCTTTGGAAGGCCGACCCTTTGTTTTCATAGACATTCCCGCGTCGGTCCTCCACTTTTTAAAGTTACTACAGTTTCTTCCTTCCCTGCCTGGGTGACATAGTGTCATACAGCGGCGGTATGATCGGAGCCGCCCGCTAGCTCGACCCCACACATGCAGGGGGCAGTAAGCAGTAGGCAGTCGGCAGTCGGCAGTAAGCAGCAGGCAGTAAGCAGTAGCCGGCAAGCGGTGCCAACAAGGAGCATAGCAATTCACCATTCACCATTCACAATTCATAATTGCCCTTATCACCTGTCCCTGCTCTTCCATCTGTCGAATCCTGACTCCCGAATCCTGACTCCTGACTCCTGAATCCCGAATCCTGACTCCTGACTCCTGAATCCCGAATCCTGAATCCTGAATCCTGAATCCTGCTACTATCCTAGCCTATCTTCCGTCTCCTGTCAAGAGACAAAGAGTCCGCTTCCCAGGCGCTCTCTGAACTGACCCTCGGCGAGAAGGGCCGCGTCATCAAATCGGCAGTAATCAGAAGGCAGTCGGCTTCTTCAGTTCTCGGAAAAACCCATCCCTGCCTGGTGCTGGTGTCATTTGCGGGACATGGGCGTTCCAAGCCGCAGTCATTCCCGCGAAAGCGGGAATCTACTCGGCAAACCTTCGGAAATGCGCTGTCGACGGACTGGATTCCCGCCTTCGCGGGAATGACCGGCGTTTCGAAAGGCACCGCATCCCAAATGACACCCCCCCTGCCTGTCCGCTCGTGTTGACCAGCTTGATTGACTATGGTAAAGTTCTCTAGTCCTGGAGGGAAGCCCATGGAAGAAGTTGCGATTTCCGAATTCAAGGCCAAGTGCTTAGCCCTGCTCGAACGGGTGCGCAAGACCAAGAAGCCCATCCGCGTCACGCGCTTTGGCAAACCTGTCGCCGAGGTGGTTCCTCCGGGGCCGACCGCAGACGAAGCGGACTGGCTGGGCTCCTTGGCGGACACTATGGAAATTCTGGGCGACGTTGTCTCTCCGGTGATTGAGGAGACCGACTGGGAGGCACTACGCGATTGAGGCTGCTACTCGATACGCATATCTGGCTGTGGAGCTTGGGGGAGCCGACGCGCCTCGGCGGTCGCGTCCGCCAGGAACTTAGGGATCGAAACAACGAACTCTGGTTGTCTCCGGTGAGCACCTGGGAGGCGCTATTATTGAACGCTAAGGGTAGAATTCGGCTGCACGGAGATCTGGCGGGATGGCTGGCACGCGCCACGGCGCACCTGCGGGAAGCTCCGCTTACTCATGAGATTGTGCTGGCGGCGCAACAGCTTCCCTTGCCACACCCCGACCCTGCGGACCGTTTTCTGGCCGCGACCGCTCAGGTGCTCGGCCTGACTCTGGTGACCGCTGACGAGCGACTGCTGGGGCTGGGGGAGATTAAGACGTTAGCCAACCGCTGACCGTCCCCAGCAAGCAAATAGCGGAGACCTGCTTTCCAAGATCTGCGGCTTTTGGACTGGCGAGGTTCGGTCTTGCCTACGGGCCCAAGGACAGGTAAATTCTCGGCATGTCGCGGCTGCGGCTGTCGGTTGGAAGGTTCGGAGACACTGATGGAGAAGGACACATTCGACCTATTCTGCCCGTCGTGCAATATTCTCGTCGAGGCAAAAGTTATTGCCCGCGGCTCCGGCGGCTTCAGGAGCGACGCGGTCTGCCCGATGGATGAAGTCGATGCCGAGTACCATGGAGAGCTTTACTCAGTTGGCCTGTGCCGCAGGTGCAACGGACCATTCCTGGTTCGGGAGTCGCTATTCGGCGTGCCCGGTGAGTTTGAGACAGTCACAGACGAGAGGTTGTTGTTCCCCGTTGTAGCGGTACGGAATCTCGATGGAGTCCCGGGGTCCGTGCAACGTTCCATGGAACAAGCCCATCGCTCTTTTGCGTCCGGGTCGTATGATGCGGCCGCCTTGATGTGCCGCCGTGCCCTCGAAGGGGTTTGCAAGACGTTGTCCGCCGCTGGCTCGAATCTAGCGCTGAAACTCGGGGACCTCCAGGCGAAGGGGCACATCGACCAGAAGTTGCTTCGCTGGGCCCACGGTGTTCGCCTCATAGGCAACGACGCCGCTCATGAGGTCGACCAGGCCGTAGCCAAAGAGGATGCAAAAGACATCTTAGACCTGACTGACGCCCTCCTCATGTATGTCTTCTCGCTCGACAAGAAGTTCCGTGAGTTCGAGTCCAGAAGATCGGGTGCGGCCTAACAAGCCGAGTATTCTGACGGGCGATTTGGGAGAGCATCAGTGATCTGCGCGGCATTGTTGAACTCGCCGGCTGGCGCACAGCTTCGCTCTGCGCCAGCCGGCGTTGGGCGTTGAATTGCAACCTAGGTGAACAGGCATGACACGTCGCTATTACAGTTCAAGAACCAAGCCTGGAAGGCTCACCCTCGAAGGGCTCTATTGGAAACTTGAGAACCTTTACCTCATGTTTCGCGACAAGGACTTCTTTAAAGGGAAAGCCGGGATCACACAAACCAATCTCCCGGATGCAATTAAGCACGAAGCGGGAGTCGCGCTCAGCTTTCAGCCATTCCCTATCACAAAATGGTCGCAGCAGGACATCACAGAAGACCATATATTCGATGTGCTTGAATTTCTTTATGACCACGTTTCCGAACCTGGAGTAGTGGTTGATATGACGACGGACACGGGCTGGAACTACTCTGACTACGGTAATTATGATGACGAAGCCGGGCAGGAAGAATTTCGGAATAAAGCCAATGCATTTCTTGTCGATTACAAGACCGGATTTGAGTTGACCAAACACGGCATTGTTCTGGCGATTGGCGGAGACGGGCTTCAATACATTTTGGATGCAGAACTTATCCCCTATGATGAGGCGAATGTCGACAGCAGAGTGCGAATTGCAATTGCAAAATGGCGAAACCGACATTTGTCCCTGTCAGAGAGGAAGGAAGCCATAAGGGAGCTTGCTGATGTATTCGAGTGGCTTAAGAAAACCAGAGATCTTGGCTCCGTACTGGACGGAAAAGATGAATCGGCGATATTTGACATTGCTAACAACTTTGCCATACGCCACCACAACCCAAAGCAGAAAGCGAACTACGACCGTGCAATTTGGTATTCCTGGATCTTCCATTTCTACTTGGCGACGTACCATGCTGCCATCCGGCTGCTCGTCAAGAAAGAGAAGGACTCGAAACGCGGGCTGGGACCGGCCAAGGATGGTCTGCGATAACCCTCCACGTTCCGTGAGGAGGGCGCAAGGTGGAACTGCGTGAAGCACTAGACAAGGCTAACCAGATACTTGACGAAGAGCGGTCGTCTCCCACGGTTCGCTATACGTCGGACCTGGAGGCCATGAAACCCAAGGATTCTTGGGGCGGTACAGTGGCCGTATTGGCCGCCCTGACCGAACCTCAAATGTTACAGGCTATTCGCTCGCAGCGTCCTCGCCAGCTCGAAGAAGGTCCTAGGAAGTGGAGATTTAAAAGCGTCAATTACGATTTGCTTCGAGCTTTGTTGTCACGGGTCGCGGAAGATTCGCGCCCAGCTTTCCTCGCCGCCCTCTCGCATCGCTTGACCCTTGAGCCTGGATGCGCAAAGTCAAATTGGAGTGTGCAGCCTAATTGGAAGGGGTTTGTTTCTGAATTCCCCCTTATCGCGGAGTTTTGCATACGCGGCGGTGCCAAGGGCGACTTTTTAAGAACCGTCGGTGAAGCAAAGCCCACTTTGGGCCTCGCCGTTCTGCTTCGGCACCTCGAGGACATGGTCGCACTGAACTTCAACGTGCTTGCAGATACCGATTACCAAGTTTTAACCACCGCAATCGAGGCACTGGGCTATAAAGCCAGGAAGCAACTCAAGGTTGAAACGGACGCAGGGAGGCGCGCGAGTGACGTTGGCGAATTGTGCAGGGAAATCGTAGAAGCCGCAGGTGGGGTAAAGGAAGAGTGCCGAAAGGCGCGGTACCTCTACCTGAAGGGGGCGCTCCAAGAGGGGCTCAACATCGAGGTGAATCAGGACAAGATGGCCGTCGAGAGCTACCTCAAGGCTCAGGGTTTCAGCGATGCGCTCATTAAGTCCCTAAACTGCGCGGACCGCATTTACCAGAGCGCCTCAAGTGGATTCGACTTTAAGGCCAGTATGAGTCACCTCCGGAGCTTCATGGAGGAATTGCATTCGGAGGGGCTCGCCAGGCTCCAGACTGCGGGTGCCGGCCCAACGATTGAGAAGTGGGGCGCGGGGCTAGAGCAGTTGCAGCAACACGGGGTCCTAACGAACGCGGAGAAAATGTTCGCCTCGGCCTTGTATACGCTCCTGAGCGACGAGGGCGTTCACCCTATAATGGCAGAAAAAGAGTACGCGAGGCTCGCGCGCAACGTCGTCATAGAATACGCGCTGCTCTTCCTTTGCAAGTCGGACAAGCTAAGACCCAGCCGGTAGCCCGAAATTGTTGTCCAGGTCCGCAGCTCGCGGGCTGGCGCAGAGCAAGAGCCCTCAAGGGCCCTTCAGGAGCAAGAGGTGGCCCCGCAACTCGCCCGTCGCCAGATCCTTGACGCCGGAGTCGAAGGTAACCAAAACGCCGTCCCGTTCCATGGCCTGCCAGAGGAGCAGAGCGTCCGTCCATTGCTGATGTCCCCTGACTCTTGCGGCCAGGGGCTTCAGGCCGGCGGGTATCTCGCGATCCAAAGGCCAGAATTCATGTCCCGCGTGGCTGGTGGCTTCGCTCAAGACCGCCAGGGCGGTCGGCGCGCTGACCGCGCCTTGGGTTACGGCGGGATTGGTGAGCAGACGCAACACGCCAAGTTGCGTCAACGGATTGGTGGCCCAAGCGTGCTGGCCAGACTTCGCGAACCAGGCATGAGCGGCAGCATGGCTTTGGTGGCGGGGCCAAAGCAGAGCGAGCAGGAGGTTGACATCCGGCAGATGGCGATTCATTCTTCGTCGCAAAGTTCCCGCACCCGCGCGCTGGTGATGACTGGAAAGTCGTCCGACGCGTCCAAGACGGTCAGTCCATTCACCTTCCGGGTTCCGACTTGATAGCGAGCCCCGCGGCGCACGAGCTCGGATGCGGCCTTGCCCAGCGAGAGCTGGCGACTCTTGGCATATGCCCGAATCGCCTCGACCGCATCATCCTCCAACGACAGTGTAGTTCGCATGGGAATATGATGCCATGGTGTACGTTGTGATGTCAACTGCTGCGCGGTGATGCGATCATGAGAATGACTGCCTTCACACGCCCACACGAAAAATCAACTTCCCCCAAACGACATCAGTACCCAGCTTCGCAAGGAGTTCCCGAGGGCGGCACATCGTGTTGCCACATCCAAGAAGCAAGCCATCGGCGATGTGGTAGAATGGGCGGCGCTTTCAAGTACGGCGACGTCGGCCGCGTGACGGAGGCCGACACCCCGAAGCTGCGGGCGGCCGCTGAACTTGTGGCGCCGGCCGTCGGTGGCGCAGAAGCGGGCAGGGGAGAGCCGAGAGGTCAACTTTCTTAACCGAGGAGGATATAGTGGCCAGCATGGATCGCAGGGACTTTCTTAAGGCAGGAAGCATTGCAACCGTAGGAAGCTATTTTGCCGGATCGACGAAGATGCATTTGATGGCGGCGCAGGAGGCGGAGCCGGCAAAGCCCATCGCCGCCAACGACCATATTCAAATCGCACTGATTGGGGCGGGTGGGCAAGGCCAGGGTGATACGAAGACGGCAGCGCAAGTTCCGGGCGTCAAGGTGGTGGCGGCGGCAGATTGTTACGACGGGTGTCTGGAACATGCCAAGGAATTGTGGGGGAATGATATCTTAACCACGCGCGACTACAACGAGATCCTGGCGCGCAAGGATATTGACGCGGTCATTATCGCCACTCCCGATCATTGGCACATGCGGGCGTCGGTGGATGCCATGAACGCGGGCAAAGACGTTTATTGCGAAAAGCCCATGATCCACCTCTACTCCGATGGGCCAAAAATCATTGACACCTGGCGCAAGACGAACCGGATTGTGCAGGTGGGCAGCCAGGGGGTGAGTTCGATCATTTACAAGAAGGCGAAGGAACTGCTTGCCGCCGGAGCCATCGGCACGCTCAACATGGTGACGGTCTGGTACGACCGCAATTCGGCGCAAGGCGCGTGGCAATATACGGTCCCCTACGATGCCTCGCCCACCACCTGCGATTGGCCGCGCTTTCTCGGCACGGCGCCCAAAATTCCGTTCAACGGCGAACACTTTTTCCAGTGGCGCAAGTGGAAGGCCTACGGAAGCGGAGTAGCAGGCGATTTGTTTGTCCACTTGTTCAGTGGCGTACACCTCATCACGGATACGCACGGTCCGACGCGCGCCCTGGCGACAGGCGGGCTGCGCTTTTGGAAAGACGGCCGGGATGTGCCGGATGTGGTGATGGCGCTTTATGATTACGAGAAGGGCTTCAACCTCAGCGTGCGCACGAATTTCGTGGATGGCGGCTCCGAAAGTGAAGGATTCGTCTTTACCGGTTCGGAAGGCTCGATGATTATCGGGGACGACGGAGTCACCATCACCCGTGTTCCCCGAGAGCAGGAGCCGGGTGTTCGCGTCAGCCCGTTTGCGGAGGCTATTCAGAAGCGTATGTTGGAAATCTATCACGAGAAATATCCGATCACGCATCCCACCGGGGCACCCCTGCTGGGTGAAGAAAAATACGTTGCTCCCAAGGGTTACAGCGACCACTACGACCACGTAAAGAACTGGATCGACGCCATTCGCACCCGCCAACCGATCGTGGAAGATCCCGTCTTCGGCTTCCGCGCCGCCGGCACCGCCCTGCTCAGCAACGTGAGCTACGACCGCGGCCAGGCGGTGCGTTGGGATCCAGATGAAATGAAGCTGCTGTAGGGCAAGGATGAAATCATGTTTTTGTAAGGCAAGGATGACATGAAGCTTTTGTAAGTTCGAGTGAGAATTTCGCAGCCGCGGGCCGCTGCCCCGGCCCGCGAACCGCGAAAACTGCCCGTGTAACGGGTCGCCACCGCGACCCGCTACAACGCCCCAAAACACCCTTCCACCCACGCCATCAGGAGCGGGTCCGGCTCTTCATCAACGAGAGAGCACCACCCGCGCCGAGGCATCGGCACTTCAGCAATGGTTACCCCCTACCCGTTAGGACATTCACTTCCCGAAAACTAGTTTCACCGATTGCACTTCATTCTTGTTCACATCTGCGCTCGGTCCGAGGGTCACAAGTGAGATTGGAACGGTCGCCCCTATGTTTCCGTCCCATTTGACGCTGTATTGCAGGTTCACTGTGAATTTAGTGAAGCTCAACTTTCCGATCTGCTTACATGCCTTGACGGAGACCGCCGCGTTCTGGATCGTACTCGCCAGTTGCTCCGTCAACGTGGGCGGTTTCTTCTTGCTCCGCGGGCCTGCCGTAGGGGCCGGTACTGCGTAAGTGAACGTGACATCGTTGACCACGTCCTTCTCGTGCGAACCTCCGATCTTGAAAATCAGGAGGTTGATTGTGAATCCTTCCACCTTGGCGGTTGTAGTCTTAAAATCAAATTCGGCCGAGGTAAGGGGTGGCAGGGCATCGGGGGTGCTTCCAACATTTTGCTGGTATAGATCTAGCGCTGCTTTGACCTGAGAAATGATCAAATCTAGCGGCGCGGCGTCCGCCGGCGACACATTGGGCAATGGCGGGGGCGCCGCGGTCGTAGATGTTTGCGCGAAGCTGTTTAAAAGAATAACGAAAGCCAACACCAAAAGCCACTTTGTCATTTTTCCTCCTAGTAAATCCAGGGAAAAAGCCCACGGCCAGAAAAACGCTGACCGTGGCTACCCGCTGCAGGAGCACGATGCACTAGTCGCGCCTCGCGACCCCCCTCAGTCGAGACCGCCGGACTCGGCCATGTTCTTCCAATCGTGATCGAAAATCTGTTCCCAATATTGGGCCGCTGCGGCGTTGTGGATGATGACGCTGGCATCCCGATTGCTGCTGACGCCTTGGCCCGACCAGTTCTGACTACCTACCACGACGACAGACGAATCGACGACGATTCCCTTGTTATGGACATTCTGTTGGATCTCGATGTACTTCTGTGGGATCCCGCGCTCCTGCAGTAGCTCGATCTTGTCCTGAGTCTCGAACTCGCTCATAATCAACCGCACATTAACCCCTTCACGAATGAGCTCAGCGATGGCAGCGATGAGCGACTCCAGCACCTCGTCTGACTGTGCTGTTGCCGTATCCGGGCTCGGCGTCGATTTCGGTGGGTTGATGTACTGCGTCTGCATCACGAAAGTCTGCTTCGCGCCGCGAATCAGCGGCAGGATGCAGGCCGCGTAGTTGTCGGGCGTGAGTACCGGCTGGATCGGCATGGTCGCGGTGATCTGCTTCGGCGCGAAATATCTGGCGGGGACTTTGCCCTTGCCCTTCGCCAGGGGTTTGGCGTGCGAATTCAAGGCCGCGTTCGCCATCGAGGTATTAGTCCCGGTCTTCTGGTGCTGGCTCGCGACGGCTAGGTCATTGTTGATGTAAGCTTCGAACAACGATGCCAGGCCGGGATGCTCGACAATGACGTGCCAGTCGCGATCGCAATCCGGCACAACTGTCTTTGCCGCAGCGGCGTTCTGTAGTGGGTTGATATCAGGTTGGTTGGTTCGGTTGAGGTTGCCACTGGAGAGCCAGAAGGCAGTGCCGTCCCGGACGATTACTTTGATGTGATAGGCCGAGGGGAAGATCGCCGCCGACACGTGCGGGTCAGCAGCCTCAAGTGCCCAGGCGAACGTCAGAGCCGTTCCTAGACCATTCGCCAGCTGGGCACGTGTCGCGTCATCCGTCTGGTCGCGCTTCGTGGGATCGTTCGGGTCGTCGAGCACCAAATCAAGCTTCTTCCTTTTGAGACTCGTGATGACCGCCTGAACGATGTAAGGCGCGGTGAACTCGTACATCGCCACTGTCAGGCGTTGCTTCGTTGCTGAGAGGAACGGCTGCAGCGTCGGCCAGCCAGCATCAGGGCTGGCGTGACAGGTGATTGTAAACTGATCGGTAATTGGATCGAGCGGACGTTTGTCAGGCGGTGAGTACTGAAGCGTATCTTGCGGTGGTTTTCGCCCGGCGACCTTGGCCGCCGCCTGAGCCATGGCGGGGGCCACTAGCTGGCCGGCCGCATCTCGTTCGTAGGGGAATACCGGCCGTTGAAGCTCAGGCGGCGCCGTTGCCGCGACTTCGGCGTAGAGATCGGGATTCGAAGCACGCAGGAGATGCATCTGGCTGGCCTGCCGCACATCCGTGGCGTAGCCGCCTACCTTCGAGGGTACACGGTCCCTCGGCGCAACGCCCTTGCGCTTTTTTTCTACTGTCACCACGATCGCCGGATCGCTCGTGAGCTTTCCACCCTTTGACTTGTATCCCGGCCGAATGAATAGCACACCTGGCTTCTGGAGCTGAATCAGATTTCGCTGAATGACCTGATCTAGTGCGCATGCAAATTGCATTGTTGCCTCCTAAATAGAGATCCTGACTGTCGGTGCGCTTGGCACAGTCAGCCGAGCTCTCGGCTTTGATTTCTCAATCCGTGGCTTTACGCTGGAACGTGAAGCGGCCGCCGTTGATGCTGGGTCTGCTTGTCAGGGAACATCGCTGTGAAAAATTCGGCCCATCCTCCCATGCGTACGCGCAGGAGATCGTATTGCTCAGGTTGTGTTGGTGCTGCCGAGAGGGTCTCGGGAGACGCACAAGTCACAGTCAATCGGCGCACGACCTCCCTTTTCGTTACGCAAATCGGTTGTAATGGCGAACAAATTGTACCTGAACCCGACTATTAAATATGCAGTCATTACGCTTGTCAACACTTTTTTTGTGAATGTCCTGCTCTTTGACCTACGTCAAAATTAGATAAACATGTTGACGCAACGCAGGAAACAGTCTGACATCGGGCATACGAAATCCCTTGCTGGCGACAGGGAATCGCCGCTGCAGGTTTTTCGCTGGCAGGCAGGATGGCAAACGTTCGGTATAGGGGGCGGTCGCCCCCTCGCTTTGCAAATTCACACCGACGAAAGAAGGAGGAGAAGCAAGAGGCTCGGTCAAATGCAAGTCACTCGGATGTTTCAATTGAGCAAACTGGAAACCGTGGATGAAGCGGTTGCCAAGCCGTTGGAGCAAGCGTAGCGCGGACCTGTCTTGTTGATTCCGCGGCTTTCAGTTTCAAATTCTCGCGTTCTCATCGGCTGGGCAAGGCACGCGATCCATGGTCAGCCCGCACTGGCTCTCCTGTTCGGCGGCGTCCACGCCACAGAGATGTAGCGCAACGCTCGCCTTCAAGTCCGTCAGCCGACGGACGGCTCTTCCATCGCGACGCGCTTTGGGCGGCGCGGAAAGGGCTGCTGGAAAGGCCGCAGGGCTTGAGAACGAGCCCTGCGTTACAGCGACTTATCGAATCCACGGTCACGGAGACAGAGCGGTCCTAAACGAACGGACGCGGCAACCTGGACATGCGATCCATCTACCGCCGTGCCGTGCGGAGGCAATAGTGAACAGAACGGGCGAGCGCTGGCGAGCGCGAAAAACCGCGGACCTACAAGACAGGTCCGCGCTACGCTGGCTTTTGTTAAGCCCGGCGAGCGAAAACGAATCTTACGGATGGAAGCGCGCCGGATCGGTTCCTATGGGGAGAAGCGCAGCACCAGTTACGCCGGAGAAGAATCGTGACGTAACCGAGGAGACTTCATCCAAGGAAGGAAGCAGAGCGTGCAACGAGAGAACGTGGGACTTCAAGTTGAACACTGAAACGTCTTCTCCGCGAACCTCCATCGACGGAACCCCCGGCAGCAGCGCGGACTCTACGGGAACCACTTGGTCACCATCGCCCATCTTTGCGTGGTCGAAGTCGTACCAATTATCCTTTTGCTGATCGACCGTCACGGTGCGTAGGGTCGAATTCGGCTTGATGCCGTAGATCACCAGGATGCGGCCGGCGAGCCCGAACTCGGGCATACTCACGTTCGGCAGAGCGTTCAAGACCCCACGCGCAGCCGTCAGGTGGGCCTGTTCCACATCAAAATCTCCCGGGTCGTTCGGGTCCGGGGTGACGCTCGACTGCCAGTTGTGGATGTCGAAGATGTCCAGGGGGACGCCGTTCTGATTCACGACCGTATTCTGGAGTCCAGGATTGGGCAGAAGCTCGTACACCCCCGGAAAAGTCCGGGCCAGTTTGCGCAATTCCTTTTGGCCGCCGAAGAGCACGGTTTCACCGCGAATCATCGACTCAACCGCGTCCACTGATCCGAGGTGAGGCGTGGCGATGAAGACCACGCGGTTGACGGGAAGGGGAGTGCCGGGCATGGCGCTTCTCCAGGCGGCCACGAACTGCCGAAAGACCAGCCCGCCCATGCTGTGGCAGGCGAAGTCAAACGCCCTGTCCCAATTGGCGGGTGCGAGCGACTTGAGATTTTTCTTCTGGAGCGCCAGGACATAATTCACCAGCTTTTTCGCGCTGCGGACCATGGAATAGCGCCAATCGTAGGGAAATACATACACGGGCACGTCCCGGCCCCGCAGTGACTGAACGAAAGAGTCGTACGCGACCCCGAGGAGCTGCGAGGCCCGGTTCACCACGATTTCGGCCTCATCGACTTCGCCGTTCGATTCAAGGGCCAGGCTGTCAAAATCCGGCGCCACGACGCCAGCTTCCCAGGTGGACCACGTGGTCGCCGGCGGCAGCTCGTAAATGTTTTCAAGGCCCGTCCCTTTGATTCCAGGTATTACGATGCAGGGATGGTTTGGATTGGGCATAGAATCCTCCGGTGGTTGTTGTGCGTTGGCGAAAAGCCCGCAGTCAGAAGGGCACTGATCGTGGCTGCCCCCTCACTCCACTGCTAAGCAACTGTGATCGTAAACGCCTGCGACTTTGTATTCGAGGTGGCGTCAGTCAATTGAACAGTGAAGGTCAAGGTGCCCGCGGCCGTGGGCGTACCGCTGATCTGTCCGCTCGAATCAAGATTCAATCCTGGAGGCAACTGACCGCCGGTACGCTCCCACTTGTATGGTAGGGATCCGCCAGAAGCCGCTAAGGGTTGAGCATACTTCTCACCGACTTTGGCCTGAGGAAGAGTGGCTGCCGTTGTTATACTCAAAGTTGCTCCCGGCGTGGGCTGGGACGCTGCGGACTTCGCCTGTACCTTTTGCTCAAGCTGCGACAAGATTCCTGTAAACGCACGCTCTGAGAATCCCAGTACGAACGCAAGAGCGAGCGCCATCGGACTCGAAGTGTTGCACCAGTCAACTTTGAGCGCAGAGCCGAGGATGTTGAACTCGGTACCGAGGATCACCAGTAGAATGCCGGCCCATCCCATGAGGGCGCCGACAACCGGACTCAAAAAGAGGGTAGTCCAGGATGCGCCATAATCTGTTGGCACATCCTCGCGGAAGAGGGTGCGGGTAAGGCGGCTCAGCAGTCCGCCCGCGGCGCCCAGAAGGAACAGCTCCCCGTGCCCAAGCACGGCGTCCAGCGAAACAATCAGCAACAAGCCGCACCCGACCAGGTATATCGTCTTATTGTGCCAACTGATCATCGTGGAGAAGTTGGTGTCGGTGCGGTCGTAGAGGAGACCCAGCGCCTCATAGAGGAGTGCCTTCCAGCGTCCTATCGGCACGGCGGGTTCGGCAGCCAAGGCTTGCCGGATGCTGTCCGCCAGCGCGGCGGCCGGCGGCCTGAAGTGGGCACAGATTTCTGCCAGGATAGGCTTCCACGGGTCGACTGTGGCTGGTGGATTGGCGAGAGTAGTTCTAATCTTCGCTGCCAAGGCCGCAACGGCGCGGGGATCGAGAAGGCCACTCGCTTGCTGCAATAACGGTGTGAGGGTGTCAGCCGCAGGCTGGGCCGCCTTCAACGCTTCGTCGATCTGATCCGCCAGCTTCGCGGCCGCCGTAAGCTCGAGAGCAGCGGCCGCATCTTGCAGAATTGTCTGGCAATCCGCAACCGTAGCAGACGATTTCGGATCAAGCGCCCGGCACACCCTGTCGCTCAGGCCTGTATCTAATCGAGGTAGAAAGGCCAAGACTTGCGTCAGGATCGGCCTGCACTTGTCCACTGGAAGCGCAGGTGTGGCCACCAAAGCTTCGTGAATCCTCTCAGCCAACGCCACAGCGGGCGGAGTGCCCGCTTGGCGTAGGTCGGATTCGGCGCGTTCCAGCGCGGCGCGGACACTATCGGCGGGAAGAATAGAAACCAATTGCTCCTCAGCCTCGTGGACATAGTTCCAAGCGGCGATCTCCTGCCCGCGATTCCAGAAAAGACAATCAGCTAGCGTGCCCCGCAAATGTTGGTTCGTGTCGGTGACTACATCAGAAGCATTGGAGAGCAGCTTTTCTATCGATGCAACGCCTGGCTTCGTTGTGTCGGAAAGGGAATCAACCCGCGCTCTTACGGATTCGATAGCCGCCAGCGCCAACCTGCGCGTTGGTACTGCGAGCATGTTCCAACGGACGAGAATGAGGATCGCAAGGAAACCTAAAACGACCATCAGCAAGGGGATTTTTGACGTAAACCAATCTATTTTTGGGAAAACTGGTCCGGTGATGGGGCAGCTCGCTGTTCCCTCGCCCGTAAGCAAAATCACCCCTGAGCCAGAGGTGACTTTGTTGGCAGTCGCGGGTGCGGGGTTAGTGGTCGGCGGTGGAATGTTCGGAGCCGGAGTGGCATTGTTCGGCGGTACGGCCTTAGCCACAGCCGTAATTGTGAGCGAGGAGGTTATCCTCTGCATGTGCTTCGGAGCGAATGTAACAGTTAAGGCGCATGACGCCGACGGCTCAAGGTCGCAGCCAGGCGGAAAAACTACAAAGTTACCATCCGTCGGACTCGTGATGGTAATGTTAACTGACGCGTCGGGCTTGGCAGTTAACGTCACGGTCTGCACCCCGCTGGTCGTGCCCGTCATTTGTTTGCCGAAGTCCAGTACCGCAGGGACGGCTTTCAGACTCAGGCTATTAGCCAAACCCTGCAGCGATTCCGAATTGCCCGGTGCTGGCTTGGAAGCGTTTTGACCTTCATCCCGCACAGAGGAGCCTACCGAAAGCTTTCTCACTTGGTAAATTAGGTAGGCGCACGTTGCAAGCACCAGAAGCAGGACCGCAACATTGATGAGCGTCTGTGTGGATTTGCCGCTATTAGGGATTGCCTGTTTGGATTTGTCGTCCATAAGCCCTCCAGCATCTAGTCGTAGCCTCGGTCAGTTCTACTTGAATTGGCCGAGGGTTGAGCGTAGGCGAACAGTTGGCGGCAGGAAAGCAATCACGGTGGCTGCACGCTTTCTCGTACTGCCACTCAGCTTTTTCGTCCTACCTCGCTAGTCACCGCGATCATCTTAGGGTCCCCCGAAGTGGCACGGCAACAAGCTTCGTCCTTCATATGCGAGAGCGTTTCGACAGTGGGTTTTTCCCTCGGCAAAAAGCCCACGGCCAGAAAAACGCTGACCGTGGCTACCCTTGGCCAAACAATTCCGAGAGGAAGCGATGTCCCCCGCCCTCAATAGGGTGAATGCCTTTATCACCAATCCCCTCCTCCGCGCCGTCATCGGCCAGGCCATCTCCGGCTTCCGGTTCCGGTGGCTCATGGACACTGGCAAGATTCTCCTCTGCGACCTCTCCAAAGGCGCGCTGGGCGAGGACGCGAGTGCGGTTCTCGGCTCGCTGATCACGACAAAACTCTACCTTGCCGCTCTCTCGTGCCAGGACGTCCGCGAATCACAGCATCGGCCCTTCGTTGTGTACGCGGATGAGGTGCAGAACTTTATTGACGGCGTCCAGTTCGCCACGATCCTCTCTGAGGCGAGAAAATACGCCCTCAGTCTCACAATCGCGACGCAGGTCATCACTCAATTGCCCAGGGAGTCTATTGACGCGGTTTTTGCGAACTGCGCCACGGTCATCACCTTCCGCGTCGGTGGCGATGACGCAGAGACCCTCAAGCGCGAATTCTCGACCGTTATCCCGGCGTCGGAGCTACAGGACCTGTCCGATTTTAGGACTTGCGTGCGCACCATGAGCGCCGGACCAGGCCGACCGCCGATTCCTTACGGCCCGGTCTCGGTAAAGACGTTCCCTACCTTCCAATGCCAAGGCACTGAAAACGACAAGGCGCGGGTTATCGAGGCAAGCCTTCGCCCCTACAGCCGCCCGCGCGCCGAGGTGGAAGCAGAGATCGAAAAGTTTCTTGCTGCTTAGAATCTGGTACCAGTTTTTCTAACATTCGCCGTGGTACAAAACTCGCCGGTCACGTCAAACAGCGAGCGCAGCAATCTTCGTGCCAATTTGTACCGCAGTAGTAATGTCGTTCATTATAGTCGCAATACCAGCTAGGGCTGTGACGTCTGCCTCAAGAGCTGTCTGCGCGGCGTTCATTTCTGTGACCAGAGCCTGTACTCGCGGGTCATCGTCATGGAGAATCTTGCTGATAGCCGTCCAATAGTTACTTCGAGCAGTTACAAATTGCGTCGCAAAGCCTGCCTTCTGTGAGTCCGGATATCTAGCTTTCAACTGATCATAGTTAGCATTCAGATAAAGGTAGTTGTCTTCAAGAGCTTGCAAGGCTGGGCCCATATGCTTCAGTTCCTCCGTCTATATATTCGAGAGTTTGTGACATCGCCGTTCCCCTAGTCACGAGCTAAGGTGTTTTTGAGGCGCTTGCCTTCTTTCCGGTTATTACTGCTGTAAGTTCCGCATCCTCCTTCAGCAGTGACTTATAAATTGCTTGGGTTTTCTGCACATACGACGTTATCTGATCAGCAGCCTGTTGGTTTATTTCGTCTTTCGCAACGTCCGCATACCAACCTTTTGGTGATCCCATTTTTGGAGCAAAGCCGAATGGCTGCAGAGCCGGCAAGATTACTGGGCTAAGCTCAACCTGATCTTGGTCAACCAGATCTTTCGCAAGACGTTCAGCCAATTGGATGCGCGCCGTGGCTAGCGCCTCATACCTTGGGCTTTCAGTGGTATACAGCTGGTCCAAACCCTCGACACACTTCTGAATAGCCTTTGCACCATTTTTGAGTTCTCGTGTTTGAATGAAATCGGTAAGAATTGTCGCGGCCTCTGACATCGCAGTTGGAATCGCAGCACCAGCGGCCGTTTCCGTAGCAGCAGCCCCTGTTTTCGAAGAAGCAGGAAGCACTTTGAGAGTTTTCAAATCTGTTTGCAGCTCTGTCCCTAGCTTTGAGGCTGCAGTGGAAGCAGCGGTCGGCGACGTCGACCCTGCCAAGGTTCCATATGTCGACGCGAGGGCTGAGAGAGACTGGGCCAGTCCCGCCCTTTTTGAGATTTCGCTCTTAATGTCATTTAATGTCGCACGGTCACTATCGCCAAAAGCGTTTTGATTCACCCTAAAATCCAACTCTGACAGTTCAATTGTTTCAGTTATCTGAGCAGCCAAATCGCTGTAATAGTTGGCCAGATCTGAAGAAGTGCTGCCGAGATCCTTGGCGACACCGGAAGCCTCAGTTGAAGTCTTGCAGGAGGCCAGCAGAATAACGAGTCCTAGGATTGCGAGCGGCACGACCCAAGACCTCAAGAACTTTCCTCGTGGAAACGCGAGCGTCGGCTTGCTTAGAAAACACATTATCTTCTCTCCCCGATCATCAGTATCGTATTTTGTCGTTGATGAACATCCGTTTGCACGAAGGTGTACGCCATTGTCAAACCAATTTTTGCCTAAATTAAGCTAGTTTCGTCGTCGTCGTTTTTGCTTTCTTTTTGCCTTTTCTCCGCCCGCCGTGGCGGCCAGCGGAGTGCGGACGGCTCGAGCTGGTCCTGTCTAGCCGATTTCGGCTGCGCGTAGGTGTCACGTGTCCCCCGGCAGGCCAGACGGCCTTGGCCGAAACAGTAGTCCGCTGCGTAATTAACCGGGGTCTTGCCCTCGTGAAATAGGCGCAGGGCTTCTCTATTCGTTACTCAAATCAGTCGCAATGGCGAACAAGTTGTACCTGAACGCGACTATTAGATGCTCAGTCAATACGCTTGTCAACACTTTTTTAGTAATTTTTACTATTTGACTTATGCCAGAATATGACAACTAATGCGACGCAACGCAGGAACACACATGACATGCGTCACATACTGTCCCCTTGATTGCGACAGGGAATTGCCGCTACAGGCTTTTCACTGACAGACAGAATGGCAAATGATCGGTATAGGAGGGCGGTCGCCTGGCCGGGGTCACGAGCAAGTTGGTGGTTCGTCCGGAAGTTACTCGCTCACGCGGCGGCTTCGGCGTAAGCACTGGCTCGGTTCAGCCGTTCGATCGAAGCTTGATCCAATTCGAGCTTGGTGGCGCCGATCAGATCGTTCAGTTGTTCCAGGGTCGTGGCGCTGGCGATGGGGGCGCTAATTCCAGGTCTTGCCATCAGCCAAGCCAGCGAAATTTTCGCGGGCGTTGAATGGAGCGCCTGAGCCACTTCATCCAGAGCGCGGAGGATTCGGAATCCCCGGTCATTGAGATACTTTTTTACGAACTGGCCCCGTTTGCTCCCGGCCAGATCAGCTTCTGACCGATACTTGCCCGTCAGGAACCCGCTCGCCAGGGAAAAATAGGGGATCACGCCCAGTCCGTTTGCGCGGCAAACCGCCTCCAGTTTGGTTTCGTAGTCAACGCGATCGTAGAGGTTGTAATTGGGCTGGAGGCTCTGGTAGCTGGGGAATCCGTATTGTTGGCTGACCAGCAAGGCTTCACTGAGGCGCTCGGCCGGGTAGTTGGAAGCGCCGATGGCCCGCACTTTCCCTTGCTTCACCAATTGCGCATAGGCTTCCAAGGTTTCGGTTAAGGGAGTCTCCGCATCATCCGTGTGCGACTGGTACAAATCGATATATTCGGTCTGAAGGCGTTTGAGAGACTCTTCCGCGGCGCGCAAGATATAAGCCTTGGAAAGCCCCTTCTGACCGGGCCCCATTTCCACTCCCACTTTGGTGGCAATGACCACCTGGTGGCGCTGGCCGCGGCTTTTGAGCCAATTGCCCAAAATGCTCTCGGACTCGCCACCCTTATTACCCGGCGCCCACTTGGAGTACACGTCGGCGGTGTCAATAAAATTGAACCCGGCCGACACAAAAGCATCGAGCAGGAGGAAGGAGGTGGGCTCATCCACCGTCCACCCAAAAACATTTCCTCCCAAAGCGAGTGGAGACACTTCCAGTCCGGAATTACCCAGTTTGTGCATTTTCATGGTTTCCTCCTTCAATTGTTGGATGCTTTCGAATCGAAAAAAAGATGCGGCGGATCGAGGGCTGGTGCGATCTGGCCGAGACCTCAGCCGCCATCGCTTAGAAGAAGGATAAACCAAGCATCTCGCAACTTCGAAGATTTTGCAGGTAGGGCCGAACTGCGTTCGGCCATGTGGCCAGCGCGGCTGGCCCCTAAACGGGGGGGAGAAATCCGGCCAAGCAGATCTCGAACCGTTCCTGGTGAACGCTGGGATCGCTCTTGATGATGACGTCCTTTCCTCGCGTTCTCATCGGCTGGGTAGGGCACGCGATCAATGGTCAGCCCGCACTGGCTCTCCCGTTGGGTGGCATCCAGGCCACAGAGATGTAGCGCAACGCTCGCCTTCTAGCGTTGCGGCTCTTCCATCGCGACGCGCTTTGGGCGGCGCGGAAATGGCCCGCGCTGCTGCAAAGGCCGCAGGGCTTGAGAGCGAGCCCTGCGCTACAGCGACTTACCAAATTCACGGGCACGGAGATGGAGCGGGCCTAAAGCAACGGACGCCGCAACCCAGGCATGCGATCCATCTCCCGCCATGCCGTGCGGAGGCAATAGTGAAGCGAACCGGCGAGCGCTGGCGAGCGCGAAAAACCGCGGACCCACAAGACAGGTCCCCGCTACGCTTGCCGCATGGAATTGGGCGCGGCAGATGCGGCTCCGAGCAGCCCTCACGGGCCGATAGCGTTCCCCAACCCCCACACGCTCTCGCGCCTAAGTCGTCATGGTGTAGAGCGGATTAAAATCGGAGCCCACTTGGCGGCCGGCAATCCAGCGCAAGACATAAACCGCCCTCGGGTCGGTCAACCCTTTTGTGAACTTATTCGGCACGACTTCGAGAAAGAAGTGCGCCAGAAGGTCTTTGTAGTAGTCGATGTCGGGTTCCACGACCACGCAATCAACTGATGACCCGTCCGGTCTCTGAAGGGTCTTCGCATTGCCCTGGTGGAAGGTCAACTGTACATTGGTCACGTCGAACTGGGTCTGCTTGTAGCTGAGAGTCGCACCTGGATGGAAAATGCCAGGGTCCTTTTCTTCAGAGAACCCCCCGACCTCGGCGGCCTTCACCACGTCACCGACAAGGGCCTCATCCACGTAGGCAAAAAACCTGTCTTGCGCCATAACAAATTGCGGATCATCCCAGATCGGCTGCCAGAAGTAGTCGAGCGGGTTCTCGCCGCTGGGCAAGGTGATCTGCGCCATGGCGGTGAGCAGGTTCAGCACACAGGCCAGCACCAATCCTTCCTGCTGATCCTTGAGATTGTTGTACCGGGTCTCCGCGTCATTGACGCCTGTAGAAAGAATCTGGGCGAAGCGAGGGCGAACGCTATTTAACGTTTGCCAACTCGCGCCGCTAAAATTCAAGTGACCGTCCTTGGGAATCAGCATCAAATCCACGGCCGCTGGCTTCGCCGGATCGATATGCACTGGCTTCCAGGCTGCCCCTTGATACCCGTTCGCAGACATAATCACCGTGTAGTTGTCAAAGAGGTTGTCGAAAAACATCAACCCCTTGACGAGCTCCGCGGAGCCGGTTCCGGTGATGTCGTTCTCGTGCCACTCGCTCGGCGAGCGGCCATCGAATATTTTTGCCGACCACTGCACCGTGGCCGGAAGCGGCTGCCGCGTCCCGTCCACGAGGTTGATGAGAATGCTTCCAGTAGGTGTGGCACCCATAGTTTGCTCCTATTCTCGGCGTTTTGGCAGGCACGCCGGGCCTGCGGTCTTGGTGTTATTCGCCCTTCAAGCGCGGAGACCTGGGAAGGTCTGCGCCAGCCGGCATACCAGGAACGGGTGACGCAGCCGCGACACGCCGCGAGAATACAGCACCATCGGCGAGATCACCAGTCTTGAGTCGGATGCGACCGTTTTTCATCGAACGGCGAACGCCGGTTTAAAGTAACCAGCCGTCTGACGCCAGGAGATAGGGGCAGATTTGATTCCCCTCACCGCTCCCTTCGCCAGTGGCCTGGCAGAGATACTTTGGCCCGCGAAAGCCTCGCCAGGTAGTCGTTCGCAACTCTTTCGACATTGTCCGAATCTAGCGTATTCGTAAGTGACGCCAACTGATGAATCAAAAGGTGTTGCGGGGGCGTAGGCTGGCCAGCGAGGTCGTTATATTTTTTCTTAAGAGAAAGAAAGTGTGCTGCAGCGATGCCGCTTTCCTCATCCTGCGTGTACGTCGGGTCTGCACCCAAAAGCTTGACTGCTTGTTGGTAGATTGCAAAAGCAGCAGCCCACGCCTTCTGCTTATCGGCATCGCTCGTTGGCGTTACCAATGCGTCCAAGGCTTGCTCAGCAGCCAAAAAGATACTTGCCCATTGTGTAGATGGATCCTCACCTCGGAGGGAATCGAACGAGACCTGGAACATGGCGTAAGTATTCGACAGAGGCTGCCCGTCGTACTTTAAACCGTCCCCGTCGATGGTGAGCTTGCTGGGATCCAGGTCATCGAGCGAGGTGTCATCTTCTGACTCTCTGTAAATAAGTATGATGGTGCCCTGCACAACGCAGTAGTCCCGGATGGGGTTATCTGATGCGCTTGTGCTTAACCGGCCGGCATAGTCACCTTGCAAGCTATTCATTGGGTCAGTGCTTGTCAGGAGTTTCTTTACGACATTTGCAATCGCTAGCGCCTGGGAAACGGCCGGTGGGGCAAGTTGCAAAGTGCCTTTGAGTTCGCCCGAATTCAAGATGTCAAGCGCTCCACTTAAATTGTCGTGTTTTACCGCACTGATTGTTACCGCCATGTCGATGGAGTCGCAATCTGTTGGCAGCTTCAGCGCGATCAGACGACCACTCCCGAAATAATAAGGTTTTCCAACGCCAATCTGCCGAACCTCTTCGATCGACGCGCATGACACGGCATTCGATGCAGATTGGTGGGTAACCTGGGTTGAGAGACAGACCTTATCACTTCCGCCGAAGATCTGTTGCCAGAGATTTCCCTCTGAACGATAGTGCGCACCTCTCAGGTTTATTGTTACGTACCCCTTGCCTTTCAAGATTTGGGAGCTCTTCGGATCCATGCCGGTGTTCGGAATGAAATAGATTCGCGTACCGAAGCCGCCGCTGGACGTGTTATTAGGCATATGCATCCTCCGAGTGAAATTTAGCCAAACTACAAACCATACACCCAGCGTAATAACTGGGGGTCTTGCCCTCGCGGTGAAATAGGCGCAGGGCTTTTCTATTCGTTACTCAAATCAGTTGTAATGGCGACCAAGTTGTACCTGAACGCCACCATTGAACACGCAGTCAATAGGCTTGTCAATACTTTCTTTAGTCAACTTTTATTAGTCCATATCTTACTTTTTGACCTATGTCATAATTTGATAAATATTCTGACGAGACGCAGGAAATCGGGGGGTACAGCCCGTCAGAGTTCGATGGTATGATTAAGCAATGCCACTTCTTCAGGCTCGTGGCATCCACTTGCCTTCTCGGGTCGCCCGTCCATCGATGGGCACACCCAGCCAGGGGTCAACAGTTCTCGCAAGGCTTCCAGCCTGAGGACAGTTCCCGCCGCCAGGAAGCTGTGAAAAAAATCGAAAACGGGCGATTGCGCGTACTCTAAACCGTTGAAAATGAAGGGGTGGCAGTTGGCGATTTTCAATTTTTTCACAGCTTCCAGGCTAGGGGATGCAGACGGAGGGGTTTCTTCCTAGGAAGGGGCCGAGTCACAGCCGGTAGCTTTGGCTGGGGCATCGTCGCGTACAGAACAGGGGGGATTGCCATGATCATCGGCACTTATTCGATCATCTACAGCAAGAGTCCGGAGCTCGACCGCGCTTTCCTGCGTGACGTGCTCAAGCTGCCGCATATCGATCTCGGCGGCGGATGGCTGATCTTCGGATTGCCGCCGGCGGAAGTTGCGCTGCATCCGTCCAGCAAGAATGACGTGCACGAGTTCTACCTGATGTGTGACGACGTGGAAGCACTCATCGGGGAGATGAAGAAACGAAGCATTCCTTGCGACCCGGTACAGAACCAGGTGTGGGGGTTGCTCACGCACGTTACGTTGCCGGGTGGTGGGAAACTCGGCATCTATGAGCCGCGACACGCACGACCGAAGGCGATGGGCGCGAAGAGCAGGCCGAAGAAGCTTGCAAAACGGGCGGCTAAGAAGCGTCGAGCCACACCCAAATGAAAAAGGCCACCTAACAACCGGTTGCAGCGAACCAGTGTCGCGTCCCACTCAATTCTTTACGATCGACCCTGAATGGGCACTGGCCAACGACCCCCTCACCCCCTGTCCCCTCTCCCCCAAAGGGGAGGGGGGGCAGGCGAATCGCTAATGACATGTCATCCTGAGCGCAGCGAAGGATCTGCTTTTCTTCGTGCCGCGCGATGAAGTTGGCGCCTGGTGCTAGAGGGGACCTGCGCATCCAAATCATGCCCGTTCAATACGTCGGGTCGAGAACCTTATGTTGCTTCCGGTCATCTAATATCTTAGGATAAAAGTGTTCTCCGAGCCCGGGGTGCTAAAGGCACAACACAAGCCTATGCCCTGCGGGCCGTCAGGGTGACTTGAGAAATCGAGCCGCCTCCCGTGTTTGGAAAGGAGAACAGAACCTACTCCAAACGCGGGTAGGTTTTTTTTTGGGCCGTGGCACGGGCGTCTCGCCCGCGAACGGGCGCAGCCAGCACCCGAAACGCAGGGCCGTAACGCCCGTGCTACCACGGCAGGCCACGGGCGAGACGCCCATGCGACGCTTTTCCACCAGCGCAGGTTTGCATTGATAATGTTGAAAGACAAGTTCGGGCGTGACATCCACGACCTTCGCATCTCGGTGACGGACCGGTGCAACTTCAGTTGCGTTTACTGCAAGTCCGCCGATCCGAAGAACTATTTTCCGCACCGGGAGCTGCTGGACTGGGATGAGTTTTTGCGGCTCAGCCGGATTCTGGTGGGGCTCGGTATCCGCAAAATCCGTGTTACGGGAGGCGAACCCCTGCTGCGCCCGGGGGTCGTGGATTTCATCTCATGTTTGCGGCAAATCGACGGCCTTGAGGACGTAGCGATAACCACTAACGGTTACCTTCTGCCTGAAATGGCTGGGGATCTCGCCGCGGCCGGCTCTCCCCGCGTCACCGTGAGCCTGGATTCGATGGACCCGGCAAAGTTCAGCCGGATGACGCGCACGCCGCGTTCACTTGAAAAAGTGATGGCCGGAATTGATGCCGCGCTGGAGGCGGGCTTGAAGCCTGTAAAGGTGAACATCGTGCTGGTGCGAGGGTTCAACGACGATGAAATTGTGGATTTTGCCCGTCTCGCCCGGAAGCGTGACATTATCCTCCGCTTCATCGAATTCATGCCCCTGGATGCCGATCAT
>Ga0187880_1000869_pt1 | contig 24863 bp, 19 predicted proteins | sample June2016WEW_19_4_FD_132998 | JGI IMG/M metagenome (GOLD analysis project Ga0187880, IMG submission 132998) | Peatland microbial communities from SPRUCE experiment site at the Marcell Experimental Forest, Minnesota, USA - June2016WEW_19_40 | ecosystem: Environmental > Terrestrial > Soil >... | reverse complement strand
GGTTCAGCTACCGGCCTGAACCCATAGTCTCTCGCTTCTCACAAGCCGGTTTCGGGCCAACGTCAGCCCGAATAAGTGAGATAATCCCCTGCCATGGCGGTTGCTGCGGGCACGAAACTAGGACCGTACGAGATACTAGGTCCGCTTGGCGCTGGCGGCATGGGCGAGGTTTATCGCGCGCGCGACCCGCGGCTCGGCCGCGAAGTTGCTATCAAAGTCTTGCCTGCGGGTTACTCCACCGATTCTGAGCGTCTCCGGCGTTTTGAACAAGAAGCACGCGCGACCGCCGCGCTGAACCATCCCAACATCCTGACGGTGTTCGATGTCGCCCGGCAAGACGAATCTCCTTAAATCGTCTCGGAACTGCTCGAGGGCGAGATGCTGCGTGCCAAGCTGCACGGCGGCGAATTGCCGGTGAAGAAAGCCATCGACTACGCCTTGCAGATTATCCGCGGGTTGGTTGCGGCCCACGAGCGCGGCATCTTTCATCGCGATCTCAAGCCCGAAAACATTTTCGTCACCCGCACCGGCCAGGTCAAAATCCTGGACTTCGGCCTGGCGAAACTTGCGATGCCTGAGTCCGAAGGCGCCGGCGGCCTTTCCACAACGCTCGCGATCGAGACTAAAACTGCCGACGGCGTACTTCTGGGAACCATGGGCTACATGTCGCCCGAGCAGTTGCGGGGGCACCCCCGCGACGCCCACAGCGACTTGTTCAGTTTTGGCGTCGTGCTCTATGAGATGCTGAGCGGAAGGAGGGCCTTTCATGGCAAAACCAGTGCGGACACAATCAGCGCCATCCTGAAAGAGGATCCTCCTGACTTATGACGATTGGCCGTGATGTGCCACCGATGTTGGAGCGCATCGTTCGGCACTGCTTGGAGAAGGATCCGCCAGCGCGCTTCCAATCCGCTCGCGACGTGGAGTTCGCTCTGGAGTCGTTGTCGACAACATCTTCTTCTTCAGTACCCATAGTCACAACTGCCGGAAGTCACAAAATCTGGCTGGTTGCAGCGGCGCTGATTGCGGCACTCGTGCTATTAGTGGTGGGATTCGCTACCTGGACCGGCTTGGATCGCTCCCGGGCGGCGGTTCGGAATCCGCTTTCCGATGCGCAGTTCACACCCCTAACCAATCTCCAAGGAGCCGAAACAGACCCCGCAATCTCACCGGACGGGAAATTCGTGGCCTTCATCTCCGATCGGAGCGGCACCTTCGACATCTGGCTGATTCAAGCCAACGGTGGCAGCCTGGCCAATCTCACCCAAGGTCGTATCGGAGATGCGCGCGCGCCTGCGTGCCATCGGATTCTCAGGCGATGGATCGGAGGTGTGGAGCGCCGGGACGCCAGAGCGGAGGCTGATGCTTTGGCCGCTGATGGGCGGTGCGCCGCACAATTTCCTGGATGAACGCGCTGCCGAGGTTGCGTGGTCGCCCGACGGCACCCGCTTGGTCTATCACACTTGGGGACCGGGCGACCCAACGTTTGTGGCGGATTACAACGGCGCGATTCAACGGCAGATCGTACAGAACGAGCCTGGATTGCACAACCACTATCCGGTTTGGTCGAAGGATGGCCTCTGGATCTACTTTGTGCGCGGCAGGCCAGCCACACGTGAGATGGACCTGTGGCGCATTCCGCCGGGCGGGGGAGAAGCGGAACAACTCACCCATCTCAACACCGATGTCGCCTACCCAACTCCGATCAACGAGCGAACCGTTCTGTTCGTCGCCCACAACGAAGACGGGGCCGGCCCATGGCTGTGGGCGTTCGACGCAGAGACTGGAACTTCACGCCGTGTGAGCGAGGGTCTGGAACAATACGCGGCTTTGGCAGCCACGGCAAATGGCCAGCGCCTTGCCGCGAATGTTGTGAACCCTACGGTCAATTTGTGGAGCATTCCCATTACCGGCAGCGTCGCCGAAGAGGGACAGGTCGAGGCCGTCCCATTACCCACCGTGCGCGCCCAGGCGCCGCGATTCGGAGGCGGGTCCCTGTTCTACTTGTCTTCGCGGGATGGGGCTGATGGACTCTGGGGCTTTCGCAATGGGCAAGCGCTGGAAATCTGGAAAGGTGCGGAAGGGGCGTTTCACTCGCCTCCGGCCGTCTCGGCAGATGGGAAGCGGATTGCATTTGCGCTGCGACGGAATGGCAAGCAACAGATGCACGTAATGGCGGCGGACGGAACACAACTCTATCCTCTGTCGCAAGATGTCGACATTCGGGGCACAGGGTCCTGGTCTCCCGACGGCCAATGGATTGTCACGGATGGCAGCGATCACCAGGGAGCGGGCCTGTTCAAGCTACCTGTCAACGGAGGCTCGCCGGTACGGGTAGCGACAGGACGATTCCTTGATCCGGTGTGGTCTCCCCGCGGAGACCTGATCGTGTATTGCGGCACTCAAGTGTTCACGGTCGCACCGCTGCTCGCGGTGCATCCGGATGGTACGCCCGCGAAGCTGCCGGAAATCAAGGTGCAGCGCGAAGGTGACCGTGCGCGCTTCATGCCTGATGGCTCAGGCCTGATTTACATGCAAAGCAGTACCTTGGCGGGGCAGGATTTCTGGCTGCTTGACCTTGGCACCATGCAGTCGCGACGCTTGACTCGGTTGAACAATCCCGCCGTAATGCGGGCCTTTGACATCACTCCGGATGGCAGCAGGATCGTATTCGACCGCCTGGAGGAAAATTCAGAGATCCTGCTCATTGATCTTGGGACAAAGCAAGCTCGGCCCTAGCAGGTTAAAGAGAATCCTGGTGGTTCGCTCGGCCAGACAAATGTCAGCTGCTGACGAATGCGAATGCTGCTTCCTCTTCAGTTGGCGAATAAATCGTCGCCTCGGGAACTGCGATAGCTGAGGCTGGCCGACCTGGGCATCTGACCGTCAAGAGCATTGTCTCCGAGTGACCGGGGACTCTGAATGTACGGCCAGGATGGACTCCTGTCGACGAGCGCTAGAAGTCTGCTTCGAGGAAGCGTCATGCTGCTGAATGTTCGAGCTTCGATCTCCTCGAACCCCGTCCATAGGTTGTGAGCCGATTCCCGCGTAGTCAATCAAATCATAAACAACCTGTCCCTTTAGTAACTGCCGACGTTCAGGGCTTGATCGATTCGTCAGACGAACTCCGCCACATAGAAATTGGCTGATTCACTTACACTCGGCTATATACTCTGTCTGCTGAGGAAACCACTTCTGATACGGACTTGGACATAGGCAGCGGTCTGCGCGTCGGACCAGGTGTGTTGTCTTGGTGTACTTGAGCCCAGCCAGCCGCGCGGTGATCACGAATCCTGTTCATAGGGTCCCTGAGTTGATATTCTGCGGAATGACCCAATGCGGCAGCAGGCGGTTCGCGTGATGTGGGCCAAGCTGCGCGCGCTGGAGCGCTTTCGTCCGCTGCAACTCGTCACGCTGACAGCGCTGTTGGCCGCGATCGGGTTACTTTGTTTCAGGCACAAGTTATCCGTTCTTGGAGCGGACATCTGGTGGCACCTGAAGGTGGGTGACTGGATCGTTCAGCACGGCGCATTCCCGCACAATGGGATCCTGTCACGAACTGCGGCCGGTCGCCCCTGGGCAGCTTACAGCTGGGGATACGAGGTCCTGCTCTCGCGTGCCTATGCCTGGTTCGGTCTGGTAGGGATCGGCATTTGTGGCACAGCGTTGGCCCTGATGGTTGCGTTCAGTGTCTTCTGGATGACCCGCCGGTTGTCAGGACGGTTCTGGCTGGCCTGCCTGCTGGCAGCGGTCTGCTGCTACGCGTTTCTATTACTGAGGATCGCGCCGCGGCCAGGATTTTTCTCGATCGCGTTCTTTTGCGTCGTGCTGACGCTGGTACTGGAGGCTAACCGCACCGGGCGCGCGCAGAAATTGTACTGGTTGCCGTTGGTGTTCTTGTTCTGGGCCAATCTGCATATTCAATTCATCTATGGGCTGTCTGTCCTGGGACTGCTGCTCGCGGTGAACATTGCCCAGCAGGTTGGAGAGCGTATGGGGATTGGGCCGAGCTACCTTGTGCCCCGTTCGCTTCCGACCGCTCAGGTGGCGATTGTCCTTGTCGCTTGTGTGCTGGCGACCATGATTGGGCCTTATTCGTATCATCTGTACGGTGTGATCTTCCGGTATTCGCAGGCCAAGGTCGGTGTTTGTGCGGCGGTGAGAACGACCGCATAAGATGCGTCGATTCCGAGCTACCCATCTGGAGACAAGCTAACATCCGATACGCTAAGGCTGCGCGTGAGTGGTGGATCGGAATCGGCGATTGCGCGGAGAAGGGCAGACGGTTTCGCGTGCCAGTTGGCGCATGACGGGCAACCCAAAACGTATCCAAAGCGAGAGCTGGATTGGTGGTTCACGCCCGACAAGACAAGCAGTTCCCCAGAAGTCCGGTTCTGGTCCACAACCCGCTCAGGTGCCTTCTACTTCAAGTCCGAGGTTGTCGTTCACCGCTTGGCTGAGTTTCTGTTTGCATCCGAGATAGCGTTCCGTTGTTTGAACCGAGGCGTGACCCAGTAGAAACTGAATCTGTTCAAGTTCTCCGCCCGCCAAATGGCATGACCGTGCACAGGTTCGGCGCAAGTCGTGAGGAGCAAGGTCCTTGATGCCGGCACCCTTCGCGGCCCCTTTCACGATGTGCCATATTGCCTTGGGCGTGATTCCATCACCCCAGATCTTCCCCAGCCGACTTACTCGCGGGCAGATCGTGCCACCACCAATGCCAGCCGCCGTGGTCCACTCATCGACGGCGCGTTTCGCCCACACTGGAACCGGAAGTGTGCGGATGTGTTTTCCTTTACCGATGAGGTCAGCAATTACCCAGTGCTCCTCGCGGACCTGGAAATCTTTGGTTCCGAGTCCCACCAGTTCGGCCCGTCGTAGTCCGCAACCAATGAGCAGCGCCAGAATCGCGTAATCACGTTTGCCTCGAAGGCTGCCTGATGGTAATCCGCCGAGCAAGGTCTTGGACTGTTCGACGGTCAACCAGTTGCCACAATACGAACGCCAAGTCGCTTCGCCCCTTTGACGCGGCGGATTCCCGCAGCCAGTTCAGGGCTCAGAAGACCAGCGTCGGACGCTTCATAGGCGAGCCGCCTCACGGCGGCCAAGCGGACGTTGATGGTGGACGGTGCGAGGTTCTTCTGTTCGAGAAAGAAGCGGTAGCGAAGTACAACAGTTCGGTTGAAGGCCAAACGCGGTTCCGAACAATACCAGCCGATGAACTCGTCGATGGCATGACCGTATGACTCTTGCGAACTGGCCGATGCGAGCGAGTGAAGAACCGCAACCTTCGACTGCTCTAAATCGGGCAGGCGAAGTACTGTTTTAGCCTTGGAGCGTTTCGAAGTCTTCCGATGTGCCATACTGGCGGCCTCCCACGCCGCGGACAGTATGGTCGTTCAGTTGGAGGCTGATGGCCCAGAAGCCGGTTTCGGGCCTATGTGACAAGCGAACGCTGCTCGGAGCATTATGCCCGGTCCTTGCCGCCGAGGGCATCGTGGACGGCGTATTGCAGCTTCTGCCAGTTGACGTAATCATCGATTCCAGAGCATCCCCTATCGGGACTTCTCACAGCACTCATAGATCGAGGTCTGACCCACTATCCGCGCGAGGCGATAGCCATAGGCGTGCAACATGGTTATGCAGGCAGAATTCTCCGGACCGCCAACAAAAGTTCCCTGATTCCCTACCACGGCAAAGCGCGGCCCATGCCTCGCAAAGGCAGCGTTGATCTCCGGATCGTAAAACAGATGATACTTCTGCCGCTTCTCAGCGGTGAACCTTCCCGACACGTTCCCACCAAAATCGTTTTCAAACCCTGGGTACGGATCCGCCCAGGACACGAAAATATATCCTGGCCAAAAACTGGCGACCTTCTCTCCGGGCGACACGAGCTGGTCAATGGCAAGCGAGACGGCGGTCACCTGTTCCAGCGTCCAGTTTGGCGCCGCACCGAAGATACCAGGCACCTCGCGGCCGGTAAATAAGTACTCTTGAAAATTCAGGAATGCGAATCCCACGAAGCTTGCCAGTAACAGGACGCAAGCTGCACCGGCCAGGCGCAGCGCAAGCCGCGATTGCAAGCTAATCACGTAGTCGCTGCCCAGGCATACCGCAGCCACAATCAGGAACGGCACGATCATACAGAAGTACTGCAGCGATCCAGGTGTGGGCAAAAGAGAAATTGTGCCCAGCAGGAAAGCGATCAGGAAGGCCAGCAGCGATGCGGCTGTGCGCGTCCGCCGCAGCAAGATTAAGCCGGCGGCGCAGCTTGCGGATAGGATGCTGAACTGAAAACCAGTATGAGAGCCAGTGAACAGCAGCCAGACAATCTTGGCTTTGTTGTGCCAATCTCCAATCAGGCCGGCGCCGGAGCGCATCGCATGGTATCCCAGGTTATCAAACAGGTAAGCGTCCGGCGATGCGAAGAACAGAGCCAGCGACGGCCCAATGCCGACCGCGAAGCCGCCCAGAAACCACAGCAGATGAGCAGCCCGGCGGCTGTTCCCGCGCCAGATCCACCACAGAAACACGGGAGCGATACCGACGACGTAAGAACGAGTATCAACGCTCAAGCCGAAGAAGAGGCCCGCCATCGCTGGCAGCCATCCCGGCGACGACGCTGGGAGCCGGGTGAGAATGACGTAGGCCAGGAAAAGACAAAGCGTCGCCAGGGCGAAAGTCTTCACAAGGGGAAACCACGCGAAAACCAGACTGCTGGAGGCGAACAAAACTGCGGCCGCAAGCCCAGCCGCCCACTTACCGGTCTCGCGGCAGACGAGGCTGTACATTAGTCCGCCGAGAATCGCGGTCAGCAACGCAGAAAACACGCGCGCCGAAAACCACGATATTTCAGCGAGCTTCAACCATACAGCGTAGACATAGGGCAGCAGAGGTGCTTGGGGGAAAAAGAAATCCAGATAAGGGGTTTTGTGCTGAAGTACCAGGCGCGCAGCCAGCGAGTAATAGCCTTCGTCGGCATCAATGAGCCGATGTTGCGAAACGAACCAGAAAAAACCAGCCTGGAGGAGAAAGACGGGAATGAACAAGAGCTTGCATGTTCGAGTCATCACCTCCTCCAGGGAAGTGGAAGTCCGAGCTCCGCAATAGCACCGGATATTGGCGCAATGATCTTACAGTCGCGGCGGGACGGTTGCCAGTGATCCGTGTCACGCGTGATCCGTGTCACGGGTGTGAACAGCATTGGTAAATCGATGTTTTGCCCACCATTCGCACAGGCTGTAGCCGTAGTTGCGCACCACTTCTACGCCGGCAGAATAGCTTGGACCGCCGCTCGCCGGCGCAGACCAACACCGTAATCTGCGGTTAAACAGCGACCCGCGCCGAAAGCCGGCTCCGGAAGTTGTCCCGGAGTCGGCTTCGAGGAAGTGTGCTGCTGCTGAACGCTGCTCGCGCTCTGATCTCCCAGAACTCCGTTTCAGGAGCCGCGAGACGAGCGGCCACTTCGCCGGTCATTTTGACCGGGCCGGATCGGTTGTGAGTTGGGTGGTATCGACATTGGTCATGCAGAGATGGAACTCCGCTCTGCATATTCATTTTTGGCCGCTGTCCAGATCGCGGTGTACGCGGCAAGAATGTCCTCTTATGCAGATGTTCCTGCTTGACCGGTATTAGCTCGGGGCCTTAGCGGAGCAGCCGGAGTGAAGCCCAGTCCGTCTGATCGTTCGAACTCCCTGAGCAGCCACAGGAAAGGCGCTGGTCCGGCGCTGAGCCTGCCGGTAAATGGGCTATCGAGCGAGAAGATGAGATAAAAAGCCAGCCCCAGTACAAAAGAAAACCCGAGCAGCAACACCGCCCAGACCGCCCAGGCATGAGTCACGAACATTCCATGGAAGGCGAACAGAACAAACGCGCCCGCAATTAGCAAGCCCCACAGAGCGCCCGCGGTGTTTCCTTCAGCGCCGCGCAAGCGGCTGCGACGGGCGTCGAGCCAGATTCCCATCAGGTCCAACGCTTGTCCATACAACTCCACCTCGCGGGCATCCTCGGGCCTGATCGCCAGAATCGCCGCCACCAATGCGGAAGAAGTGTCCAGATTAATCTCCTCGGTGGGCACATTGTCACGGGCAGCGCGCGCCAGTAAGTCCCAGCGCTCAACCACGCCCTGCACATAGGCCTTCGCGGACTCGCGAATCCTCCTGGTCTTTTCCGCAGAAAAGCTGCAGACCACAAACGTCAGGTCGGTTAGCGCATTTGCCTCGCTCTTGACTGCGTTGCCGGCGTCACTGAAGCTCTGCCACACGCCCGAAACCACGAAGGCAATCAGCACTGCATAGGTGGTGCCCAGAGTCCCATAGACCGAGGTCGTCAAAGTATTGTCCAGTGCCAGTTGCTGCTCGCTGAAGATCATGCGGGTGAGAAACGAAACAACCAAGGCCGCGGCCATCGTCGACGCGACGATCACCACGGGCTGCATCTTCGCCGGGAGCGACAGGACGTAGGACCGCATGTTTCCTCACTAGGTAGCGACTAACTCTCTCCGTTGTGCTGCGCTGTTCTACTCTAGCGAACGCAGAGCAGGTGACGCAATCGTAGCCCACAATTCCTCGACGCGCTCAGGACAACGCTCTTTCGGCTTGAGAATTCCCTTCTCACAACCAAAACATGTCATGGGCCCTGGTGCTGCCCGCCGATTCGGAGCGTATGACGAGCAACCGGGAATTATCCGCATTAGGGAAGACCTGCTCCATCTCGTCCAGAAATAATGCCGCCGCGTCACTATAAGAAAGCTCTCAAGCTGGCGAAGGTTCGCTCGTTCGAGGTGTACTCAATCCGTCACACCTTTCTCACCCGGCTTGGGGAGAGCGGCTGTGATGTTTGGACGCTGGCGCGTGTCGCTGGGCATTCTAATATCAGCATCTCGCAGAGGTATGTTCACCCCTTCGAGGATGCCGTGCTAAATGCGCTCTCGCGTTTGAGTGGGCACAATTTTGGGCACAGTGCCGAAAACGTGAATTCTGCGAGGTCTGGGGAATTGCTGCTAAGTACCGCCAACCGCGAGGGTTAAGTGGTGAGCGCGGAAGGAATCGAACCTTCAACCTACTGATTAAGAGTCAACCTGTGGGTGCGTTCCTGCCGCTCATTTCGCATTCGGTATCAATGACTTACCAGTTTGCGGTTTACAGGTGTGCCGTAAAGTGTGCCGCACTCTATCCGGCTACGCCCGCTTTTCTGGTGCTGTGTCCTCATCCAGAACGGCTCTCACAATTTCCAGCCCTGGGTGCTGGTAGTGCATCGCGGTCTTCACATCCTTGTGGCCCATGATTTTCATTACGACGGCCAGGTTCCCGGTCTTCTTCAGAATCCGAGTGCCATAGTCGTGGCGCCCGCAATACAGAACTAGATCGGCAGGAAGCCCTGCCTTCTCGCGAGCGTCGCGAAACCAGTTCGCCATCGTGGTGAGATGGCCGCCCTGAGCCCGCTTGGACGGAAACACCCATCCTTCCCGCCTTGTGCCACACCGCTCCTTAAGAATATCGAAGACGCGTGTGCTCATCGGCACGTTTCTCCTCCCCTCTTCGGTCTTGCTGTCTGGCACGAAGATGAGTTGATAGTCCCAATCCAGGTTCTCAATGCGCATCCGGTAAAGCTCTCTTTCGTTGCGCATGCCGGTATCGCGCATCAAAATGACGATGTCCCGGAAAAGTTGAAGGCTGCGCCTCCGCCAGTTGCAAGCAGCCGCGCCCGCCAACAATTTCCTTTCTGCTTCCTGGTCGAGCCTGAGGGAACGTCCGTATTCCTTCATCAGCCTGAGCTTGGGGGCATGGCGAATTAGCTTCCACTCTTCCGCCTTGTGCAACATCCTTCGGAGTGTTCTCAGCGCGCAATTGGCGTTCGAGGACGAGCCGGGAAATCTCATCGTTTCGATTACGTCGCTCGTGATCTGATCCAATCGCATGCCAACGATGGCCGTCGTCTTCAGTAGTCGCCAACCATCCCGGTAATAGGTTTTTGTTTTGTCTTCCAGGCTGACATTATCCAGCCATTCCAGGAAGTGCCGTGAAAACTCCAGCAATACGGGAGCTTTCTTGGGTAACGGGTCTGCGTTCTCTACCGCCTGGGCGAGTTTCAGACCGGCAATCTTCGCCGCCCTGGCTGCCTTGGTTTCGTTAGTTGATCCACGGTAGCGCTGACCGCGCACTGTGAAATCAAACCAGTAAAACTTGGACTTCGATTTCTTAAACAGCTTCACGAGCTTCCTCCATTGCAGCCCGCACGGAAGCAACTCGTGTGTTCTCTTGGATGTATTCCAGAAGAACGTTCACATCATAGCTAATTCGACCTTGCAGTTCTATCCAATTTGGGCCGACCCCCTCAGCGCGCCATCGTTTCAAAGTTGCGGCGGAACGCCCGAGAATCTCGGCGGCTCTGCGCGTGTCCACGAGGTGCGGAATGGGTGGTTTCTTGATTGGTGTTGGTTGGGACATGGCTCTTCTGCTCCTCATAAAACTTCTGAACTTATTCACCCATCGCCTGGCTGTGGCCTTCTCCTGCGGTGTGCCCTTGCGATTGCGGTGCAATACCGTGGTGCTGGCCGGCATCGTACTCTGCAGACGACGACCCGATTTTGTGTCCAACTCCTGTTTCATATTCCTGTCCTTTCTCAATGGCCGTGCGGTGCGAAACATCGCGACTCAAATGCTCCGGCGAGTTCCGACTTGTTGTTGGTGTAAATCTGCGCGTCGTAGCGGCCACGCGAGACAGCTACGTAGGCCATGCGGCTGTTGACCAAGTGGACGCTCTCTTCGGTGTCCGCATGAACCAAAACTCGGTCGGCGGTCTGGCCCTGGCTGCTGTGGCTGGTGACGGCATAGCCGTAGTCGAGATGAGGGTGGTCTTTGAGGTGGAACTCCACCAGCCTTCCCGAATCCGTGTGTATGGCAATGTCACCGCGTTCATCGAGACGCGCAATCGTTCCGAGCTCCCGGTTGGCGACATGTAACTCTTTCGATGGGGCGGTGAGCCGCTCGATCTCCATCTCGCCAATCGTGTCGCTGATCCACTGGGCAGCCCGTGGCTCACTGGTTTTCAGGAAGATTTTAGTTGCGGGCTGGGAGAACATGGCCTCCGCCGCATGGCCGTAAATGGCCTCTAACTGGCTACGGCCCTGAAAACACAGGACAACTGGGTTTCCGGCCTTGCGGTTTTCGGTAATGGCAGTCAGTAGTTGCGGGAGCCGGTGTAACGATGAAAGCTCATCCAGGACGAACCAAACAGGGCGCGGGCCGCGTCGACCCTGGTTCATCAACCGCAGGATCATCATGTCGAGCCACATGCTGATGAGTGGACGCAACTGCTCCCTGGCTTCCGGGATACTGGTAACGAAGACCCAGCCTTGTCGATGGCCCGACCATTCGGCCGCCGTCCAACTTTTTTTGACCGATTGCACTTTGACTGGTGACGGCAGCAATTTGAGACTGTCGGCAACCATGCTGAGGGCACCGAACATGCCACCGCGTTGCGGTCCGGCGTTCTCATAAACCATTGCAGCCAGCGGCGTGCCTTTCAGTCGTCGTTCCAGTTCGTGTTCGTCGCTTAGCCAGCCCAGCAACTCCTCGGGTGTGGGCTTGAGGTTGAGTAGATGGGCGAAGATCTTGCGTGGACCCTGGACGAAGAATGGGTTCTCCCGGTCAGTTTCCGGGAAGAGGGACGCAGCCAAAGTCAGGGCCTCCGAAGGCCGGGTTACTTCATCGGAGGGCGACCAATAAGGCATCCGCTCGTCTAACGGATTCAGGATTACATCCCCGCGTTCCGGACAGTAGAACTGGCCGGTGTATTCGAGAGCAGGATCGTAGACGACAGCCGTTTCTCCGCGTTTAGAAATCTGAGCTAAGACCTGTCGAATGAGTGAGGATTTACCGCTCCCGGAATCCCCCATAAAGAGGAAATGGTTGTCTTCAATCGAGCGCTGGATGTATATCCGCGTGCCGTTGCGGCGCAACAGGCGTTCCGAGAAAGCTGGTGGTTCAAGTGTTCCGAAACCGATACCGTCAGATCGATTGCGGCGGTTGAACTGGGCTGCTGTGACCTCTTCCGGACCTCGCAGCGGTCGCCCCTGCTTGCATAGCTGCGCGTTCTGTTTGTCCTTGGAAATGGCTGCTGGCAGGCCCAAGACCAGCAAGCCCAAGCCGCACAGGAGCGGCCCGCGCGCCAAGTCCTTGAGGCTCTGCCCCCGGTACACAGCATCCCGCAGTTCGTTCTTGATGAGTTCGTTTTTCCAGGGTCTGGGCGGTGTGAGTATCAACCGCTTCCCCTGCCGCTCCGCGTCCTCGGTTAAAGCGAAAGGAATGCGGCGTCCGTCCGGCGCGGTCGTCAAACCCTGCCGCACGTCGTTCTGAGTTGGCAGGTAGCCGGCTCCGTCCCGGTGCAAGACGAGCATCAGGTCGTACTTGCTGGTGGAGACGTTGAATTTGGGCATGATGTTGGCGGACAGGTAAGTCATCAGCCAATACTGCTGCATGGGCGTACAGGCTTGGCATCGCAGCCACAACCCGCCGCATGTGACGGCCAAGGCAAGGAACAATACGCCGTACGTCCAGAGTGGCTTGTCACTCGGCCAGGACTGGATTTCCACTCGTCCCCATTTGTCCCTCATTACTCTCACCCGCCATTTCCGCCCGTTGCGGGCGTACTCAAATCACGGCGGAGATTCGCATGGTTTCAGGATTCGGTCAAACGGGCGCGTTTTCGGGGGTTGTCATCGCGTGAGCTAACACGCGTGACCGCGAAGGCAGTGTTGCGAGACAATACAGTTATCGCACATCAGCTTTCACCGGTCGGATCTTCCTCCTAACCCTGAGCTCCCGAGGAAAGCGGATGACGATTGGGAGCATGTCACATGCCACTCGCAGGAGGCCCTGCCGACAAACTGGGGAATCGGTACGAACTCTGGTGGACTGTCATTCAGATCCAGAACATTCTTCACGGCCAATGGGACTCAATTCGTCTAGAAGTCCCTGGCATCGATAAAGCTGAATTTGTCTTAAGCAAAGGCTGCAAGCATGTCTTCCATCAAGCGAAAAGAAGCGCCATCGACGGAAAATGGAGCCTTTCGGAGCTTTCATCCCCAAACAATCGCGTTCTTCAGGGCATTGAAGGACAATTGCGCCTCCCACAGAATAGCTACGTCTTTGTGTCAAGCAGCGATGCTCGTGAGTTAGCTGAGCTATCTGAAAGGGCACGTGATTCACATTCGCTTCAAGAGTTCAATGACTTTTTCGTGAAGAGCAAAGAGCAACTCCAAAGACTCGCGCGACTCCAGCGGGTTTGGAATAACTGTGACCGAGCGACAGCCTTTGAATATCTCCGCCGAATCGAAATTCGCGTCCTTGATGAGAACAGTTTGAAAGATCAGGCTCTTCGCGGCGCGCAATCCCTCTTTCTCGCGCCCCCGACCAATGTCTGCTCAGAAATGCGCAGCCTTGCACTCGACTCCGTGCATCGCACTCTCACGCGATCGGAGATCATCGCGCATCTCGCAAAGGCGGGATATACGATGAGACAAGTCGTATCGTTTGATGACGCAAAGATCGTCGTCGAAGCTGTCACCGAAAGGTATCTTCAGGGTGCTCGCTCACGATTTATTCAGGGGAGGTTGATACCTCGAGCAGCAACAAATCAGCTCATCTCCAACATCGGCTCCGCGGGATCCGATTGCGTTCTTACCGGGCATGCGGGAACGGGAAAGACCGGTTGTCTATCCGAGTTCGTAGAAAAACTCAAGTCCGATGGGGTTCCGGTCTTGGCATTCCGGTTAGATCGCGTCGATCCAGTATCCACCACGACAGAACTCGGCCGGAAGCTGGGTTTGGACGAGTCTCCAGCGCTTCTCTTGGCTGCGGCGTGTGAGGGGCGGCAGGCGGTATTAATAATCGATCAACTTGATGCCATTAGTACCACCTCCGGCAGAACTACGGGCTTTTTCGATGCGGTGGAGTCACTGTTGAACGAGGTGAGGGGCTTGCGCATGCGGGCGGAGATCCATGTCGTCGTTGCGTGTAGAGAATTCGATTGGAGGAATGATCACAGGCTCAGAAAGCTTCTCCCCACCGGCCACAATCATATTGCGATCGGCAATCTAGACAGAGACCAAGTCATCGAAATACTGCAGAAAGCCGGCTACGTGGTTGGTTCTCTCAATCCGTCGCAACTTGAGCTGCTCAGTCTTCCTCAGAATCTCTCACTTTTCTTAGAATCGGGTTTCACTTCTGAAACACCGTTGAGCACTGCACTCGATCTTTATGACAGGTATTGGACCGTTAAATGGACGGCTGTCGCACAGCGTACGGCTCCGACTGCGGACAACTGGAGTGCCGCCATCCAGGCCTTGGTTGACGGCATGACGGCGAGCCAACAACTGTCCATTCGTCGGGAGGCCCTAGATCGAATTCCGCCTGACTACGTTGACCAGATGGTTTCCGAAGGCGTCATCACACGCGATGGCCGGAGAATTGGGTTTGGCCATGAAAGCTTCTTCGATTATTGCTTTGCTCGGTTGTTTGTTGGCAAGTCTCGTTCGCTCGTGGAGTTCCTTCTGGAAAGTGAACAGCATCTCTTTCGACGAGCGCAGGTACGACAGGTTTTGCAATATCTCCATGAAGACGAGCCCTCCCGTTTCTGTCAGGAACTCGAAGACCTAATCAACCATCCCCAGATTCGGATTCACTTGAAAGACCTTGCTCTGGCAGTCGCAGCGAGCAGCACAACAATTTCTTCGGCCGAGTGGGATTTGTGGATGCGGCTTATAGAGCCGCGCATGGTGGCGGTTCGCAATGGTTCGGCTCCAGATGCCCTGACCGTGCTTGCTTGGAAACATTTCTTCGGCTCATCTTCGCTTTTCGAACATGGGCTTCAGTTCAATTTGGTTAAGGGTTGGTTGGAATCAGGAAACGATGCTGTCGCCGATATTGGGTTTTCCTATCTGCGAATGCACGAAGCGCGGTTTTCTCGCGAGGCTGCATCACTGCTGTCGCCCTTCGTCGGGCAAGGTGAGACTTGGAAAAAGCGGCTTGTATGGTTCATGCAATTGGTGAATCTTAACGGAAGCCGCGAGATGTTCGACCTATTTCTGAGACTGCTCGAAGACGGGACGCTTGACGAGGCTCGTGGTCCCATCGCGGTAAACAGTACGTTCTGGAATCTTCTCTACGACATTTCTGATAAGCAGCCGGGAAGAGTATGCGAAATTGTTGCTTGTTGGCTCAATCGTCAGTGGCGACTTGCTCAGGAATCGCAAACGGATGATCAACACATTTCTTCTAGAGGCGATGCTTTTGCTGACGAGCCAATTACAAGGGCAGCAAATGGTGCTCCCAGCGACTACATAAAGCACGTCCTACCTGTAGTGCTCTCCATCTCTTCCTGGGCGAAATACGCGGATGATGAGCGGCCGAGGAAAGACAGGATATGGCCATATCTTATGGTGCGCGAACACGGAGAAGCGCCATATGATGCCGCGTTGACCCATCTGCAAGGAGCCTTGGCCAAGGTTTCTTCGAGTAACCCTGAAGAGCTTGATGCCTATGTGGACACGTTGAGTCAACTGGACACAAATGTCGGCAACGTTCTGCTCCTCAGCATCTTCGCTGGGAACGGTAAATATTTCGCGGACGAAGCGGTGCGGCTTTTCGGAAAACAGCCCTGGCGTTTCCAAAGCGGGCTTTCAAACAACTCACACTGGTTTGCGCAGAAAGCGATTCAAGCAATCTGCGTTCACTGTTCCAAGGAACAATTGGCCGAACTTGAATCGACGATCCGTGCGTATGTCTCACCCTGGGAAAAAGATCGATTCGGTTACAAGTATCACGGGAAGGCAAGATTTAACTTGCTTGCGGCAATACCTGCTGAACTGCGGAGCCTGCAAGGGAGCATCGCCTTCAGAGAACTTGAGAGAAAGTTTGGTCAACCTGACGGAGAACCTCAAGGTCTACGAGGAGGTTTGGTGGGACCGCCAATCCCGAAGGACAAGCTCTCGAGAATGGACGACGAAGCAGTACTTGCTGCGATCGCTCACTTCAGCGCCGGAAAGCGGCCCCGACAATATCGAGATTATCTAAAGGGAGGAAACACCGAATTTGCACGAGCAATAGCGCAAATGGCAGAGAAAGAACCATACCGATTCGCCAAGCTCGCTCTACGAATGCCGGCTGAATCAGAGCCCGTCTATCTTGATGAACTGTTACGCGGGTTTCAGAAGGCATCTATCGATGACACCGCAAAGCTCGAGATTTGTGGAAAAGCCTATCGCGAGCACCGAGACAGTTGCGGGCGGGCGCTCGCGGACGTGCTTGGCGCGATCGAAACTCCGTTACCCGACGACAGTCTAGAACAACTTGCATGGCTTGCAACTGATAGCTCTGATCCGAAAGAGGAAGTCTGGAAGAAAGACGGTTCTGGAGGGACCCCCTACTACGGAGGCGATGCCTACACTCATGGAATTAATTCAACCCGAGGGTGCGCAGCCCTCGCAATCGGCAATCTCATTCTCCACGACTCAGCATACATTCTACGATTCGGTCCGACGCTGCAAAAACTCGCCAACGAGGAAAGTGAAAGTGTCCAATCTTGCGTGGCGTTTACGCTTCGGGCAGTCGCGGTTTGCGACTATTCGTATGCGATGGCGCTGTTTCAACAATGCTGCGTAAAGGTTCCTTCACTGCCATGCAGCCGCCATGGTTACGAGCTCATCCGCGTCGGCCTCAGGTATCACTTTGAGTTGCTTCGCCCCTATCTGGAGTCTATGCTCCAAAGCTCCCAGCCCGAGTGTATTGAAGCAGGTACACATCTCGCCTGCATCGCGGCATTAACAAACAAAAGTGCTGAGGATATAGCAAATGCCACCGCAAATGGCTCGGACAAGCAAAGAGTTGCTGCTGCCCGAATCGCCTCAGCGAACCTGGGTGTAGAAGAGTGTCGTCCGTGGTGCGAGAAACAGTTGCTCCGCTTTTTCAATGACTCGGATGAGGAAGTGCGGAAAACTGCGGGTGACTGCTTTCGCCGAATTGAGGAGCAACCCTTAGAAAGCTTTGCCGAACTGATTGAGGCATACTGCCGCAGTGCTGCCTACGAGGACAACTCCCATTCGTTGCTGCAGACCCTCGATGAGTCCACCGAAAAGTTACCTGGAATCGTCTGCATGGCATGTGAACTGTTCTTGAAACGCTTTGGATGTGAGGCGAGGGACTTCAGCACGGGTCGAGCAGCGGATGGCTATACAGTCTCCAAATTGATCTTCCGGGTCTACCATCAACATCAGCGGGACGAATGGGCTGCCCGAGCGCTTGATGTGATCGATCAGTTGTGCCAAGAAGGCGTGGGCGAGGTGATAACACAACTGCAAGAGTTCGACCGGTAGCTCTGCTGGGCTGACGCTTGCCGTTATGACTTCAATTACTTTGCTGACTCGATCCTGAGTGGAGAGAGCGTCATAATCTTCTCGTGGGTTCAAGCAGGCTCGAAATGCGTACAGTGCGAGGTCGAGCGCTACTGGCGCTTCCGGAAATCTGGGCGAGTGCTAGTGGATGGCCGACCTGTTGGTGAGCTCCACTTGCGAATTACTCGAAGGGGCAGCTACACCGCTACACCCTCGGTTCTCCCAGCTGCGACGGACTCCTAACGTGGGGAACTCGGCGAGTCGTCGGGCGAGAACAGTTGCGAAGACGACTCCGAGTTTCGCCGCGCTTCACTATGCCGCAGGCGCTCCACGGCCGTGGTGAGTTTCTGCGCGTCGGCCCAATGGATAACCTCTTGCACCTTCTCTGGCGATAGTCTTTCTTCATTTCCGAGAGCGCGCAGCAGGTTGATCGTAATCATCCTCAGGCCGACAACCTCGCCCAGAAGCGTCTCCTCGGCGAGGCTGGCCACAGGTGGCTTCAATTGCGCAAGAAGTACATCGCGGCACCACTCGCCTACGGTTAGCCCGCGATGTTGAGCCAACGCCGCAAGCTGCGTGTACTCTTCCTCCGTGACCTTCGCTCCAGCCGATCTTGTGCGCGAAATACCCATCATTAACTTAAGAACCTCCCTCACCGCCGCCATCGTGTACTGCGGGCAGTCTAGGACAATCGAAGCATCTCGTCCAACGCAGCAGAAGCCTCAGTTTTCGCGGAATCTGCACTCTCAGCGAGTTCCTGTTCAGCGCCCGTCGGGCGCTGTGCAGCACCCTTTCAGGGGTGGCGTGTCAATGCTCCTCCCGCTGCCGCAGGCAGCGCGCTCTTGGGATGATGGCCGCGGAAGGGTCTTACGGGACTGACACGGATGCCGGAACTGCGATGCTGGATCCCCCACAGACAGCAAGGCCGCCCCCGAAGGCGGCCTATGGAGAGATAAGGGATGCTGCATAGCGCAACCAGATTTCAGCCTAGAGAACTGGCCCCGTCGCTCCTGTTCATCACCTTCTCAATGAGTTTGAAGCATCCATACATGATGCCGTAATCCAGTACCCCCAGGGGCAAAAGCGCGTAACCGGGATAGCTCTTGTCGGTCCAAGGGATGAGCAGAACGAAAAACAGATGAAGGGCGATCAGGATCGCTGCTGTTGTCCAGAACCATACGTGTTTCCTCAAGTCCCAGCAGGCTCTAACAACTGTCATGCTCACGCCAACAGAGATTGCTGCGGCTCTCCCCCTCCCTGGGTCTCCCAGAAGTGCAAACAGAAAGAATGGAGGTACCATGCATAGGATTACCATTAGAAGCCATTTGCGAGTGAACACGTTGCGAGATTGATTTTCATTCAGCTCTGTCATCAGTGCCCCGCCATGCATGATTGGTAGTCCTTATAGGTGTGCCATGCATCGTTCAAGCCCCCAGCCCCACTAACCAGTGCTCCGAGGACCGGCACTGCCTTCGCCCCAGTCAGCACAAGAGCTGACAATTGGAACCCAGCTATACTCCCGAGGGCACCAGGCGTATCTCCATTCGCGGCGCTATTGATGGTAGATGCGGCACCCACTGCCATCCCGCCTAGGGCCACGCCAAGGTCTCCACCAGGCAAGAAACCAGCCCCAACACCAGCGAGGTCAAGCGTAAGTGCCACTCCATTTCTGCGCAAAGCGTCGGCGAGGCATTTTTGCTTCTTCTTGGAATCGTCGCAAAGGCCCAGTGGATCAATCAGGTTGATGGGATTGCTGCGGGTGTAGTCGTAGAAGTTGATCCCGCCCAGGAACTCGATCGGATCGCGGTTGATGAATCGTCCGGTTACTCCGTCCAGGGCGCGATAGGTGCCGAGATTCAGAGCACTGGCAGGATGGTACAGCAACCCTGCGAAGTGGTAATCGGTGGGCGTGTAGCCAAAGCTGCGGTCGAAGCTACCATAGGGCGCGTAATCATAGGCATCGAGCAGGACGCCTGTCGCCCCCTCGAGCACATCTCGCACCGAGCCCAACTGGTCAGGCATGTAGATCAGGGGTTCCCCGTTTGGGACGTCCAGTTCCCCCTCGGCCATATGGCGCCGCAGCACGGTGTCGCCGCCGTCCCGGGTCTGGCATAGATGGCCATTATGGCACCAGAGATAGCGGAAGGTATTTGTGCCGCCTAGAGCGCCGGTCTCAACGTCGATGATTCTCCGCCCCAGCCCGTCATAGGAAAACTGCGACTTGGCATTGCTGCCCACGTAATCGATCTCCACCAGCCGGTTCTCCGCGTCCCACTTGTAGGTGCGGGTTCCGTCGCCACTCAGGGTGTTACCGTTGGCATCATAGAAATAATTGCTCCCACCCCAAGTGCTGATCTCGTTCAGGGGATTGTAGGTCGCTTGCGTTTTGTTCGCGCCGATCGTGACGCTGGTCGCGTTGTCAACCAGATCGTAACCATATGCATGGTAGTTAATTGGCGGGGCAAACGTGGCGCTGAGCAGGCGGTCGCTGAGGTCGTAGGTGTAAGTGTGAGTGTCGCCACCGAACGGATGGCCCGGTGCCGGCGACTCTGTGATCGACATTACATCATAAGGATTGTTAGCGCCTCCACCTCCCGGAATGACATAGCTGAGCGTGTAGCTGCGGGTAACACCGCTGTTGTTGATGGCGATGAGTCGGCGGTCGTTATTATTGGTGTCGTAGCTCCAGCCAGTGCTTACGTAAATTCCGGTTCGCGATCTCAAATTTCGCAGTGTCACCTGGTTGGTCTGTCCCAGATAATAGTAGAAAAAGGTCCCGACGCCTGAATGGGAAGTGAGGCGGCTGATGGCGTCGTAGCCGAAGGTCTCATTAGCTCCAGGGATACTACGTGTGCTCATGCGCCCGAGCGCGTCATAGGCATAGCTAATTGAGTCGTTGTTGAACGGTCCAGTTTCGGAGGCTAGTTGGAGGGCGCCGTTCGTACCGATCGGAGTATAGGTGTAGCTCGTGGTACCGGTGCCGTCCGTCATGGAAGTCAGGCGCGGGAAGTATGGATCGTAGCCGAAGGTTACGTTCGGCGTTGGGTTAGCGGCATTGGTGTATGTGATCCCGGTCAGACGATCATCGAGCCCGTAGCTATAGTTTTTCATTTGACTGAGCGCGTCCGTGAGCGACTTCAGCCGACTGGTGGTTTGTTCATACGTCAGAGTTTCAGTTTCTGCATAAGCCGTGCCATAGGCATAGGTCTTCGAGATCGGACGGCCCTCAAGGTCTATCTCCCAGTGTGTTACGTTGCCGTTCGCATCTGTGATGTCTTTGAGCACTCCATTTTCATAATAGTCGTAAGTCGTGGTGCGACCGTTATTGCCTATGGGCTCGGTCACACTGGTCACTCGCCGATCGGCGTCGTAGCCATAGGTCGTCACCCGCCCGAGCCGGTCAGTATGCTTGCGGAGCTCAAGGCTAGGTGTGCCTTGAAGAGGCCCGCTCTGAAAAGTCCAGTCGTATAGGTCGCTCGTTCCATCCGGATAGGTGATCTGCGTCACACGGTCAAGATTGTCGTAATTGTAGGTTAGCGTGTATCCCTCGGAATCCGTTCGGGTGCGCACCCGGTCGGCCGAGTCATAAGTAAGCGTGAGCACGGTCTGGTGGTTAGGGTTCTGCACCGTGGATAAGCGGCCCGTAGAGTCGTAGTTAAAAGTTGTCAGGCCAGAGTTCGGATCCGTGATAGTGGCGAGCTGTCCGGCTGCGTTATACGTATACTGCCACGCCTTCCCGTCGGCTCCGGTATAGGTTTGCGGCTCGTGCTGGTTGTTGTAGTTGGAGAATGCTGCGATGGTCTGAAGACCCGACGATGTATTCTGCTGGACGGTCAGCAGGTCGATATTGTTGGAGGCGTAGGTAAACTGAGTTAACCGGCCGAGCGCATCAGTGATAGAGGTGGGCTTCCCACCGAAGCCGCCGTTGCCGCCGTTATACGTAGCTCTTGTCAGTTGCGTCGATCCACTGTCAAGCACGCGACCGGCAGCGCTAGGCCGGTCGAGAGATCCATTTTCAAGGGATGACGGCTGATTTGGGTAATTGTACCAGATGCGGTTTTCGAGAGACGGCTTGATACTTTCTGGCGTCCTGCCCGTCACATTAGGGAAATTGTTCTGATCGTGCACCCAGTGCGTGGTGTGCGAGTCGTAAGGATTTTCGGTGTGAATGCTGCCGTCGGGATTCAGCGTCACTGCGCCGGGGTAGTTAAAAGCGTGCTTGTCATAGTAGTAGGTGTTGCGATACTCCAGATATGCATTGGTGAGATTCATGCCCGATGGCAGCGTGTTTGAAGGATCGGAGTCGTGGATGAAATTCGGGTATTGATAAAAATATAGAAACTCGGTGTAGCCGAGTGGATCCTTCATCGTGAGCGCCCGCGTGCTCCCGTCCCCCGTTGGGTCGCCGGTAGGCAGCGCGTCAGAGAAAACCGAAACGCCATAAGGAGTGGTCAAGTTGGTTATGAAGTTCGGCTCAGTCACTGAATATGTAAAGCTTGAGGTGATTCCAATCGGATCAGTAATGGAGGCGAGACGCTGGATGGAGTCATACGTGAGCTGTGAATAGCGTCCGAACGCATCGGTGATTCTCGTAATCAGCAGCGGATAATTTGCAAGACCATAGGTAAAAGTCGTGCTGCGCCCCATGGCATCAGTGACTGAAGTAAGGCGGAAACGGCTATCATAGTTCAGGGTGGTAATGTTGCCTGCGGGATCGATAACCTCAGTCAGGAACATGATACGGGGAAACGTCTGCGCACCGTTAGACAGGGCGTATACCTCTGTGCTGCCATCCGGCAGATTGCGCTGGTAAGAGGTCGCCGGACCGGTCGGCGGAATGCGCACTAGCTGGGAGTCGTCGTATGTCTCGGCAGTAAAAGTGCCGTTGCCAGAGTTATAGCTTCCTGCAGGATAGACAATGCCCCCACCTCCAGAAGCGTAGCGGCTGACCGAGGCCCCTGGACTGTTGGGATCGTCTTGGATGTAGGCAAGCCAGCTGAACGTCCATTTTGGACTCACATTCGAGAAGCTGAAATTCGCAGGTTGTTGGTCTTCGCGCTGATTGTAGAATAGTGTTACCAGGGCAGAAGGACCCTTTTGGGGTCGGTAGCCCACTGGCGTATCAGTCAGGTTGAGGCTCACCGACATCATAATGGCATCGGCGACGGTCATCTGGGGAGCGCAACTATTCTGCGCGGGAGCGACTTGCGGAGCGTCCCCGTTGCAGTCGGCATGCTTGTCGTTCGTCGTCGTCGTGCCCGGAAGGTCTTGATTGGTGACACCCATTCCATATACCGCACGAGCTTCATCCGAATCGGCGTTCACCGTGCGCCAGCCACTCTTTGGAGCGGCATCAAACACGGAAGCGGGAACCAGAAAGTATCCGCTGCTCTCGGCGTCAATCGCCTTTGCGGTAAGCAGGGCACCTGCGTTGCCTCCAAAGGTTGGGTCTAGCACCTGGTACAGCCCTTGCTGTTTACCTGTTATGGCCGCATAGTGATGGGCGTTCCAGTTAACCACCGACGGCACGGGGACAGGCTGGCCTGGATCACGGTGAATCAGCTTATAGTTGAGCTGCGTCTCATCGGCGAGCGCCGCCAGTTGCGCAAGCGAAAATCCATGCGGACCGGAACGCGCGTCGTCTGCGATCTTTATCTCACTGGGGCTGGCTTTTAGGGTGGTCAACAGGTTCTCGAGCGCTTTGGGCCCGCAGAGATAAGCGACGCTAGGGTTATGTTGAAACTCCCACAGCCCTTCGTGCGCGCCCTGTATCATTTCTGTTGCCGAGCCGCTAATCGGACGCTGTCCAATGTCCGCGAACAAGGCCTCAAGTTCCTTCTCGTGTCCCAACCGTGCGTGCATCCGGGCGAGTTCACCGACGGCGCGATCCACCATGATTCTGGCCTGCGGCGTTGTGGCATTCCGTCCAAGCACCCAAGCTTGCTGCCACGATGTAAGCGCCCGGGTGAAATAACCCGCATAATAGTAGCCGACGCCGAGATCGGTAAGTATGGCCGCATTCCAGGGCGAGCCTGGATGCATAGACGCATAGGCTACAAGCGGTTTGGCATAATCCGCGAAGTCGGCTTGAGGATCCGAATTCACAGGTGCCTTTTTGTAGGCGGCAATTGCGGCATCAAGATCGGCATCCTCTTCGTGTGTCGTTGGGCCCGTCGCAACAAGTGGCTCCTCCAATCCGGGGACAAATCGCATCGGCGGCGGCGGCGGTAACTGCACCTGCGGCGGAGCTTTGGGTATGACCGTCGGAATCGGGTGCGAAGATGCGGACAACTTAGGCGAGAGTGAGGCCTGTTGGCGCTGATTATCAGATGCAAGACTGACACTTGAAGCTGACATGGTCAAAAGCAGCGTCAGGCAAAACACAAAGCGCTGTGGAACGTGCCGATGGCGCATCACGAAGCTCCTGATGAACAAAATTGCCAATTTGCACAGATAAGAGCAGAATTCGGATCGGAAGAGATGATAAGAAAGTGGTGCAGAGTTTCTTCGATATCCTAGAGGCTGTCAAGACCACTTAAGTGTGTTTACGAGAAAGTGACCTTACCCCTAGATTCATCCGCCTGAGCATACGAGATTCCTGGGTTCCTAGTGTCCAATTTGTCTTTCGCTTCGCCTTCCTAGCTTGTTTTTCCTTCACTACCGAGATGGACCTGGGTCAAGGCCGAGCGTAGCGATCCAGCAGATCTTGCTCTTTACCCAGCAGCGTCGCCTGAAACTCGACTTGCGATGGTGCTGGTCGCCTATAAGCTGCGAGTGGCCTCAGGCCGGGCACCTGTCGTAATGACAGGTGCACTCATCCTTGTGTGGGGAATCCGGTCGAAGGTGAACGCGATTCCGGTCTGAAGCCGAACACGATTCCGTTGTGATTCCGAACAGCATTCCGGTCCGAAGGTGAACGCCGATTCCGGTGGGAAGGCGAACAGTTCTTGTCGCCTAGCGGAATGGCGTTCGGCTTGGAGCGGAATGTTTTCCACAGACGAACAGCAGGAGGTGAAGCGACGCTGGACAATCACCCGGCATTGAAACTCCATCACTGAAGGAGGACAGGGTGCCGGCCAGGAGAAAGTCCATGCGAAAAGTCAAAGAGGTCCTGCGGTTGAGGTTCGAGTTGGGGTTGGGGCAGCGCCAGATCGCACGCAGTTGCGGAATGGGGCTGGGTACGGTCCACGAGTATCTGGAACGGGCGGTGGCAGCCGGGATCGGTTGGCCGTTGCCGGAAGGCTTGGGCGAAGAAGAACTGGAAGCCAGGCTGTTTGGGAACCAGCCCGTGCAGGCCGGAGCGGTGCGACAGCGGTCACAACCGGATTGGAAAGCGATTCACCAGCAACTCCAGCAGCATCGTCATCTGACCCTGCAGTTGGTGTGGGAAGAATACCGGCAAGCCAATCCCGAGGGGTATGGCTACAGTTGGTTTTGCGAGCGCTATCAACACTGGCGGCGGCACCTTGAT
>Ga0187880_1000865_pt1 | contig 24928 bp, 16 predicted proteins | sample June2016WEW_19_4_FD_132998 | JGI IMG/M metagenome (GOLD analysis project Ga0187880, IMG submission 132998) | Peatland microbial communities from SPRUCE experiment site at the Marcell Experimental Forest, Minnesota, USA - June2016WEW_19_40 | ecosystem: Environmental > Terrestrial > Soil >... | reverse complement strand
TGGTCACGCGCCCGTCTGTGACGTGGACGAGGTGCCCACAAGCGCCGTCACAGTTGTTGGAGTGGCCGGTCCGGTAGACGACCTCCTTGCCTGTCAGGAACTCTTCGGAGCTCACGAGGTCACCGGTGGACGGTTCCAGGAAACGCAGGTGGTCCGCCACCAGCAACCCGCCCGCTACCGCCGCGCTCCCGCCGAGAAACGATCGCCTCGAGAACTTGGACATCAGGCCTCCCCGCCTCGCCGCGCTCTTGGATCTGCACACATGGATCCAGCTAACGGTTCGCCGGGGAAACGGACCAGGGCCGAAAGACCCGGGTCAGGAGGGCATCGGTCAGTAGTTCAGGTTGACCAAAGGCCGGTATTGTCACAAGTCGGACAGTACGGTTCGACCGCCGTTTACAACTCCCGGAACTTGAGCCAGCCCGCGAAGAGCTCCAAGGCCTTTCAGCCCCAGGCGGATCGGGTGCGCGGCATGCCGCTCCTGCCGTCCTCTGGCACAACGCCTAGGACCTGGTGCACGGAGATGCCGGCGCTTTCGAAGCCGATGACCGACCCGGCCATGTACAGCCTCCAGATCCGCGCGCGGGCGAGGCCGACCTGCTTGACGGCCGCCTCCCAGTTGGCTTCCAGGTTCGCAACCCAACAGCGCAGGGTGAGGGCGTAGTGCTCCCGGAGCGATTCCACGTCACGACATTCGAACCCGGCGCGCTCCATCGCCAACACGACATCGCCCACGTCGATGAGCTCGCCGTCGGGGAACACGTAGCGACCGAAGAAGCTCCAAGACCCGAGCTTCGATCCCCCTTGTTCGGAGATGGCGTGGTTCAACAGCCTTCCCCCCGGCTCGAGGAGACCGCGCAAAGTCTCGAAATACTCGCCCGTGCGGACCTTGCCGACATGCTCGAACATACCGATCGAGGAAATGGCGTCGAAACGCTCCCCTCTCAGATCGCGGTAGTCCTGCACGCGGATCTCCACACGGTCACCGAGACCTGCTTCGGCCACGCGCTTTCTCGCGTGGCCGGCCTGCTCCTCGCTCAAGGTGATGCCGACGACGGTCGCGTTGCAGCTGGCTGCGGCGTGCATCGCCATCGATCCCCAGCCGCAACCTACATCCAGCAGTCGCAGTGGCTTGCCCTCGCGCAAGCCCAACTTGCGGCAGATCAGGTCGTGCTTTGATTCCTGGGCCTGTTCCAGGCTCATCTCCGGATCGGCGAAGCGTGCGCACGAATAGGTCATGGACGGCCCGAGCACGAGCTCATAGAACTCATTGCCGACGTCGTAGTGGTGAGTGACCGCTTGGACATCCCGACGCCGGGAGTGACGGAACCCTGCGACGCGGGCCTCCTCGGGCGGCGGAGCCAGGGGAAGGCCTATGGCACCGGCGTGATAAGCGGCGCTGAAGGCCGCCGGCAGAGCGCGCAAGCCCGTCCGCAGGTCCCGGCGTGCAACTTCGTGCAGGCTTGCGAGCATGGCGACGATGTCACCTTCAACCTCGATGTCGCCCGCGACGTAGGCGCGGCCGACGCCGAGCTCGCCCGGGGCCCAGAGGATGCGTCGCAACGCGTCGGCGGAGCGGACATGGATGGTGCCGGCGCCGTCCTCAGGCCCGATGGAGCTCCCGTCCCAGAGCTCGAACCGAACAGGGGTCCGATCGCCCAGCAGGTTGCGGACCAGCGGAGAGAGCGCTGCGGCCGCGCTGCGACGTCCCGGAGAGGCCTGCAAAGGTTGCGAGGCCAACGGCCTGAGCTGATCCGCACCACCCGGCCGCGGAGTCGACGACTTGTCCGTGATCATCGGATACCTCCCACCCCTTTTTCGCCTGCCGCCCGTGGGCGACGATCTCTCCCCAATCTCCCGTCTTCCCCATTGCCGGCAGAACTCACCTCGAGGTTACCGGCGCCCACTACGCCATCCCCCAGCCGGGGACCGTGCGGCCCACGACACCGTCTCGGCCCGCCGAGGACGAGACGGTCCCGGACCCGCAAGGATCTTGACCGTTGCCCAAGTTTCCCCGACGCCCGCGTCAAGTTCAAGGTCGCGTCCTGAGCCATGTGCAGAAACTGTGCCCGGCGAACGGGCGCTACTCCGAGAGCGCCAGCCTCAGCACTCCGCTCGTGGGTCGGTGTAATTCTTCGAGAAGAGCTCCACAGGCTTCGAGGCGATCCTCCATACGGCAACCTGAGCCTCCATATAGGCGTGGCCGGAGACGCTCAGATAAAAGGCCGAGCACGGCAGTCCTGCCACGAGGGTCCCAGTTCTCTGGCCGATGGCGACGATCACGTCCCCGTAGCCGAGGATGTTCGCTACTGCCAGACCCGGCCCGAACCCGACCTTCATCTGCGAGGCGACCTCGACCGCGGCCGACGACAGGGTGACCGACGGCTTGCTCGTGACGAAAGAACCTTTCACATTCATCGGGTTCGTCGCACCCGAGTCCGAGCCACCCGACTCGGTCACGGCCTCCGCTCCCCCGTAGGTCAGCGTCTCGCCGCCCCGAACCGTCGAGTTCTTGCTCGAAAGAGCCACATTCACGAGCAAAGCGAACGAGACCTTCAGCAGCATCGGGACCCCTGCTATGGCAAAGGGAATGTTGAAAGTCATCGGCAAGCGGAGAACGGGGAGTTTGAAGTCGCCCTTGCTCGGGTCGAGGATCTGGTAGGTAATGCTGACGCCCCCTACGGACAGGAACGAGAACTTGCTGCGCACATTGCGGCCGTTGACGATATCGAAGTTGCCGGAGAGGTTTGCCTTCCCGATATAGCCAGACAGGGTCGCTTCCAACGTCAGCCCGCCTGCGCTCTTACCTGGCACGCACGATTGACCCGTGATGAAGGACGCTCCGACGCATCCCTGTATTGCCCAGTTGAGTCGGGACAGGGTGGGGCTCACCGAGATGCGGTATGAGAAATCGTTCGTCGCTTTGCCTACGTAGGACAGGCCGACATCTGGGACAACAGGCTTACCGGAGGTGACCAGAGCCACTTGCGGCGCAAGGGATCTCGCCTCGCTGGTGGCGTCCGAAGGCGGCGATCCGGGCGCGAGCGTTCCGAACGCGTTGGCGAAGTCGATCGGCTCGGAGAAGTTGATGTCCGCGGTCTTGAAGATGTCGGTGAGTGCGGCTGGCCGCGTGGTCACGGTAAGGCGAGACCCGGAATGACGCACCGAGACAACCACGGCCACTGCGTAGCCCTGCAGCAACATCACCTTGCCCGGAGCCAGCTGGCTGAGCGAGCCCGCCGCGCTCTTGAAGACGTACGTGCTGCCATCGCTCGAAGCACTGAGAAGATCGGCAGCCACAGTGGAGGCACTGACCGTGACAACCTTCGGAGCCAATGCGACATGCGGAACGAGTGTGCCAAAACGCGTTCGAGTCAAACTCGCGATACCACCACTGCGGACGGTGAGCGGAACTGTCGCGACAGACGGCGGGACACATGCAACCAGAGTCACGAATACTGACACGATCGCGAGGGCCGCCCCTACAGCTGATCTGGACTTTTGCATCTTCAAAAGCTATCACTGCCACTGCATTTTTCCAGGCTCATCCGCCTCTTGATTGCGGGCGTGACGGCAGTGTTCGGCTCGCCCCGTGACGACCGTCCGTCGCTACCGCGCCATCCGCGGCACTCGAAAAATGTCTCCTCCACGCCGTCGCTGGTTCAAGTCGGGCACCTCTTATGTGGACGTCCATGCTCGGGCAATCGACGGCAGGCAACTCTGCCAACTGTGCGTCTCACTGCTGCGTCAAGTGAAGAACAGGGACACCTGAGGGAGCCTCAGGATTCGGACGATTGCTCTTTCCTGCCGTGCGGGCGCTGATAATCCGAGCCACATATAGATCTATGTAGTCGGCAAGAAGGACACTTCCCGCCATGTTGAGATGCACGCCGTCAAGGCGCACGACGGTAGCCCGGCCATGGATCAAGACGGCACTCTCGTAGCTGGCTTTAGGACCGTTCAGAACGGCGCCTGGATTGATGAATGTGACCCCGTGGTGCCTGGCGGCTTGCTGTGCACAGACCTGGTCGATCACTCGCATGTACTCCGACAACTGGGGGTCCTGCATTGCCGGCTCGCCGATCCAGAGCACTTCGGAGCCTTCATTGACGAGCGTGGTCATGATCCCTGCGACCCTGTCGGCATAGGCCTTCCTCCACAACCGGCTCCCGACAGGCTGGAAGGTACCGTCGACGATCAGGTCCTGCCCATCGTTGGCACTTCCCATGTAGATCACAAGCTTGGGCCGCCGCGCGGCGACGACGGCGAGCAGATGACGCTGCCAGTCGAAGTACTCAGGGCTCACAAGGCCAGAGCCGACCTGGTACTCCGCCAGGGTCCTCAACTCCGGCGATGTCACGTGGTAGGTGTCCCAGGCCCACTCGGGCCCGGCCGCAGTCGAGTCCCCGGCGAAATAGATAGGTGGCCCGGGCGGGCCCGGCACCGGCGCCCTCGTAGCCCAGGCCGCTTCGCGCCGGGCACGCGCGAGCACGTCCTGTGCCAGGGCCACGAGCTGGGCCGTGTGCAGCTGCGAGAAGTCGCCGACCTGTTGCCACAGCAACCAGTACGTCGTGCCCGCCGCAGTGAAGTAGAGGTATCTGTTATTGGCGACCATCGCCTGCTGGCCGAGGCCGCGCACGCTCTCCAAAGTGGTCACGTACTGGGTGGCGTCTTGGAACGAGGTCCGTGGCTCCACGGACAACGCCAGGAAAGCGTCGCTGCCGACCAGCCATTGGCAGTACGGGTATGCGGGCGTTGCAGGACCGACGGGACCGCCGAACTCATCGTGGATCTGCGCCCGACCCAGAAGCGAGCACGCCAACCGGGTGGCCCGATTGCCAAGTGACCCATCGTCGAGGCGCAGACTCGGACGCGGTCGGGACGCGGGCAGCGTCGTCGGCGGAGGCTCGCTCGTCGTGGTGATCGCCGGACCGCGCGTGGTCGTGGTCGCGGACGTACTCGTCGTCACGTGCCGGTTCTGGGACGCGACAGCCTGGCAACCAGCGATCGCGCCTGCCGCGACGATGGTGAGGGCGATCCTCCACACGCGCCTGCGAGCGCGCACCCATCGGAATTTGAACCCGGCCACCTCACGCAGGCTAGGGCGCTGCACACGTCGGGAATCGTCACCCGAACCGGGCGTTTGCCTCACCAGGATCCGGGATCGCCCTGGGCAAAGCCCGCGACAGGCAGGGACGCTCCCGATGGGACAGAATCTGGCCGTGCCCGGCGACGGAGGTGACCCCGACCCCCGCCGGAGCGGTGTTGCCGTGAACGTCGTGGACGCGGCACCGGCCCATCGAGACTCAGACCCGAACCGCGAACCGAGCGCGAGCCCTCAAGGTGCCTTCCGCCACGCAGCGCGGATTATGCGATCACCGGAGATTGACCTTCTCGGTGTCTACGCGGCGGTGCGGATCGCTCTCCTCGTCGCCGATGTGCTCTCAGCGCACGTCAGCTACGGCTCGAACATCCCCGGGCCATTACATTCGTGGGATTCGAACCGGTACCTCGCGATTGCCGTCCACGGCCATGCGCCGCTCGCTCCGCGCGTGGGCAGTGGCCTCAGCTATAGCGCGGCTGGCTTCATGCCGGTGTTCCCAGTTGTCATCCGTCTGTTCACCCTGTTCGGCCTCTCTGCACCCGTTGCCGGCCTGGTCGTGTCGATCCTCGCCGGCGCGGTCGCGACGCTGATCGTCCTCGAGCTGGGCACGGTCCTTGTCAACGAGGCGACCGGCTGGAACGCCGCAGTGCTCTTCATCCTCTTTCCCGGTATGGGGATCTCGTGGGGGCTCCTGTACTGCGGATGCGTCGCGCTGGCCCTTACGGCGGGCAGCTTGCTCCTCATGGTCCGAAGGAGGTGGATCCGGGCGGGGGTCCTGGGGGCGTTCGCAACCGCCACAAGCCCGCTCGCCTTGCCACTCGCGTTCGCAGCGGCTGTGCCGGCCGTCCAAGCGCTTCGAAACCGTGAGCCCCCACGTGCGCTGCACGCCGTGTTCCTGGCGCCGACCGGCTTTGTCGCCTTCCTGATATTCCTGGCGGCGCGCTATCACGATGTCTTTTTCTGGTGGCACGTCCAGCACCAGGCCGGGGGGGTGCCGGTCGATTTCGGTCGGTCACTTCTCGGCCTTCTGGCACACCTGGGGCGGATCGGGTTCCAGGGTCCCGCCTGGTTGGAGGGGACGGGACTGGCGGTCGTAGTGGCGGGGGCGCGGGTGCTTTGGCGAGCCAGACTCCCCGCTTGCGTCAACCCCTATTGCCTCGGTGTTGTCGTGGTGCTTTTTGCGAGCAGCAACCTCGGGTTCAAGCCGCGCCTGCTCACGTGGGCGTTCCCGGCGCTTGTCGCTGTGGCAAAGGTCACACGCCCGGGCACATGGACGGCGATCGTCATCGAGCTCGCGTGCCTCCTGCCGCTCGTCTTCCTCGCGTACACGATGCTCGACAACACGATGGCTCAGCCGTGAACCTGCGCGCTATCGAGCTGCGTCGTGTCTGCTTGCCGCTGGTGTCACCTTTCCGCAGTGCGCACGGAACCGAGTCCAGCCGTGAGGCGCTGCTGGTCCGCGTGGAGTCCGACGACGGCGAAGGTTGGGGTGAGTGCGTCGCCGGTTCAGATCCCCTCTACTCCTCGGAGTACCTCGATACGGCTTGGCTCACGCTCGGGCGCTACCTCGGGCCGAAACTCCTCCGTGCGCCTGATCTCACCGCCGTTGACGTTCAGCCTGTCCTCCGCGAGTTCAAGGGCCACCGGATGGCGAAGGCCGCCTTGGAGATGGCCGTGCTCGACGCGCAGCTGCGCGTGACGGGCATCTCTCTCGCCAGCTTCCTTGGTGGTGTCTCCGACGCAGTGACCCCGGGAGTCGCAGTCGGCATCATGAGCTCTGTCGGCGAGCTCCTGGACTGCGTCTCCGAGTACCTCGACGCCGGCTACCGGCGGGTCAAGCTCAAGATTCAGCCTGGCTGGGACTTGGTTCCGGTCGGAGCGGTCAGGGACCGCTTCGGAGTCGACCTTATGCTGCAGGTGGACGCGAACTCGGCCTACCGACGCAGTGACATAGGTCACCTCGCCCAGCTCGACCGGTTTTCCCTGCTCCTCATCGAGCAACCCTTGGACGAAGATGACCTCATCGGCCACGCACAGCTCGCGGACCAGATCGCGACACCGGTGTGCCTGGACGAGTCGATCATCTCCGCACAGACCGCCGCCACGGCCATCTCCCTCGGCGCGTGCTCGGTCGTGAACATCAAGGCGGGACGCGTCGGGGGTTACCTCGAGGCACGCGCCGTGCACGATGTGTGCGTGTCAAAGAACGTCCCCGTGTGGTGCGGCGGCATGCTGGAGACCGGTCTCGGCCGAGCCGCGAACCTCGCCCTGGCTTCGCTTCCCGGGTTCACCTTGCCGGGCGACATTTCCGCCACGGACCGTTATTTCCACCAGGACATAACTGCCCCCTTCGTGCTCCGCGACGGCACGATCACCGTTCCCACCGGCCCCGGCCTTGGCGTCGAGGTTCTGCGCCCTGTCCTGGACAGATTCACGACTCGGTCCGGGACGTTCACAAGAGCCGACGACTGAGCTCGCGCGTGGATCGTCAGACGGGACTCATTGGCCCCCTGCCACTGGTCGCTCCGGTCGCCGGTCAGATGCGTCGTTCGATCGGCACAGTGCGGCTCGGTGGACGGGCACAGGGCGAGCTGTGGCAAGCGTCAGAGGCCGGCTATCGCTTGTCGACTCCGGTGTCGAGGCCACGTTGGGTCCGGCGCGTGGTCGAGGAAGAGCTCAACCTTCCTCACGCGTGTAGGGGATTCCAAGTGATGCCGGTGTCCCGACGCGCCGGTTGGCCCAGCTTGTCGAGGCCGCGGCCAGGGCGATGACTGTCATGAGGAACGGCAGGGCGGAGTAGAACTCCGACGGAAGGACCGTGATCCCCCGCGTCTGAAGTGTCGGTCCGAGCGCAGAGAAGACACCGAAGAGGTAGGCCCCGAGCACGAGCAGGTCGGGGCGCCAGAAGGCGAAGATGACGAGGGCGATGGCGATCCACCCGTCGCCAGCGGTGAGACCGTCGGTCCAGATGGGGGCGAGGGCGAGCGTGAAGTAAGCGCCTCCGAGCCCTGCGAGCGCTCCGCCGATGAGCGTGTGCGTGTACCGGTAGGCGGTCACGTTGATACCCATCGCATCGGCAGCCGACGGGTTCTCGCCCACCGCCCGCAGATAAAGGCCTGGCCGGGTGCGGTACAGGTAGTAGAAGACGGCGATGACGAGCACCCACGAGGCGTAGACGAAGGCGTCCTGGTTGAAGATGAGCGGCCCGACGATCGGCAGGTTCTGCAGACCGAACAGGTCGATTCCGTTGAACTGATGTTTCCCGGCCACGCCGCCGATGTTCCAGACCTGCCCGAGGTAGGAGGACAGACCTATCAGGCCGGAGAAGATCGTGATCGCGAGACCTGAGACGATCTGGTTCACCCGGATCGTGATCGACAAGAACGCGTGTATGAGTGCCATGGCGGAGCCGGCCACCATGGAGGCGAACACCGCGAGCAGCAGTACCACCCAAGTAGGCCCGTGCATCTTCTGCGAGACGCAGAACGCGCTCACTGCCCCCATGAGCATCATTCCCTCGACACCGAGGTTGAGGACGCCCGAACGCTCCGCGAGCAGCTCGCCGAGGCCGGCAAGCACGAGCGGAGTGCCGAATGCGATCGCCGAGACGAACACGGCAAGGACGATGTTCGAGTTCATGACGACGCGCCCGTCTCGACTGCCGCGCTCGCGCCCGCCGGCGCAACCGTGCGGCGACGCAGGCCGATCCGGTAACGGGCGAGGATCTCGCCACCTAGCACGGTGAAGAGGATGATCCCCTCCATGGTGCCGACGAGACCGGTCGGGAAGGAGGGACCCTCGAGGGCGAAGCCTGCGTTCGTGAGGCCGCCGATCAGAAGCGACACCAGCACGACGGCGAGGGGGTTGTACAAAGCGAGGGCCGCGACGACGATGCCGGTGTATCCATACTGCGCTTGTTGGAGCCCGCGGGGATCGAGCACGTGCCCGAAGTCGCCGATCTGGCTGGAGCCGGCGATTCCGGCGATGCCACCCGATATGGCCATCACCGAGACGATCTTCCGCTTGGTGCGGATACCGGAGTAGTTGGCTGCGGCTGGCGAATCGCCCATCACCCGCATCTCGAATCCGTAGCGGGTCGAGCGGATGAGCACGAGCAGGCCGACGGCGAGGCCGACGCCGAGAATGAAGCCCATGGGAAGCGTGAAGGTCCCGATTGCGATCCCCGGCCACGATGCGTTCGCGCCGAGCGTCTTGCCGGTCGGGAACACCGACGCCCCGGGTGTGGTGAGGTCCCGCCAGTAAGAGTCACTGTCGTAGATCAGGTAGTACATGAAAAAGCCGGCGACGTAGTTGAGCATGAGCGATGTGAGGATCTCGTTGGTGCGCAGGTACGCGCGCAGGAGAGCCGGAATGGTTGCCCAGACCATCCCGGCAAAGGCACCGCCGAGAATCATCGCGATGATGAGCAACGGGCGGGGCCAGTCCCCCAGCACGAGGCCAGTCGCCGAGGCCCCGACGGCACCCATGTACAGCTGGCCCTCACCACCGATGTTCCAGGTCCGCATCCGGAAGGCGAAGCCGGCGCACAGCCCGGTGAACAGCATCGGCGTGGCGTACACGAACGTGGCCGTGAGGGCCCCGTCGGCGGTGACCGAGGCCGAGTACATCTGGTGATACGTCGAGAACGGGTTGTGGCCAGTCGCGGCCAAGAGAATGCCGACGATGATCGCAGCCAAGACGAGGGACACGAGTGGCACGGCGACTTTCAGCCACTTCGGAGTGTCGAGGCGGCGCTCGATCCGCAGCGGGCCTGTCATGCCGCTCCAGCCATCATCAGCCCGATCTGTTGCCGGTTCGCGCCGGCCGCGGGGACGATCCCGACGATCCGGCCGTTGTAGAACACCGCAATGCGGTCCGAGAGCTCGAAGATCTCGTCCAGGTCCTCGCTCACCATGACGACGGCGACGCCTTGCTGGGCCGTTTCTGCGAGAACGCGCCGCACGTACTGGGTCGCTCCGACGTCGAGGCCGCGGGTGGGTGAGGCGGCCACAAGGACTCGCGGCTCAGAAGACAGCTCACGAGCGAGGAGAACCTTCTGGATGTTTCCGCCCGAGAGCTGCCGGACAAGCGTGCGTGGTCCCGGTGCGCGGACGTCGAAACGCGCGATCATCTCCTTCGCGTTGGCGTTCGCCTTCCGGCTCGAAAGCAGCGGGCCTGCGCGCATCGTCTTTCCCCGGTAGGACTTCAACATCAAGTTCTCGGCGATGGAAAGGTTGGGTGAGATACCGGTGCCCATCCGGTCCTCGGGCACGTAGGCAACCCCGAGATCGATGGCCGCACGGGAATCGCCCGCGGGAAGTTGCGTGCCGCCGATGCTGATCTTGCCCGCCGTGGTCGCTCGCAGCCCCGTGATGACCTCGGCAAGCTCGCGTTGGCCATTGCCTGCGACGCCGGCGATGCCGAGGATCTCGCCGCTGCTCACTTGGAGCGTGACGTCCTTCAGTGCATCGGTGCCGAGGTCGCCGCGCGCAGAAACGCCCTGCAGCTCGAGAACGACCGGACCAGGATCCTCCGTGAGCTTGGCAGTCGCCTCGAGGGAGACTTCCCGCCCCACCATCAAGCCGGCCAGCTGGTCGGCGTCGGTACCGGCTGTCGGGACGGTGGTGATCGAACGGCCCTGGCGCAGGATCGTCACACGGTCAGCGACCGCAAGGACCTCGGGCAGTTTGTGGGAGATGAAGATCACGGTCCTGCCGGCGGCAGCCATGTCCCGCACAGAGGAGAAGAGCTGATCGGTCTCCTGGGGCGTGAGCACCGTGGTCGGCTCGTCGAGGATGAGGATCCTTGCACCGCGGTAGAGGGCCTTGAGGATCTCGACCCGCTGGCGTTCTCCCAGCGACAACTGCCAGATCCTCGCCCGCGGGTCGACGGGCATCTGGAAACGATCGGCCGCCTCGGCGACAGCCTTCTCGACTGAGCGCGGGGCGAAGCGCAGCTTTCGCGGCTTTGACCATCCGAGCACAACGTTCTCCGCCACCGTCATGCTCTCCACGAGACGCAGGTGCTGGTGGACCATGAAGATGCCCACGTCCTGGGCATCTTTCGGGGAGTGGAAGCGCACGGCGCGGCCGCCTATGAACAGCTTCCCCTCGTCTGGGCGGTACAAGCCCATGAGGAGATTGCACAACGTGGTCTTGCCAGCTCCGTTTTCACCGAGCAGTGCGTGCACCTCACCAGCGGCAGCCTGGAACGACACGTGATCGTTCGCGACGACGCCGGGAAAGCGCTTCGTCATGTCGATGGCCTCCACGGCCAATGCCCCCGGCACTCCGCCGGGGGCATTGGCCGAGAGGCTTGACGCCGGGTTCGGACCTACGACAGGAGCCGTCTGTTCGTTCCCAGCGTCAAGCACGGAGTCGGTCATGGAGCGCGTTAGCCCTTTGGGTTGCCGATGACGCCCTTTACGAACCAGCTCAATGAGTACTTCTGCATCACCGTGAGGGTTACGCCGGCCTTGACGCCCACAGTCCCGTTCTGCTCAATGATGGGTCCGGTGAACGGGTCGAACGTCCCCTTGATGATGTCGGCCTCCTTGGCGAGTATCGCCTTGCGAGTCGCGGCCGTGACCGACGGGCCGAACGGGGCCATGATCACGAAGTGATCGGCCAGGCTGCCGTACCAGAAGTGGCTCTTCCAGGTGCCGTTCATTGCCGCTTTGACTTCCTGGATGTAGTAGGGGCCCCAGTTGTAAGTCGTCGCGGTGAGCCAGGCCTTGGGGGCGAAGCTCTCCTGGTTGGAGTCGTACCCGGTCCACTTCAGGCCGTGGGCCTCTGCCACCTGACCGGTCGTCGGGCTGTCCTGGCCGTCGCCGAGCACGTCCACGCCAGCAGCGACGAGGGCCTCGGCAGCCGTTCTCTCCGTCGCCGGGCCGAACCAGGTGTTCGTCCAAACGACCTTGACCGTCGCCTTCGGGTTCATCAGCTGCGCGCCCATGGTGAACGCGTCGACCTCCCGGATGACCTCCGGGATCGGATAGGGAGCCACGAAACCGATCTTGCCCGTGACCGACGCTGCGCCGGCTGCCATTCCAGACAGGAAGTCGCCGTCCTCACCGGCCCCGTAGTACTCGGAAAGGGTCTTGGTCACCGTGGTGCCCGTAGCCTGCTCGAAGAGCACGTTCGGGTACTTGACGGCGGCTGCGACCAGCTCCGGCTGATAACCGTACGAAGTGGCGAAGATGATGTTCGCTCCGGCGTCAACCAGTTGAGTGATCACCTCTGAGCACTGTGGTCCCTCGGGTACGTCCTCCTTGTACATGGTCTGGACGCGCCCACCGAAGTACTTCTGCACTTCGAGGCGGCCGACGTCATGGGCATGGGTCCAGCCAGCATCGCTCGGAGCTCCGACGTAGATGAACGCCGCCTTGAACGGGTGGCTCTTGGTCCACTGGCTACCCGGGGCCGCCGCCGCCGTCTTCGTGCTCGCGCTCGAAGACACACTGCTCGCGGCGCCGACTGCGACAGCGCCGACCATCGTGAAAGCGACGAACACGCTCAACAACCTCTTCATCCTGCTCATGACCTCTGTCTCCTCTCGGGATGACCGTCAACTAGCCGGCTATCTCATCCGTTGTGCCGACCGGGAAGGCCCGGGTCACCGGCTCATTTCCAAGAATGCAAACTTTGCGAACGCGTGTACAGGGTCGTTCGGCCCTAACCGGCCGAGGCGTCTTCCTGCTGGTGCGCCCGCAGCCTACATTTCGTGGCGGTCGGGAGCCCAGGGCGGCGACCAGGCGCGTGTGGTCCCCGTCAAGACGACAGGGCGGGGCCTTTCCTGCGGCCGGATGGCCCGGCCCGCTGTCTTCTGCCCCCGAACGCGATCAGGCGGTATGCGGCAGAAGCGGGCCTATCCAGCTGAGCAACAAGCCGCGAGGCTCACCGGTCCAGGTGTGACGTGAAAAGAACCTCACGACACGCGAGAAGGCGTGGGACAATCTTGACGAGGCACATGGTCTCGGTCGCACCTGGTTCAGGTAGCGACGTTGGGGTTTGTGAAATGGGGCTTATCAGCAGCGTCAAGCGAACGGAGAGGCTATGGACGATATGACGCCAGCGGAGGGCGCCGGTGTTGTGATGGGCGGCAGCGCAGGGGCCCTAGCCCTTGATGCTCCCCCAAGCACCGAGGGCTACCAGATAGGCAAGCTGGAACAGCGTGGCATTGAGCTGATCCCGGAGTCGGACAGGAAGATGCGCCCGGCCGGTCTTTTCTGGATGTGGGCCGGCGCGATGTGGAACGTCGAGTTCCTCGTCTACGGGGCCTTGATCGTTTCGTTCGGGCTCTCGTTCTGGCAAGCGGTGTGGGCGATCCTCATCGGCAACATCTTCTACTCCTTGCTTGGGATAGCAAGCCTCCCCGGGCCTGAGACGGGCACGACGGCGTTCATGGTCAGCCGGGCTCCTTTTGGCCGTAACGGCAACCGTGCTCCTTCCCTGTTCAACTGGATCACCCAGGTCGGCTTCGAGATCGAGGGTCTCGTCATAGTCGTGCTCATCGTCGAGGCGATGTTCAGCCGAGAGGGAACGGCCCTCAACACGGCCGCGAAGGTCATCGTGATCATCTGCGCGGTGGCCGTGCAGTTCATAGCTCCCTTCCTCGGCCACGCGACCATCACCAAGGTGCTGCGGTACCTGTCCTACGTGTTCATCGTCGTGTTCATCGTGATGGCAATCCTCGTCATCCCACACGCCCACGTGACGAGCTTGCACCAGCACACCTCATGGTGGCTCTGGACGACCGGTGTGGTGCTCATCGTCTCCGCCGGTGGGTTGGGTTGGACCGAGAACGCCGCCGACTATTCGCGCTACCTACCCCGGGACACCCCCAAGGCGACGACCTTCTGGGCCGCAACCCTCGGTGGGGCGATCCCGTCGATCCTGCTCGAGCTCCTCGGAGCGGCCGCCTATCTAGTGAGCCCGAAGGTCACAGCAGCCGCTGCAGTTCCGGCGGCTTTCGCCAGCTGGTTCTTCTGGCCCTTCTTGATCCTGGCGCTTCCACAGCTCTTCGCGATCAACTCGATCGACATGTACTCCTCAGGAGTCACGCTCCAGGCGATCGGGATCCCGCTCAAGAGGTGGGGCTGCGTGCTCGTCGACACCGTCATCTCAGGTGCTGTGACAGCCCTCGTGATCTTCAAAGGCAACTTCTACACAGACCTGTCGGGCTTCCTCGATTACATCGTGGTCTGGCTGGGACCCTGGTTCGGGATCCTCCTGGTCGACTACCTGCTTCGCCGTGGTCGCTATGACGTCCTTTCATTGGCGGAGAAACGAGGCGGTCTGTACTGGCGCAACGGTGGCTTCAACTGGAAGGCGCTCGTGTCCCTGGCGGCCGGCATGTTCGGGGCAATGATGTGGATCGATGCGGCGTACTACTACCCGCTGAACTACACATCCCCGATTTCGAACGCCACGAACGGCGCCGACTTCAGCTGGATCTTCGGCATGATTGTCGCCGGTGTTCTGTACTGGATCCTGTCGATGTCGAGCGTCCGCAAGGAGGCGGAGGCCTCTTCGACGAGGCTGGACGCGCCCGTTTCGTAAGGACGCCGTGGCAACCTCCCTCGGAAGCGGCAGGTTCACGCCGTCTTCCGGGGGAGTTCGCCGAGCACGTGCTCGTCATTCCTGTCCCCCGAGGCCCAAGTTGCAGGTCGGAGACCCAAAGGTGCGAGCGCAAGGGAGTTCGCCCGCTGGCGACCAGCCCGGCCCGCTTTTGCGGTCTACGGCGGTTGACCGGGTGTCTGCTTGTGCAACGACCCCCAGGCCAGGGGGGCGCTGGGGGTCGTGCACGCATGGCTAGCTCATTTATCTATATCGGCCCATCCCGGTGACTGCTTGAGCGAAGCCGCTTCGTGGGCGTGGCTGCGGGTGAATCCACCGATCGAGACACGGCGGTGTCGAATCGGTCCCGAGCTTTCTCCACTCAGGCAGTGAGAAACATGAGCCAGGCACTTGGTCGGCGCGCCGCTAGGCGACGGGCGGACAGCTCCGAGCGGGCATCCGGCCGCCCAGGTCGTACCAGACCGCGCCGGCTTCAAAGCTCGCGGTGGGCGGCCCCAGGAGCTTCGTGAGCAGCTCGATCCCGCGAGTGCGCACCGCTCCTGGGCTCGTGCGAAGAACCAGCGCCTCAGCCCCGTATTCGCGAGCCACCGCCTCAAGGGAACGACAGGCGCTCCCCAGTCGCACACTGGAAGAACTGGAGGAAGCAGTGAGGATTGACGACAGCTCGCTCAACTCCGCGCCTTGTGCGATGTAATAGCCGCCGCGACCCATTGCTCCGGGGACGAGCGCATAACCGCCGACGAGCCGGAAGCTCATCTCGTCGACTGCTTGCCAGAGCATCGGCTCGTCGTTGTGCGCACGCGGGTAAGGAAAAGCAAGCACGACACCGCCGTTCGGAACCGAACGCGCGAGCGATGCCGTCAGCTGCGGCGCAATCGCCCGCTGCTCTTGGACCACGGGGAACTGGTCCAGGAGCGGGACGAAGGCGACGACCACCAGGACGAGCAGCACAACGGTACGCAGGCCCGGGTCCGATCGGACCCGGGACGCCACACTGCGGACCCGGGGCTCGGCTCCATGTCGCGAACCCGGGCGCGAGCTCTGAGAGTTCTCGCTTATCCAAGTCCTCGTGCGGTCGAGGCCGACCGCCAGCACGATGGCCAGGAAGAGCATCTCGATGCCCGTGATCCTGACCGGCTCGAGGTCGACAAGAACAGGGACGTGCTCGAAGAGCGCCTCTGGGAGCCAGATCCCCAAGGTGTGCCCGTCAACTGTGAGGCGCGGACCGAGCGAAACAAGGAACGCAGCGCAGGCGCACCCGAGCGCGAATCGGACGATCCCGAGCCTGCGCCACAACACAGCCAGTGCCAGAAGGCCGATGAACAGCGGAATGCCCAGGTAGCCGGACGAGTCGGACACCTGAGGCGCCGCTCGCAGAACGGGCCGGAGAAGATCCGCGTGGAACGCCGCTATCACCCCGGCCGGCTGAATGCCATGGGCAATCCGGCGGGGCCCTGCGAGGAAGTATCCGATCGGGTAGCCGCCTATCGCCGCGAAACAAGCGCATGCTGCGACGAGCCCGGGCGCCGCCGCGCGGATGCGAGCGGGGACCTCGTGGCGCTGCGTCAGGCCGAGGAGAATCAGGCCGATCGCCGCTATGAGGACGCAGTACACAAGTACCTCCGGGTCGATGAGGAGCTGCGCTGCACTCAAGAGCCCGAGCACGACGCCGACCTTGACCGGCGATCTTTCTTGGGTCACGAACAGCTCGTCGAGACACCAGAGCAGGAGCGGAGGTATCACCATGAACGCGAGGTCGAGGTGTACGGAGCTCTCGAAGGTCATGTACGACCCGAACCCGTAAAGCAGGCCCGCCGCGAACGCGGCAGGCCACCATCTCACCCATCTTCGAGCGACCAAGAACATCGATGTGGCCGAGCCAGCGAGCGCGACGCGCATCAAGAGGTTGAAGGACGCGACCGGTCCCAAGGCGAGTGTGACCGGCGATGCCAGCAGCCCGAGCAGCGGAACGGAGGTGTTCGAGGCGAGGTTTACACCAAGGGGAAAGTCGATGTAGTTGGTGAAGAGGGGGTTGAGACCGTGCCCGAGCGCGAAAGGTGTCCATGCAAGGAACCACGACATCTGCGCCGGGTCGCCCGCGCCCGCTCCCACGATGTGGGGCAGCTTGCTCGCGTCCAGGGGCATGACCGGCCAGTACGCCAAGACGGCGAGAACCACATAGGCGCCGATTGCGAGCGCGACCAAGACGGCTGGTCTCCGCACCGCCTGCATGTCGCCAGAAGGCCTCATTGGGACGTCGTTCCTCTGGGCCGAGCCTTCGGCTTCGCCGCCACCCGCGCCCGAGCGCGTTGCACCGATGCGCTGGTGCAGAAGGATAACGGTTCGGGCACGTCGCCGGAGACAACTGAGAAGTCACCTTGAAAGGCGGTGACGGCCTGCCAGAATTGGCCTTCGCACCGGTGGCCGCGTCTATCGTTCAGCGGAACCCATGGCACACTCCCCCTCAACCGTGACTCTCGGTCCGCGGGACCGGGAAGGACTAGAGACTCCCGGCGCGATTCCCCGCCGCTGGTCACATGTCGCACGAGCCGACAAGTGGGCGGTCGCGCTTTTCGTCGCGATACCTCTACTGATGGGAATCCCGCCTGCACTTGTTGGAAGGCCCCTCTTCCCCGGGAGCGGCACAGCGGACAACTTGACCCAGAACTACCCGTTGAGAGTCCTGTCGGGCGAATTGTTACGGCACGGTCACTTGCCACTTTGGGACCCGTACATATGGAGCGGAACGCCGCTGCTCGCGGGATGGAACGCGGGATCGCTGTACCCGGGCACTTGGCTCTTCGCCATCCTGCCTGCCAGCGCGGCTTGGACGATCAACGTCGCGTCGGTGGCGGTGATCTGCGGCATCGGGATGCACGTGTTCCTGCGCCGTCTCGGTTGCTCACCGCTCGCAGCGCTGCTGGGCGCCTTGACGTTCACCTACACGGGGTTCATGAGCGGCCAAGCTGTGCACCTCGGCCTGGTGCAGGGCATGAGCTTCACTCCGTGGATGCTGCTCGCGGTCCACGAGCTCGGAACGCACCCGGAGCCGCGCACAGCTCGGCGCTGGATCGCATTGCTGGGTGGATGCGGCGGGCTCGTGGTGCTGGCCGGTGATCCTCGCGCCGCCTCCAGCATCGCTTTCATCGTGCTCACGTACTTCCTTGCTCTGTGCTGGCGAGCGTGGCGAACAGGCAGGCGTGTCACCGTCGCCGGCGTCGGCGTCGCAGTGGCCGCTGTCCTAGCAGTGGTCCTCTCCACCGCGCAGTGGCTGCCGGGACTCAGCTTCCTGCACGAGTCCGAACGGGCGGCCGTCACCTTCACCCGCTTCGCCGCCGGATCGTTGTCGTGGCATGACCTGGAGCTGCTTTTCGTGCCCTTCCTGGTTGGCGGTAACGGGACGTTCGGGCTGCCCGGCTTTCTGGGCTCTTACAACCTTCCCGAGCTGAGCTACGCCGTCGGAATCGTGCCGCTCGTCGCCGCCTTTGCTCTCTTCAGGCGGGCGATGCGCCGTGGCACGACCGAGAGGCCGCTCGGGGTCTGGTACGCACTGGTCCTCGAGGGCGCCCTGCTCTCAGCCGGCGCGAGCACGCCCCTCGGCCACATTCTCGTGGACATTCCCCTCTACGGTGGCCAGCGCCTCCAGAACCGCAACGCCGTGATCGTGGACCTCGCGCTCGCGGTGCTACTCGCCGTGTTCGTCGACGTGCTGAGGTCTCCTTCCGCAAGCCGCCGGGCGGCGCCGGACCCGGCACCGGAGGCCGACCCGGGGCTCACGCGGAACGAACGCCTCGCCGGACTCGTGCCGATCGGCATCGTCGCACTCCTCATACTCGCCGCGTACGTGCTGGGACGACAGATTCAGCGCGGTTTCGGTGTCTCCGGCTACCACCCGAATCTCGCCGTGGATCTGAGCCCGTACTTCGCAGCGGTGCTCGTCATCTCGGCCGGAGCTGCGCTGCTTCTCTGGCGCGCGCCCCGTCTCGGCTGCAGCGGTTGCCGGAAACTGGTGACCATCGTCGTCATCGCCGATGTGTTGATGTCGGTCCTCAACGGGTCGTACACGTTCCCCGCCAAAGCCACCATCACGAAGAGCAACGCCGCCGTCACCACCCTGGCGAAGCTGCTCGGACCTCAGGGCCGCTATGCGATCTTCAACCCCGCACAAAGCCTGCCGCCCGGGCTCCGCGGGACGATCCTCGCGCTCGGCCCTTTTAGTCTCGGAATCCTGCACCAGCTCCAAAGCGTCCAGGGGTACTCATCCGCTGTCGCCGGTAGCTACCAACTCGTCACGGGGGCCCATGACGTCGAGAACTTGCAGCCGGTCGCGCTCACACACGCTGACCTTGACATCTTGAACCTGAAGGAGCTGGTGACACTTCCCGAGTACCTGGTCACGGAGATCCCGGACAACCGACCTATTCCGGTCGCGCAAGGAACGCCGGTTCCTCCCGGAACCGAGCGTGTGGCAGTGGCGCTGGACGCCATCGCGCCCGACAAGCCCCTGCCTCACCTTCCCCCCTTCCTTCTTTCCCCTGCGCGCTCGTCGACCTGGCTGCTCCCGGGCCCCCTCGCTCTCGACTCGGTCACCGTCGTGGTCGTGCCTTACAAAGGGGAGACACCTCGCACGGTCGCGATCGGCATCCTCAATGCTCGCAACCAGATTGTTGGCGACCGTCGTGTGCCGGTCACGGACGCTCAGGCCCAGGTCGCGCTGAACGGGCGCGTCGCATACGGACTCCAGGTCGCAGCACCGAACAGCACTTCGGCCGCCATCGGTGCCGTCGAAGTGACCACGGTGCATGCGATGGCGGTCAACGCTGGTCCGCTCACACACCGCCTCGTTCTCAACCAGGTTCTCCAGGGCGTGCTCGAACCACCGAAATGGCGGTACCAGACCGAGATCGGCGGGCTGCCCGTGTTCACCAACATGGTCACGCGGGGAGCCTCGTGGGTCGAGGCCGCGGGATCCACGACACCTCTTGCGCCACAGCTCTCGCTCGCTCGCTCGGTGACCTCTCCCGTCGAGGCGTGGCAGAACCCGCGGACCGTCGTCTCGACGCCGATCCCGGCGTTGCTGGTCCGAAGCGAGGCTTACGACAAGGGCTGGGTTGCGCGACTCACCCCCATCGGTGGAGGCTCGTCGGTGACCGTGCGGGTGAGACAGCTCGGGATACTCCAAGCGGTCCCGGTCCCGGCCGGCAAATTCACCGTGACCTGGGTCTACACGGCCAAGCTGGCGAAGCTGGGCGTTATCACCAGTGGCATTGGCGTGCTGGCGCTGGTTCTCCTTCTGTTCCCGCCCAGGCGACGACGCCGACCGAAGTCCGCCCCTGGCTCTCCGGAACCTGGACCTGCCTCGTAGCCGGACCCGATCGCGATCCAGAGCGAGTCGCAGCCGGGTCGGGTGTCGGGCCATGATGGCTGACCACGCGGCAGCCGGACGGCCTCATCAGCAAGCACGACGTGGATTGCGCTCGCATCCTCGAATGGATCGGACGCGGTCTCGAACCTGTACTCAGGCGGCAGGTCCCGCGGCCAGCTGCATGGTTCCGCTGTGGTGGCTGCCTGTGGAGTCCGTCCAGCCGATCCGCACCCGGTCACCGGGGTGGTACAGCTGCATCAGCGTCGTGAGGCCCGGCGCGGAATGGACCGCTTTGCCACCGAGCGACGTTATGACGTCGCCCACGGCCAGGCCGACCGATGCAGCCGGGGAACCCGTCACGACTTCGTTTATCACCGCTCCGGACGGGGAGACCCCACTCTGAGTCGAGTACACCTGGACGCCAAGGAACGCTGTACGCCCGATGTGCACGCTCGCCGAACCTTGACCGGACGCGATCTTCCTGGCGATCGCCGCAGCGGAGTTGATCGGGATGGCATAACCCTCGGTGCCCGTCGTCTCGAACGAGAACCCGACGGACGCCGCCGTGTCCATCCCGATGACCTTCCCTGAGGTAGTAGCGAGCGGCCCGCCCGAGTCACCGGCCCGGATATACGCGTTGACCTCGATGAGGCCGGTCAGGTTCTCCGGGTTGCCGCCGTCCTGTTCGGTGGCCGTGATCGACTGGTCGAGCGCGGTGACCGATCCTCCTGCGATGCTGGGGGTTCCGCCCGCGCCCCCCGCATTACCGATTCCCACGACCGCTTCGCCCACCCGGACCCTGGATGAGTCGCCAAGCGTCGCGACTTTGAGGCCGGATGCACCGTTCAACTTCAGCACCGCAATGTCACCGGAGCGGTCGTAACCGAGGACCGTGGCCGTATAGACGCGGCCGTTTCCCAGGTCGGTCACCCTGATGCTGGTCGCACCATCAATCACGTGGTTGTTGGTGAGCACGTCGCCGTTGGACGTGAGCACGATCCCCGTGCCGGCCGCTGCCTCATTCTCATAGCTGAGGGTCGTGTCCACATCCACGATTCCGGGCTCGACCCGCGAGGCTATTGCCGCGGGGTCCGACGGGCCTCCTGCCGCGGAGGAGACGGACCCCGAAGAGCCGGAACCGAACGGGAAGCTTCCCGAACCGAAGGGCAACGTGCCAGAGCCGGAGGGCAACGTCCCAGAGCCGAAGGGGAAGCTGGGCGAGGTTCCCGATGGCAGGGAAGGGGACTTCGATGTCGACTGCCAGGCGACGCGGCCGATGCCGAATCCCGCAGCGAGACCGACCACAAGCAGCCCCACGACCAGCCACACGGTCGCAGTCTGACGCCTCCTGGGTGGCTGTGGCGGTGACACAGACCAGTAACCCGCCGGGAATCCGAGCCACTGTGCCCCACTGTTGACTCCTCCTGGCGCGCCGGCTGGAGGAGGAGAGGGCGTCCAGCCGACAGCGCCAGAAAATGGAGGAGCCAGTGGAGGAGGAGGCGTCCAGCCGCCGGCACCGGGAAAAGGAGGAGGAGGAGGAGAAGGAGGAGGCGTCCACCCGGCGGCACCGGAAAAAGGAGGAGGCGTCCAGCCAGCGGCGCCGGGAAAAGGTGGAGGAGGAGGCGTCCAGCCTGTCGCGACCGAATTAGTCCCAGCGGGCGCGGTGGTCGTGGATTCGGACATACCAGGAGTCACAGGGCGCGGCGACGCGAAACCATCTGCCGCCGCCTCCGTAGGTTCGTCGCTCTCGTGCTCGTCGTCCATCGCCCTTTCCTCCTGCAGGGACGGTAGCGCGCATACAACTGCTCACATCCAGTAGACCGCACCCACCTGAGGATTTCCTGAGTTGCGCCTATGCAATCGCTGAGAGACCAGACTGCGCGTTGGGCACGGCCAACAACAACCTGCCGGCGGGGACGCTTCGTGGAACCGGGTGACGGTGGTTAGAGTGGTCGGTGTTGTGCCTGGGTCCGCGGCGCGGCGTTGGCACATTTCTCGCTGTACACAGCCCGCAAGCAAGGGACAACCGTGACAAGCACGTCCACCGTGCCAGGAATCGCCGGCCAGGGACACACAACCGGCACCATCGACTGTCGTGACGAGGCAACAGCGAAGCGGGGGCATGACCAGCGGACTGCCCTTCGGCCAGGATCGTCCGTCTCTCGATGAGCACCTCTGTTTCCGGACCTGAGCCTGTCGGCACGTCGCAACTCAAATCAGCGAACCTGGCACGACGCTCTGAGATGACCGAAGCGCCGGCCGGTCAACTCATCAGGGACCGTCGGTTCATCCTCGCCGTGCTGTGTGTGAGCCTCCTCATCGTGAGCCTCGACAACACGATCTTGAATGTGGCGCTACCAGTCATCGTCCGCACGCTTCACGCCTCGTCAAGCTCGCTGCAGTGGATCGTCGACTCCTACGCGATCGTTTTCGCCGGGTTGCTTCTTGTCGCCGGCAGCCTCGGTGACCGCTTGGGCCGCAAGTGGGTGTTCATGGCAGGACTGGCCATCTTCGCGGCTGGTTCGGCAGTGTCGGCCTTCTCAGGTACGGCCGATCGGCTCATCGCGGCAAGGGCCTTCATGGGAATCGGTGGTGCGGCCATAATGCCCTCGACACTGTCGATCCTCACGAGCACCTTCACCGAATCTCGTGAGCGAGCCCGCGCCATCGGAATCTGGTCGGGCACGACGGGCCTTGGTGTTGCCGTGGGTCCCGTGGCGGGCGGCTGGCTGCTCGCCCACTTTTGGTGGGGCTCGGTTTTCCTCGTCAACGTGCCAATCGCACTCCTTGGGCTGCTCGCAGCTACCTGGTTCGTGCCCAACTCGAAGAACCCCGACACAAAGCGTCCCGACCCGGTCGGTGCCGGCCTTTCCATCGTGGGCATGGGATTGTTGCTGTGGGGGATCATCGAAGCACCGAACCGCTCCTGGACCTCCCCGCTCATCCTCGGCGCCATAGCGGCCGCGATAGCAGTGCTAGCCGCGTTCGTGATCTGGGAACGGCAGTCCTCCCATCCGATGCTCGAGGTTTCATTCTTCAAGTCGCAGCGGTTCTCGGCAGCCGTGGGAACGATGGGACTGGTCATGTTCGCTTTGATGGGAGGGCTGTTCCTCCTCACTCAGTATCTGCAGTTCTCACTCGGTTACACCGCTTTCGAGACCGGCCTGCGCATCGCGCCGATCGCAGCCGTGCTGCTGGTAGTTGCTCCTCTCTCAAGCGTGATCGATCACATCGTCGGGACCAAGCCGGTCGTCTTCGCTGGAATGGCTCTGCTCGCACTGGGCTTCGGGTTGCTCACGCGAGTGACGGTCCACGACACGTACATGGACGTGCTCCCAGCGTTCCTAGTGCTTGGTTTGGGCACTGGTCTCGCCTTTGCCCCCTGTACCGAATCGGTGATGGGGTCGTTGCCTGTCGACCAAGCCGGCGTCGGCGCGGCAACCAACGGCGCCTCGTTGCAAACCGGTGGGGCGCTCGGAGTCGGTGTGCTCGGCAGCCTGCTCAACACGCGCTACCAGGACAGGCTGGCACCGGTGCTCGCCCACTACAAGATGCCGACGTCGATCCTGCACCTGATCACCGGCTCGCTCGGCGGAGCTCTCGCCGTGAGCCACAAGATCGGCGGTGCGCTCGGCCCCGAGCTCGCCAGCTTTGCTCGGCGGTCTTTCGTGAGTGGGATGGACCTCGCCGCCATCGTCGCAGCGTTCGTGGTCGGCACGGCCGGAGTCGTCGTGCTCGTCGTGCTGCCGAATCGGGGCGCCCGTCCCTTACAGGACGAAGCTCGCGAGTCCGCCCCCGCCCGGTCGGGACAGGGCTGAGGGGCCAGCACCTCACTGGCAACAATGGCCCGGTGAAACCCGCCAGCAAGCCTGCCCGCAACGGTGTGCCCTCCCGGCGACCGCCACGACGGGTCCTGACTCTTCATACCTGAGACAATCTTCACCGCGCGACGACTCGTTACGATCACGGCATGCCAGCAATCTGCCGACCATCCTTGCAACCTCGGGCGGACTTACACGCGGGTCGCGCACCGATATCGCGTTCGCACCATTGGTCCTTTGTGCCATCGAGCTGGCGGGGGTGGATGCCCGGCGCCCCCGGCTGTGTCACGTAGGAACGGCCGGCGGCGACCAACGCTGGTGGAATGCCCTGTGGGATGAAGCCGGTCACGCGGCGGGAATAGACGTCGTGCACTTGAATTTGTTTCCGATGCCGAGTGTCGAGGACATGGCAGGGTTCCTGCTCGACCAGGACGCGATCTGGGTCGGAGGTGGCAGCGTTGCCAATCTGCTCGCGATCTGGCGCCTGCACGGTCTCGACCGGATACTTGCCGAAGTTTGGCAGGCGGGCGTTGTTCTCGGCGGGGAGTCCGCCGGCTCCCTGTGCTGGCACGTCGGTGGCACCACCGACTCTTTCGGGCCGGCTCTGCGCCCCGTGACCAACGGCCTCGGCCTGCTCCCGTATGCGAACGGAGTCCACTACGACTCCGAACCTCAACGTCGCCCACTGTTCCAGCAGCTCATCGCCGATGGCGTGTTGCCCGACGGGTACGCCTCTGACGACGGGGTCGGCCTGCTCTACCGGGGCACCGCTCTTGTCGAGGCAGTCACCGAGATGAGGGGCAAAGGTGCCTATGCGGTCCGACGAGATGGCGACCGGGCCGTAGAGGACCGCATCGAGCCCAGAAATCTGCCAGGCGCGCTTTGAATCCTCCTTCAGGTCTGGGCATGGAACCTCAGACAGCGAGTGGGTTCCGCTCGAGACCGCCGACGATGCGACTTCCGACCGGAGTTTGGCGCGACTTTCGCGTCATCCCAGGTAGATGGCATCGCGCGACAAAAGTGTTTCCACTACGCGTGAGGTGAACGCCCTGCTCAGGCG
>Ga0187880_1000860_pt1 | contig 24983 bp, 11 predicted proteins | sample June2016WEW_19_4_FD_132998 | JGI IMG/M metagenome (GOLD analysis project Ga0187880, IMG submission 132998) | Peatland microbial communities from SPRUCE experiment site at the Marcell Experimental Forest, Minnesota, USA - June2016WEW_19_40 | ecosystem: Environmental > Terrestrial > Soil >... | reverse complement strand
GCCTGGGTGGGAACCGGAGTGGTAGCCAGCCGATAGTCATTCGAGCCAACCGTTCCCGGGACGTACTGCGTGAAAGTGGGACTCGAGGCAGCGAATGCCGCGCCCAGGTTCGACCACGTGTTGCCTTTGAAATACTGGAGTTGGTAATTGGTGCCCACCGCCAGGCTGCTGAAGCTCAACAAGGACGCCGTTTCAATGGCCACCATAAGCTGCGGAACAAACGGCGGCTCGATGACCACGACCGGCGTGTTGGTATAGCCGGAACCCGCATCCAGAATGTTGATGGCAACGAGCTGGCCGTTGCTAACGACGGCCACCGCTTGTGCACCGCTGCCGCCGCCACCAATAATCTTCACAACAGGTGTGTTCGTGTAGCCCCACCCGTGGTTAGAGATGGTGACCCCCACAACAAAGCCGTTTGCGAGGCTTGCCGTTGCGGTTGCGGTGTGGGGGGACCTGCATTTGCCCGTGCTTCCGGCCTGGTAAATTGCGGCAATCTCACTCGCCGACAACGCCCGGTTGAATATGTCAACCTCATCAAGCTCGCCGGCAAAATACCGCGTCCCAATGACGAAAGGAAACTTCGTCCGCCCATCCTCAGAACCCAGCGTCACAAAGCTGCTGCTCAGCATCGGCGATATTGCTCCCGACGCAGGCGTCGGGTTGCCATACGGCTGCCCATCCAGGAAAAACTGCAACTTGGCGCCATCGTAAGTGCCCGCCACGTGATGCCATTCCCCAACCGGGAAGATCGCTCCCTGCCCGTTGACGTCCGCCGTAGTTTTAAAGGACGCCCCGTCGTTTGTGCTGATAAACAGGAATACGCCGGCTGGTGCATTGCCAACCTCCATCCCGTAAAAGTCACTCCCGACCAACCCTTCCAGGCGGGAACCAATAGGAGCGCTCGGATCGGCCTTCATCCACAGGTCGATCGTAAGCTGGCTGCCGACATCAAGATTCGGGGCTCTGGGAATCTTCACGAAGTCATTGGTCCCGTCGAAACTGAAGGCCTGGCCGACCTCACCGCGGGCAAAGGTGGCTCCGTTCTGCAACGTGCCGCTGTTTACTCCCGATTCGTCTAGTGCATCCCCTTCCCCGCGCCACCAACTGACCAACCCGGCGGGTGGAACTGTGCAAGGCGGAGGAGGATTAATCGTGAGCATGGCGATGCTGCTGGTAGCCGCGCCATACGCGTTGGTCACCACGATGGAGTAACTGCCCGATTGACTATACTGCACGTTGGTAACGCTCAGGATGGCCGTTGTTCCCCCACTCACATTCGTGCCATTGAACTGCCACTGATAAGCCAGAGGTGGCGTTCCCCTGGCCACAGCAGTGAAGCTTACGTCGGCCCCAACGGTGACCACCTGGTTCGTCGGTGGCACAACCACGGCGGCTGCCAGCCCGCATTTCCCCCTGACTCCCGCGCTGTAGATGGCGGCAATCTCACTGGCCGATAGCGCCCGGTTGAATATATCAGCCTCATCAATCTCGCCGGCAAAATACCGCGTCCCAATGCAGGACGGAAACTTCGTGCGCCCATCCTCCGAACCCAGCGTCACAAAGCTGCTGCTCAGCATCGGCGAGATCGCTCCCGAAACAGGTATCGGGTTCCCATACGGCTGCCCATCCAGGTAAAACTGCAACTTGGCACCATCGTATGTGCCCGCGACGTGATGCCATTCGCCAACCGGGAAAATCGCCCCCTGGCCAGTGGCGTCTGCCGTGCTCACAAAGCTCGCCCCGTTGTCCGTGCTAAGGAACAGGTACACACCGGCTGGAGCATTGCCCACCTCCATCCCGTAAAAGTCGCTGCTAACCAACCCTTCGAGGCGAGAGCCAATGGGCGCGCTCGGATCGGCTTTCATCCACAGGTCGATCGTAACCTGATTGCTGACGTCCAGGCTCGGAGCTCTGGGAATCTTGACGTAGTCATTGACCCCGTCGAAGCTGAAGGCCTGGCCCACCTCGCCAGTGGCGAAGCCTGCGCTGTTGACCAGGATGCCGTCGTTCCCCCCAATCGTGTCATCGGCAGTGCCATCAGCCTGCCACCAGGACACCAAGCCTGCAGGGGCCGGAACACAGGTGGGCGGCGGTGAAGTAACCGTCAGGAACGCATTGTCGCTGTTAGTCGAGCCATAGGCGTTGGTTACCTGCACCGCATAGATGCCAGCTTGGGCCGGCTGCACGTTGCTCAGAGTGAGCGAGGTGCCCGTCGCCCCAGCAATGTTGGTCCCATCAAAGCTCCACTGGTAGCTCAATGGCAGGGCGCCCGTGGCCGTAACGGTGAAAGCTGCGGTCGAACCGGCCAGGACCGTCTGACTGGCAGGTTGCGCGGTTATTAACGGTGCCAAGCCTGCCAGACACTTGCCCGCTGCGCCGGCACTGTAAATCGCAGCAATCTCGCTGGGTAAGAGCGCCCGATTGAAGAAGTCCACTTCGTCAATCATGCCATTGAAGTAACGAGACCCGAAGCACTGGCCGCATGCGGTTCTCCCATCGGAGGAGCCGATGGCCACAAAGCTGTTGGCTAGCATCGGCGAAATCTGCCCCGTCACCGGCGCCGGGTTGCCCAGCGCCTGCCCGTCGAGATACAACTGCACCTTCGCGCCGTCATAGACGCCGGCGATATGGTGCCACTCGCCGGCAGGGAAAACCGCCCCCGTGCCGTTCACGTCGGCAGTATTAACAAAGTGGCCACCGCTGTCAGTGCTGATGAAAAACAGCACGCCTGGCGTTGAAGCCGCGGTGCCAATCTCAAAGCCGTAGAAGTCGCTCGTGACCAACCCCTCCACGCGGGAGCCGATGGGGTTGTTGGTATCAGCTTTCATCCAAAAGTCGATGGTAAGCTTATTGGGCGCGTCCAGACTGGCCGACTTGAGAATTTTCACATAGTCGTTGACCCCGTCGAAACTGAAGGCCTGACCGACCTCCCCCCTGGCAAATGTGGCCCCATTCTGGAGCGTGCCATTATTCGTCCCGACTGCGTCCAGGCAGTCGCCTTCCCCACGCCACCAACTAACGAGTCCCAAAGGCGGCGGTACGCAGGGCGGAGGCAGATTAACCGTGAGCAGCGCAATACTGCTGGTAGCCACCCCATAGACGTTCGTAATCACCACCGCGTAACTGCCCGATTGGTTCGCCTGCACGTTGGTAACGCTGAGGATGGCTGCCGTCCCTCCGCTTGCGTTGGTACCATTGAACTGCCACTGATAAACCAGAGGTGGCGTGCCCCGGGCGACGACACTGAGAATCACATCAGTCCCAACCGTGACCACCTGGTTAGTCGGTGGCACGACTACCCCAGGTGCCAGCCCGCACTTTCCGTAAACTCCCGCGTTGTAGATGGCGGCAACTTCGCTCGCCGACAGCGCCCGGTTGAATATGTCAACCTCATCTATCAAGCCCTTAAAGTACCGCGTCCCGATGCAGGTGCCGCAAACCGTTCTTCCGTCCGACGAGCCAATGGCCACAAAGCTGTTGGCTAGCATCGGCGAAATTTGCCCCGTCACTGGTGCCGGCTTCCCCTGAACCCGACCATCCAGGTACAACTGCACTTTGGCGCCATCATACACGCCCGCGATGTGGTGCCACTCCCCGGCAGGGAAAACCGCCCCGGTGCCGTTGACGTCGGCAGTGTTAACAAAGTGACCACCGCTATCAGTGCTGATGAAGAACAGCACGCCTGGCGTTGAAGCCGCAGTACCAATTTCAAAGCCGTAGAAGTCGCTCGTGACCAAGCCCTCCACGCGGGAGCCGATGGGGTTGTTAGTATCAGCCTTCATCCAGAAGTCGATGGTGAGCTGACTGGGCGCATCCAAATTGGCCGCCTTGGGAATCTTCACATAGTCGCTGACCCCGTCGAAACTGAAAGCCTGGCCCACCTCGCCGTTCGCGAAGCCTACGCCGTTGACCAGGATGCCGTTATTCCCCCCAATCGTGTCATCAGTAGTGCCATCAGCCTGCCACCAGGAGACCAGGCCTGCAGGGGCCTGAATACAGGCGGGCGGGGGTGAAGTAACCGTCAGGATCGCGTTGGCGCTGTTGGTCGAACCATAGGCGTTGGTTACCTGCACCGAGTAGGTGCCCGCTTGGGCCGGCTGCACGTTGCTCAGCGTGAGCGAAGTGCCGGTCGCCCCGGCAATGTTGGTTCCGTTGAAACCCCACTGGTAGCTCAATGGCGGCGTGCCTGTGGCCGTAACGGTGAAGGTCGCCGTGGCACCGGCAAGTACTGTCTGACTGGCAGGTTGCGAGGTTAGCGCCGGCGCTATGGCCGGGCACTTACCCGCGCTGCCGGCGTTGTAAATCTGTTGGATCTCCGCGTCGGTGAGGGCTCGGTTGTAAACACTCGGTTCGTCGATCAGCCCGTTGAAAGGAGACTGGTACGTCGCCTCTCCGATATACAAGGGGGCAGTCCCGGGAAAGATACCATTCGTCCAAAGCGCCTGATTCTCCATCACGCCATTCAAGTACACCTTCAGCCAGGCCCCGTCGTAAACCCCCGCAAAATGGGTCCACTGATTAAGGTGTACCGTGTTGGTGCTATAAACCACTTTGTAATCGACGTTGGCCACGGCTCCCAAACCATTCTGGCTGAGCAGCAGGTATGCCTGGCCCGTGGTTTCGATTGCCGTCGAGTAGCTCAACTGGTTGCCGTTCCCAAACCACTTGAGCAGAATGCCTTGCGCGGCGCCTACCGACTTCGGACAAATCCATGCCTCAATCGTCAGGGCATTCGTGACGCGCAGAGCTGGTGCGTCCGGCACAAGGACCGATCCGTCAATTCCATTAAAACTGAAGGTCTGTCCCACTTCACCGGCCGCAAAGGTGACCCCGCCTTGCAAGGTTCCGTTGTTGGTGCCGGACGAGTCCAGGGCATTGCCCTCGCATCGCCACCAGGCTACCAAGCCGCTAGGGGCAGGCGTGCAGGGCGGAGGCGGGTTCACGGCCAGAAGCGCAATACTGCTGGAAACCACCCCGTACGCATTGCTGACCACCACCGAGTAACTGCCCGCTTGACTCTGCTGCACATTGGTAAGGCTGAGTGTGGACGTAGTCTGTCCAACCATGTTGGTTCCATTGAATACCCACTGGTAGCTCAACGGCGCTGTCCCCCCAGCGGTGACGGTGAACGTCGCGTTATAACCGGCAATCACCGTCTGGCTGGCCGGTTGGGTCAGTATAGCCGGCGCTACGGTCGGGCACTTGCCCAAACTGCCCGCGTTGTAAATCTGTTGTATTTCGGTGCCCGTGAGCGCTCGGTTGTATAGGCTCGGCTCGTCGATCAGCCCATTGAAAGGAGACTGGTATAGCGCTTCCCCTATCACCAAGGGGGCGGTTCCCGGAAAGATGCCATTCGTCCATAGCGCCTGGTTCTCCAGCACCCCATTCAAATACACCTTCAGCCAGGTCCCATCGTAAACCCCCGCAAAATGGGTCCACTGATTGAGCGGCACCGTGTCGGTGGTATAAACTACCTTATAATCGGCGTCGGGCAAGACTCCCAAACCATTCTTGCTGACCAGCAGGTATGCCTGGCCCGTGGTTTCGATCGCCGTCGAGTAGCTCAACTGGTTGCCGTTCCCAAACCACTTGAGCAGGATGCCTTGCGCGGTGCCTACCGACTTCGGATAAATCCATGCCTCAATCGTCATTGCGTTTGTGAAGCGCAGGGCCGGCGCGTCAGGCACCAGGATTGATCCATCTACTCCATTAAAACTGAACGCCTGCCCCACTTCACCGGCTGCAAAGGTGGCTCCGCCTTGCATGGTTCCATTGTTGCCGTAAAAGGCATCCAAGGCATTGCCCTCGGCCCGCCACCAGGCCACCAGGCCTGCAGGAACCGGAACACAGGTGGGCGGGGGTGAAGTAACCGTCAGGAGCGCGTTAGCGCTGTTGGTCGAACCATAGGCGTTGGTTACCTGCACCGCGTAGGTGCCCGCCTGGGCCGGCTGCACGTTGCTCAGCGTAAGCGAGGTGCTAGTCGCCCCAGCAATATTGGTTCCGTTGAAACCCCACTGGTAGCTCAACGGCGGCGTGCCCGCGGCTGTGACGGTGAAGGTCGTGGTGGCTCCGGCAAGCACCGTTTGACTGGCAGGTTGCCCGGTTATCGACGGCGCCGTGCCTGGCGGGCACTTGCCGGCGCTCCCCGCATTGTAAATGGCCTGTATTTCCGATGCTGTCAGAGCACGATTATACACCGAAGCCTCGTCAATCCGACCATCAAAATAGACATGGTTGTTGTCATCTCCGCTAAGCCGCAAATTACTGCTTGAAGCTGCGATGGCCTGGGCGCCAATCACGTTGGTCGTCACGGGTTGCCCGTTAAAGAACAGCTTCATTGCCGACTGATCGTAGGTCCAGGCCACATGATACCAAACCCCAGTCGCGATCGGCAGAGCGCACGTGATCCGGGACGAAGGCCACGCTTGGCCCGGGCTGTTAAACTGCCCGAGGAGTGTGTTCCCTTGAAGTACGAACTGGTAGCCGTTGTATCCGCCCGCACCGCCCACTTTGGAGACAAGAGCATAGCCGTCAGGACCGCTGAAGGTGCGGGGGTTAATCCAGGCCTCGATGGTCAACTGATTGGTCAGCCGTAGATTGCTGGCATCGGGTACGATCATCGTCCCGCTCGCCGGGTTAAAACTAAAGGCTTCACCCACCTCGCCGACGGCAAACGTCGCGCCGCCCTGGAGCGTCCCATTGTTCAGGCCGCCAGCATCGGTGGCGTCCCCCTCCCCCCGCCACCAACCGACCAGCCCGAGCGGCGGCGGTGTGCAAGGCGGCATCGGATTGACTGTGAGGAGCGCATTGGCGCTGTTGGTCGAGCCATAGGCGTTGGATATCTGCACCGCGTAGATGCCCGCCTGGGCCGGCTGCACATTGTTCAGCGTCAGCGAGGTGCCGGTCGCCCCGGCAATGTTGGTCCCGCTAAAACGCCATTGGTAGCTCAACGGTGGGGTGCCCAAAGCCGTTACGCTGAAGGTTCCGGTGGAGCCGACAACGACCGTTTGACTGGCAGGTTGCGCAGTTATGGACGGGGCCGTTCCTGACGGGCACTTGCCAGCAGTTCCCGCATTGTAAATGGCCTGTATTTCGGCAGCAGACAGAGCGCGGTTGTATATGGACACCTCGTCCAGCAAGCCGGCGTAATAGCCGTATCCCACGCCAATCTCACCCAAACAAGTGGACGGGTACGAGTCCGCGCCGCTGGTAAGCCCCGTCCGCACCAACACCCCGTTTAGATAAAGCCGCGGTTGGCGGTTGGTGTAAACTACCGCGATATGAGTCCAGCCGGCAATCGGCGTGTCGTAAACTAGCAACGAAGGCAAATAGGCGAACGAGTGTTCGAAGACGCTTACGCCGTTGGTTCCCACAGAAACCCCCGCCCCGGCTACACCCGGGCCATCGTAATTATCGGGGAAAATGGCGTAACGCTGGTTCGATGTCCCGAGTATCCCTGAGGTGGCTTCTGCTGTGCTCGCGCGGGCGGCTTTCGGCCAGGCCCAGAATTCCATAGTGTAGGAACTGCGGATGTTCGTGAGGCCAGGCACGGCGTTGCTGACGAAGTTTCGCACGCCATCAAAGCTGAAGGCCTGGAGAACTTCACCCGGCGCGAAGCCAGTACCATTGACGAGCGTCCCATTGTTCCCGCCGACGCTGTCGTCGGCGTTATTCTCCCCCCGCCACCAACCGACCAGCCCGAGCGGCGCCGGCATGCAAGGCGGCGACGAATTGACTGTGAGCAGCGCGTTAGCGCTGTTGGTCGAACCGTAGGCGTTGGTTACCTGCACGGCGTAGATGCCCGCTTGGGCCGGCTGCACGTTGCTCAGCGTAAGCGAGGTGCAGGTCGCCCCAGCAATGTTGGTCCCACCAAAACTCCACTGGTAGCTCAATGGTGGAGTGCCCGTGGCTGTGACGGTGAAGGTCGTGGTGGCTCCGGCAAGCACCGTTTGACTGGCAGGCTGCCCGGTTATCGACGGCGCCGCGAGTGGGCACTTGCCGAAGGAACCAGCACTGTAAATCGCTTGAATCTCCTTGTCTGAGAGGGCGCGGCTGTACAGGGAAGCTTCGTCGATCAGCCCATTGAACAGGGACTCGGAATAGCATTCCCCAATCACCAGCGGCGCGGTCCCGGGAAAGATGCCATTCGTCCAAGGCGCCATGTTCTCCATGACGCCATTCAGATATACTTTGAGCATAGCCCCATCGTACGTGGCCGCAAAATGGCTCCATTGATTAAGCGGAATAATGCTAGTGGTATAAACGACCTTGTAATCAACATCGGGAGCGGTTGCTTGGCCATCGCTGCTGACGAGGATGTAAGCGTTGCCCGAGGGGTCGATCGTCGTCGTGTAGCACAAGTTCTGGAAACCGCTGCCGAACCACTTGGAGACGATTTCATGCGCGGTGCCCCCTGAACTCCTGGGGTAAATCCACACTTCGACTGTCATCGCGTTGGTAAAGCGCACGGCGGGGGCGTCTGGTATCAGGACCGATCCACTAATTCCGTCGAAATCGAAAGCTTCGCCCACCTCGCCAGGCGCGAACGTGGCCCCCCCACGGAGGGTTCCGTTGTTCGTACCGACGCGGTCATTGGCGTTACCCTCTGCCGGCCACCAAGCGACCAAGCCGGAAGGTGGTGTTGCGCACTGGGAAGTCGAATTAACGGTAAGGATTGCGCTAGAGCTATTGGTTGCGCCATAAAGGTTCGTGACCAGCACCACGTAACTCCCGGCCTGGAGGGGTTGAGCATTTGTCAGGGTCAACGAGGAGCCGGTGGCTGAGCTAAGATTAGTGCCGTTGAATTGCCACTGATAACTTAACGGCGGGGTACCGCTGGCAACGACAGCGAAAGCCACGCTTGATCCCACAACCGCAGTCTGGGCTTGCGGCTGGGCCAACATGCTCGGCGACAGCCCGCACTTGCCGGCGCTTCCGGCACCGTAGATCGCGGCTATCTCGCTGGCCGAGAGAGCACGGTTGAAAATATCAACCTCATCAATCAGCCCCTTGAAATACCGGTTGGCAGTACAGCTCCCGCAAAACTTCCTTCCGTCTTCCGAGCCAATGCTCACGAAACTGCTGGCCGCCATTGGCGAGATCGCTCCGGACGCCAGGGTCGGATTCCCCCAGGGCTGACCGTCGATATATAACTGCAATCTGGCGCCATCATAGGTCGCCGCCACATGATGCCAAACTCCCGAGCTAATCACCGCTCCACCCCCATTCGCTTCGGAGGTTAGCAGGAAGTAAGCACCGCTGTTGGTGCTCACACCGAAATTGACTCCCATTCTGGACTGATTCCCACTGGAAATCTCAACCGCATAAAAGTCGCTGTCCACCAGCCCCTGCAGCGTATTCATCGGATTGCTCGGATCGGCCTTCATCCAAAAATCGATCGTCAGTTGGCTCCCCACGTCCAGACTCGGGGCCTTGGGAACCTCCATGTAACCACTGATCCCGTCGAAACTGAATGCCTGGCCCACCTCGCCAGCGGCAAAGCCCGCTCCATTCTGGAGCGTGCCGTTATTAGTACCGTACGAATCAGTAGCGGTGCCTTCGCCTGCCCACCAACTGACCAGCCCGAGCGGTGCCGGTGTGCAGTTTGTAGGGTCACCAGAGGCGGTCAAGACGATGGTGGCCGAAATAATTGTTCCCAGCAGGAACCGTGGTGCCGGAACCCGACTTTGCGATGTCTTTAGAAGTTTCATACTATATTTTGCCCGCGATGACCTCCAAGTCACCGTGTTATCAGACGATAATGCAGAATGAGGACTGCTTGTCAACAGAAATACAAACCTATAAGGCACGATGATCTTATAACTCTAGAAAGCCTGATACATCCGTCTTATGGTTGCGCCCCGGACTGCCAAAGCGCAGTGCGCGCGAGTCCCGAGGTTACAGAGCCTGAGTTGGGCCGGGGCACATGGCAGCAACTGGTTCTTGTTGAAATCGGCGACACGGCACGTTACAAATCCAGCCCAGCGCGCCAAAGAGGTTAGCGCCTGATTGCAGAGATTAGCGATAGTCGCCGCGTCAGACTACGCGGCCTACAACGCCGCGTAGGCCGCGTAGCCTGACGCGGCGACCCTTGCAACGGTTAATTATGCAACTAAACACCAGTTTCCCGAGTCCGGCTAAGCGGCAGCAATGCGGGGCTCGGGCAAGGGGATGATGAATTTGCCCTTGAAGCCGCGGGCGGCCAATTTGGGCATCAGCTCGTCGGCGATATGCCAGGAAAGCAGCATCGCGTATTCGGGTTGGTCTGCAAACAAGCGCCCTTCGTCCACGACCGGAATCATCGTTCCGGGGACATATTTGCCGATCTTGTAGGAGCCTTTGATTTCGAGCACGCAATCCATGATGCCATCATCGAGGCCCACGTAATTGATGAGGGTGCTGGCGCGGGAAGGAGCACCCACGCCGTAAATGCGGCCGCCTTGCCGCTTGATGTCGCGCAGGAGGGCGTAGAGCGCCAGCTTGCTGTTCACCACGTTCTGCTTGAACGCCTTCAGCTTGGAGTCCGTCAATTCGCGACTTTCCGTGGCTAGGGTGGCCGCGACCGACCCGCGCACAGGGTATTTGCCCTTGCGCACCGCATAGACCCGAATCGAGCCGCCATGAGTGGGGATGGGCCGGGTGTGGATGACCTCCAGCCCGTGCATTTCGAGTAGATACTTCAAGGCGGTAACGGAGTAGTAGCGCAAGTGCTCGTGGTAAATGGTGTCATATTGCAGCGTCTCGACGAGGGCCAGCAGGTAGTGGGATTCGGAGATGAAGATGCCGTCCTGGTCGAGCAGCTCAAGGATGCAGTCCACGATTTCGTGGATGTCCTCGATGTGGGCGAACACGTTCGTAGCGGTGACCATCCGCGCCTTGCCGTGGGCGGCCAGGGCGGTTTCCACCGCGGCGCGGTTGAAGAAGGAGATCTGGGTGGCGATACCGCGCTCGATTGCCAGTTTGCCGGCGTTGGTGGGTTCGATGCCATATACGCGGCAGGACTTGGTGAAGTTGCTAAGCAACGTGCCGTCATTCGATCCGATATCCACAATCAGATCAGTTGGCTTCAGCGGGTAGAGCCGGGCGACCTCCTCGGAGAGCTCGGCAAAGTTCTCACGCAAAATCTTTGTGGTGCCGCTGGTGTAGGGATACGTCGGGGGAAACAGAATGGCCGGGTCCACAATGAGGCCGATCTGCACCAATTGGCATTTCCCGCACCGCAGGACTTCGGCCGGGTAGGCTGGCTGTTCCGCCGGCCTGGTGCCGATCGCGGGCATGGCGTTGACGGGGGGCAGGTAGCCGATGAACATCACCGTCTCTAGGTTTTCCGAATCGCAGACCTGGCACCGGTCCACTACCACGCTGGAATTGGTGCCAGCCGCGAGCTTTCTTTGTCTGATCATATCGTTCTCTCAGGTTTAACAGGTTAACCAGGTTTCAGGTCCGCATTCTCATCATACCACCGCACGGTTCTATTGAGGCCGTCCGGCAGCGAGACCTTGGGAACAAAGCCCAAGGCGCGCAGTTTCGTAATGTCAGGGCAGCGCCGCAGAGTGCTGCCGGGCTGCAGAGCGCCGGCCACGACGGCGATGTCGCGACCATAACAGCGGGCGACTTCCCTGGCAAGGCTCTCGACCGTCGTCTCAGCCCCGCTGCCAACGTGGTAGATGCCCAGGTGCTCGCCGCGGTCCATCACCCGCAGCACGCCATCTATCATGTCATCTATGTAAATGAAGGACCGCGTCTCCTTTCCCGTGCCCTGCACGGGAAAGGACAGGACGCCCTGGGGCTGGCGGCGGTCCAGCTCGCGCAGCCGCAACGCAAACTGCGGGATGACGTGCTCCCAGCCCATGTTCGGGCCATAGACATTGTGCGGACGGAACACCAGCACCCGGCGGAGGCGGGCACGCCCGTAGTTCAGGGCCAGCAGTTCGCTGATAATCTTGCCGCCGCCGTAGGAGTAGCGGGGATTGAGCACGTCCGGCACGACGAGCGGCGCCGTCTCGTCCGTCGGCACCCGGGGTGGGGTCTGATAGACCTCGGAACTGGAGGCCAGGACCAGCTCGGCAACGTCGTGCTGCAGGCACCCGTCGATCACGTTCATTATGCCCTTGACCGCAACCTCCAGAATCAGGTCGGGTTTAGTGTAAAAGAACTCGGTGCCATTGATGTAGGCCAGGTGACACACGCCGTCCATCCCCTGCAAAGCCCGCGTGACGGTTGCGGTGTCGCGGATGTCGCCCACGATCAGTTCCACGTCGCTGGCGGTCGCGCCCAGTTTGTCTTTGGAGCCTCGCGAGTCATTGTCCAGCGAGCGCACGCGGGCGCCGGCGGCGAGGAGGCCCTTGACGAGCCCAGCGCCGATGAAGCCGGTGCCGCCGGTGACCAGATAGGATCTTCCCTTGAGGCTCATGCGGATTGGCTCGGCGTGGGGCCGGGGGCCTGCTTCAGCTTGACGGTTCGCGGACCACGGAAGAAGTAAGTAGTAGCAAACGCGTAGAGGAACCACCTTAGGTATTGCGGGACCCATTTCAGCACCTGGAAACGGCTCTTGCCCGCGCGTCGCTCAAGCCAGGCAGCGGGCACTTCGCCGATTCGCCAGCCCAGCCGGTGCGCCTTCACGAGCAACTCAATACTGTAGGCAAATCCCACCGTGGACTCAATCGGTATGGTGTCCAGGACGCGGCGTGAGAAGATTCGCAGTCCGTTGCTCGGGTCGCGAGTCGGCAGGCGCGCCAGATAATGAAGCACGAAGGCCGAGCTGCGCACCAGCATCGCCTTCAGCCAGGGGCACCCCTTCATGCAACCGCCCGGAATGAACCGGCTGGCCACGACAATGTCGCAGCCTGCGCGGAATTGTCCCATCATCAGGTCAATCTGCGGCGCGTTGTAGTCGTCATCCGCCGGATACATCAGAACGGCAGGCGCGGTGCTGTCTTCGAAACCCGTCAACACCGCCCCCAGAGCTCCACTCCCACGGTTCTTGAGCAGTTGTATTGGGAAGGCGTCCTGTGGGTAGGCGCGCACTACAGGCAAGGTGTTGTCGCTCTCGCGGTCATAACAGATCAAGACCCGGCAAGGAGTCGTTACGTGCCGTTTGAAGGATTCCAGCACCGGCAGGATGTTCTCGCCTTCGTTGTAAACGGGGATGACGATATCCAGTTCCGGTGTATGGTGGCCGCGGTTGTTCATCCGGCGCCCACAGCTTGCCATGATCCACTACGATCGGCAAGGCGCAGGGTATCTAGCAACAACTGCGCCCGCAGGCCATGCTCCAGATTGGGAATAACGCTTTGGCCGGATCGAATTGCCTCGATGAATCGGCCAGCAATCCGGCTCACTGGATAAACCCGGCCATCAGCATGGGAGTCGTCCTCAGCGGCTTCGATGGCAGCGAGCCGCGGAGACGCCCGGGTGCCCAGGGACAGTTTAAACCCCCGCGCATAGTCCGCTGTGGCATTGTCCAGCACCATTGTGCCCGAATCGCCATAAACCTCCAAACGATGGCCCGGGCCCAGAAAGGCGTCGGCGGCAATGGACAAGGTGCCAGAGAAACCGGCAGCGAATTCCACCCATGCGTCCACGCGCGCTTCGACCTCGGCTTCGCGCGGGGCGAGGCGGGCGGAGACTCTTTCAATCCCCCCCAGAAGCCACTCGAGGTAATAGAATGTATGGGAGCCGAAATTATTCAGAGTGCCACCGCCGCTACCGGCACAGGTCTTCCAGCCATCAGCCTTCGCTCGGTAGGCGTAAGTTTCCACCCGCCACGTCAATGCGGCGTGGCGGATGCGCCCAAGAGCCGGCGACCTCAGTAACTCCCGCGCTTTCTGCCAGGCTCCAATCTCGGGGAACATGAAATCCATCGCATGGACGATCTTCGCTTGGCGCGCGGCGGTGAGGATGTTCTGCGCCTGGCTGACATTCAACGCCAGGGGCTTTTCGCAAAAGAGATGTTTGCCCGCTTGCGCCGCTGCCAGGGCAATTTCCGCCTGGAGAGACGGGGGCACGGCCAGAGCGAGACCGTGTATGTCCGGATCAGCCAGCAGCACGCGCCAGTCATCGGTTGCTTTGGGAATGCCCAACGTTTGGGCGGCCTGGCGCGCGCGCTCCAAGCGGCTGGCGCAGATGGCGCCCAGTTCACAGCCCGGCAAGCTCTTAAACGCGGGTGCATGCACCTGCTGGCCGAAGCCGGTACCCACGATGCCGATGGTGATAGTGCCGCGCATCAGCCGCCTGGCTTTGAACCGCTGAGGTCAGGGCTTGAAGAAGCTCCAGATGTCATGGACTTTCTTGCCCCGCAAATCAACGTTCGCGTAAATCGAATGCGGGGTGCAGAGGACGAGGATGTCGCTGCGGCGGACGACCTCCCGCAGCGGCAGCAGGTTCAGATCGCCGGTCACAAACGGGTCCGTGGTGAGCACCTTCTTTGCGTGGAGCGCCAGTAGTTTCTTGAGTTTGTAGCTCAACGAGGAGCGGGCGTCGTCGCTCTCGGCCTTGAACGACATTCCCAGCAAACCGACCGTCATTCGCTTCAGAGGGTATTTCTCTTTGAGGCACGAGACGATGTAGGCCGGCATCCCTTCGTTCACCTGGATGGCAGAAAGGCCCAGCCCCATCTGATTCTCGGAAAAGGCAACAAGCTGGAGGGTGTCTTTGTACAAACACGGCCCGGCGGCGAAGCCGGCGCCGGGTAAGTCGCGCATGCGCGAGTAGTCTTCCATCAACCCCTGGCGGATGCGGGCGTAGCTCAAGCCGGCAGCGTCGGCCAACATATAGAACTGGTTGGCAATGGCGAACTGCATGTAGCGGTAGGCATTGCAGAAGAGCTTCGCGAACTCCGCTTCCATCGGCTTGAGGCGCACTACTTTGTGAGCCACCCGGCTGAAGAGCCGCGCGGCGCTGTCCTCCGCTGCGGGAGTCGTGCCGCTGATCATTTGCACCAGCGATTGGATTTCCCGGATAGCCTTGCCCTGCACTACCCGCTCCGGGCAGAAAGCGATCAAGGTCCTGCGGCCCCGGCTCTTCAAGTAGCCGTCGAGGAAGTCCGTGGCGCCCGGGAACACCGTGGAACGGAGAATAATCGTCTGGTCGTCCGACAAGTGCGGCAGCAAGGTGTCCATGCAGTCCGTCAACACCCGCAGGACAGGGTTATGGAACTCATCCACCGGCGTGCCAATCGTCAGGATCACGTACGGGATGCCGCGAATATCCGCCACGTTATTGGAGAATCCGAGCTTGCCGTCCGCCAGGACCTCCTTCAGCAGCGGCTCACCGCCCTCTTCGAGAAACGGCAGCTTGCCCTTGGCCAGGGTGTCCAGCGCGTTCTGGCTGATGTCATAAATGAGAGTGCGAAAGCCCTTCCTGGCCAAAACGATGGAAAGGGGCGCGCCCACGTGGCCTGCCCCACCGACCACAACAACTTCGTGCTGGGTTTCCCGCTGCTTGGACTTCTTGGGGTTGGATCTAGGAGGCATGGCTTGAGTTCAATGCGGGGAACCCTACCAACAGTTCTTTGGGGTCTTCAACTGCTAACTGTGAGAAGTTTGACCGGTTGGCGCTCGGTGGAGGGAATCCCTACCCAGGCGGGAACGGCATGCCAATGTCACACCTGCCACATAAAGGGCCAACCCAACCAGGAACAGACCGCCGCCGAAGGAGGCCAGCCCTTCCGCCGCCCACGACAGCCAGCCCACCTCTCGCGGCGCCTGGAAGGCGAACCATCCGCTACTGCTCTCGTCAACGGCAATGATCTTGAAATCCCCCTGAGGGGCTCTGACTCGACAGGTTCGCCAGTTATTCCCTGGTCCCATGAGGGGTTTTACGGAGGTGATCTTCCCGGAACTTAGGTCCATCAGGGTTAAGGACAAGCCCGGCTTGCCTAAATCGCCGGCCACCCTGAACTCAAGAAAGGGAAGCCTGCCCCTGGACACAGGCAGGCTTTCAAACCGGCCCTTATTTGCCTCACCCTCGTTTGTGCAAGAACTCCAGGTGACTTCTCCAGGTATTCTCGGTTTTACGCGTGCGGCGCCGTTAGTCACGAAACCGATGACACTCCCAGGCACGACTTTCAACGGGTCGCGCACACACGCCGGCAGAATCCTGCGGACCCAGGGATTGCGAAGGTAGTTGACAAGTTTCTCGCCAATGTGCTGCGGCTGGGGCGCATCGGGGTCGCCTTCGTATGATGGGATTTGCACTTTGGGCTTGCCGTCGAATACGCGGATATCCTCTGTGGCCATGTAAGCGCGCGTGTTTTGGAGCTGGCACCGGGAATAGAATTGCCGCTCTGGAATGTCAAAGCCCCAGGCCCGCAGGCTCAACAGTGCCAGCCCGGTCGCGCAGGCGATACCCCAGAGAATGAAGACCGCCAGCCAGGCAACTTTTTTCCGCCGGGTATCCCCAAGGTGACGGCGCATTAGCACAGCGATGCTGAGACAGTTTGTGACCATCACGAAACAGGTGGCATCCATGTAGCGCCACTGCGGATACAACTGGGCACCGCGGGCGTACGCCGAGGCGGCAGCCTGGAACACCACCCAGAGGCCCAGAGCCAGAATCAGCTCCTCCGCCGGCATTCGCGCCTGCCGTTCACGTAGATAGAACCACCCCAGCAGCAACACCGGGAAAAGATTGAAAACAGCAAATGGGGGCACCACAATCCACGGCCACGCCAAATAATCGCCCAACGAAATGAGAAACTCGGTAACCGAATGCGCCATCAGAACCCGGTGGTGCGGAACCTCGACCCTGAGGGCCAGGCCGAGCCCCATCCACACGAAGCAAAGGGCCAGGGTGAGCCAATGCCTTTTCCATGAAACCGGCTGCCTGAAAACCTTCAGAGCGACCAGAGCGCAGATTGCCGCGCAGGCCGTGACGCCGGACGTCGGCGCGCAAAGAGAGCCTATGGCTGCAACGACGCCCCATCCCCACCTGGCGCTGCCGGGTTCGTGGCAGCCCAGCAGCCAAATCGTTAGTAGCGAAAACAGCAGCGCAAAGTAAACTTGCGAATGGAAGCCCGCCAGGGTGTTCTCCCAGCCAAAGGGCAACGCCAGCGCCAGCATCAACACCAGGGCGATGATCGGCCATAAGTTGCGGCCTGTCCGCCGGGCTATTATCCAGCCGAAGCCGGCGATGCAGGCCGAGTAGCCAAACGCGTTGGCGACCATCTCCACCTGGTTGTCCCACTGGCCGTTCAACAGCAGCAGCGCCAGGTCGTAGAAGCGATTAAAGAACATCCTGTGCTCGTTATTCGCGGAAAACAACTCGGCCAGCGAAAGCCTTCCTTCAAAATACGGAATGTAAACAACACGCGCTTCCTCCCATTGGTCCCAAAACGGCAGCGGTGTGCCGAACCGGTGGATCAGCCACAGCCGGGCACCCAGCCCAACCAGTAATAGGCTAAGCACCCAGAGCAAGTCCTTATAGCGGCCGGCGCAAGCATGAGCCTCCTTGCGAGGATTGATCAACCCCGCCTCCACGCTTGGTTGAGCGCAGGCCGGAACGCAGAGCCTTGCTCTGCTTGCGCTGATTCAGAAACCCACGGAATCCTAGCCGCCTGGGTCAGTCGGCGCACTCTTCCATCGGACGGGAGATGGCGCCGTCCAAAGTCCACGGCCACGGAGCCTGCGAATATTTTATTTTCATTCACCCGGAAATGAAGAACACTTTGGCGGCATGAATCAATCGAAAAGCGGGCCGGGGGCTCAACCGTCGGCCTTGCGCCAGTTTGGCTTTGTGGCTCTGTGCCTGCTTGTAATCCTGGGCGCGCTGTTCTGGGACGGCTTGCAGCCTGGCCATACGGTCTTTTCCAATGACGGACCGCTTGGCGCGATAAGCTCGCGGTGCGGGGATTTGCCCGCGGGCTTTTTCGGCTTTTGGCAGGACTTGAACTGGCTGGGTGGGTCAGGTCCCAGCGCCTCGCCTGACGTTTCTCAGACGCTCAGCTTGGTCACCGGCAAACTAATATTCTCAAAAGTCTATGCGCCTTTCTCGCTGCTTTTCCTTGGGCTGAGCGCCTGGCTGTGTTTCCGGCAGTGGAAGCTCTCGCCGCTGGCTTGCATTCTCGGCGGAATCGCCGCCGCGTTGAACTCCGACTTTTTCTCCACCGCCTGCTGGGGGGTGGCATCCCAACCGTTGAGTTTCGGCTGCGATTTCCTCGCCCTGGCGGCTTTGGCCGACGGAACCTCGCCTAAGCGCTGGGTCAGGGTCGCCCTCGCGGGCTTTGCGGTCGGCCTGGGGGTGATGGAAGCCTTTGACATCGGGGCCATCTTCAGCCTGGTGGTCGCGGCGTTCGTGGTGTATCAAGCTTTAGCGGGAGAAGGCACGATGCCGAGAAAGCTGACTGCGGGTGTGGTCCGCCTTGCCGCAGTGGTGGTGTTCGCGGCGTTCATAGCAATCTCGGCTGTCAGCGGCCTCATCAGTACCCAGATCCAAGGCATCGCCGGCATGGGCCAGGACACCGCCAGCAAAGCCCAGCGCTGGAATGAGGCCACCATGTGGAGCATGCCCAAGGCAGAAGCCCTCAGCATGGTTGTCCCCGGCCTCTTTGGCTTTCGGATGGACACGCCCGAAGGAGGCAATTATTGGGGTCGCTGCGGACGCGACCCGGCATGGGACAGGTACTTTGCTTCCGGCGAGAAGGGTTCGCCTCCCTCCGGCTTCATTCGTTATGGCGGCGGCGGCGTTTACACTGGCGTGCTGGTGGTGCTAGTCGCCTTGTGGACCGTGTTGCAGGCATTCCGAAAGCAGAACTCGGTCTTCTCGCTTGCAGAGAGAAAACTCCTCTGGTTTTGGAGCGGCGTGGCCTTGCTCTGCGTATTGGTGGGTTTCGGCCGTTACGCCCCGTTCTACCAGTTGTTCTATGCGCTGCCGTTTGCCTCGACCATGCGCAGCCCTTCCAAGTTCTTTCACATCGTTGCATGGATACTGGTCATTCTGTTCGCTTACGGCGTCCACGGGTTGAGCCGAAGCTGGCGGGACGCGCCCGCCGCGGCGACTCGCGGCCTTTCGGCGCAATTGCGAGTCTGGTGGGCGAAAGCCGCGATTTTTGACAAGAACTGGGTGAGAGGCTCGGCGTTCGCCCTGGCCGCGAGCCTGGTGGCCTGGCTGATATATTCCGCCTCGCGCGAACGCCTGGTGGCGTATCTGCAGGAGGTAAGGTTTGATTCGATCATGGCGGGCGCCATCGCCGGCTTCAGCATCCGGCAGGTCGGCTGGTTCGTGCTATCTCTGGGGCTGGCTCTTGGTCTGCTCGCCGTGTCGTTGAGCGGTTATTTCAGCGGGCGGCGGGCGCGGCTGGGAGGGATCCTGCTTGGGTTGCTGCTGGTGGCGGATCTGGGGCGGGCCAACGTGCCGTGGGTCGTTACCTGGAACTGGGTGCAGAAATACGCCACCAATCCAGTGATCGAGTTGCTGCGGGAAAAGCCTTACGAACACCGTGTGGCCGTGCTGCCGTTCACCGCACCGCAGCAGTTTGGACTCTTCAGCCAGCTTTACGACATCGAGTGGAAGCAACAGCTTTTTCAATACTACAACATCCAGTCGCTCGACATCATAATGATGCCGCGCGCGCCGGTGGACTACGTCGCCTTCGAAAACGCGTTGTCTTTCGACCGCAACACCAACACACTGCATCGGATCACGCGCCGCTGGCAACTCACCAATACCCGGTATCTGCTCGGGGCCGCCGGGTTCCTGGAGGTGCTCAATCAACAGATTGATCCCGTCCAGCACCGGTTCCGCATTGCCGCCAGGTTCGACATCGCGCCGAAACCTGGCATACCGAACCCGACCGGCCTCGATGAGCTGACCGCGGTGATCAAGCCGGACGGCCAATATGCCGTGTTCGACTTTACCGGCGCGTTGCCGCGAGCCAAGCTTTACTCGAATTGGCAGGTGAGCACCAACGACCAGGTCACGCTGACCAACCTGGCGAGCCCGGAGTTTGAACCGGAACGGACGGTCCTGATCGCAAACCCTTCAGTTCCCAACCCTCCAGCACCCTCAAGCCTCAACGCGCAGCCCCCAACCAACTCCGTCGAGTTCACCAGCTACGCACCCAAAGGGATCGTGTTGCAGGCCAACGCCGGCAGCCCTGCGGTGTTGCTGCTCAACGACAAATATGACCCGAATTGGAAGGTGTGGGTGGACGGAAAACCGGAAACGCTCCTGCGCTGCAACTACCTCATGCGCGGCGTGTACGTGCAGCCCGGCCCGCATACCGTTGAGTTCCGCTTCGAACCCCCTGTGGGCACGTTCTATGTCAGTCTCGCGGCAGTATTTATCAGTCTCTTGCTGATCGGCTATCTGGCTCTTGGGCGGGGGAAGGAACCGACTCACCAGAACAGGTATCCCGGGTCTGGAGCGTCGTAGGGGTGGTCTGATAAATCATCCGGCAGCCTGTAAAACTCGGTGTGAGTGTCCCCGAAAAGCATTACCTCCACACGTTTGCCGGCCTTTCTATGCCAATCGCTGCGTGAGTCCACGATGGCGCGGTTGGCGTGCCGGGGCCAATCGCCTTCAATGATCTTCGTGACGGGCTTTAGTGCGATATCAGAGCCCTTGATTGGGTCGTTGGCGGGATAAAACTTGCCGCCGCTGCCGGTGATGTGTTGGACACGAAACGTGTCGATTCGCCACTGCACCAGGTAACTGTTGCCCCAGCCCTCCCAACACGTCTTCGGTTCCGGGTTCATCGTGTCCCCATTGTCCGCTGGACAATGAAAGATCTGAACGTTCCTGGCGTAGGTGTTCAGGGGACGGTTGGTCTCCCATTCTGCGCCGCCATATTCCCAGGCGTTTCCGCTCCCGTAAGGCGTGGCTGGCCGCTGTCCGCCAACGGCAGCCCAACCATCATGCACGGGGTACTTGTCGCTGGCGTCATCCGAATAGAGCTTGAAGGCAATGCCAATTTGGTGCTGATTGTTGGTGCATTGTGTCCGCTGGGCCTGGATCCTGGCACGCGAGAGCGCCGGCAACAATAAAGCCGCCAGGATCGCAATGATGGCGATAACTACCAGCAGTTCGATCAACGTAAACCCTCCTGTCCCGTGAAGACTGCTGTTGCTCATTGGCCCTTTCACAAGCGTCGCGACCTTACCCGCCACACCACCATTCGTCAAGCTCCTTGGCAGCAATTCTCATTTTGCCGGACGGGCATGTCACTCCGTGCGCGCCGTTCGCGAGCACGTATTCCAAAGGCGGCGCGCACGGAGTGACGCGCCCTGCTACCCTTCCCCGCGGGCCCATAATGAGAATCGGTGTGGCCCGCGTTGAAGAGGCTTCTGTGGGTCGGCCCGGACCAACAGGTGCCTGGCAGACCAAATCGAGACGTGGCATGCCCGCGTGGCCCCGGAGGCAGTTTAAGTTCTCGGGGCCACTCGCCAGAACATTTCGCACTCCTCGATTGCTTGAATTGATCCATCCCGCCCGGCCTTGGGCCAGGCACCCTGAGGCTACCCCGAGGCCACCCTGAAGCCATCTGGTAGCCAACCGGTAGGCACTCCGAAGCCACCCTGAGGCTACCCTGAGGCTACCCTGAGGCTACGGAGATGTGAGCGGACGGTAGGGGACGCTGCTGCCCGAGTGACCCCGAAACCAGCTAAGAGGCGCCACCGGGCTTCGTAGTATAAGCCAGGCTTGCGGTAAATGAGCAAAGTGGCGATCTAGGCGGCCTCAGGCAAACACGTGGGACAGCCGGCTAACGTCCTTGAAAGCAAGGTAATTGGAATCACTCAACGACAGCTTATCCGGAGCCTTTCGCACTCCGCCGTAGCGGCGGATTTGCAGGAACTCCTTGTAGCCATAGCCTTTCAGCAAAGAAACGATGCTGTTCGGGTCCAGGTTTCGATGTCGCAGACACTGGCCATTGACCTCAAAATGGACCACCGGTGCGTTTGCCTTGGAGAGCATCCTCTGCCCGCCTTTCAGAACTTCGAATTCGTAGCCTTCAACATCCATCTTCACGAAAGCGAGTTGCTCCAAAGACTCCTCAGCACATACGGCGTCTATGGTGGTTATGGGGCATTCATGCGGCACGGCGTCCGCCCTCCCCAAATCAGAGGAGCTGGCGTGCCCAAGCGAAAGGTTCTTGAACGTGTGGATGCGGAGGGTTCCTGCCCGCTCCCCCAAACCGGAATTGTATGCTTTCACCTTGGATTCGCATCCGTTGAGCCGCACGGCTTCCGCGTTCAAAACAAAACTTGCCGGCACGGGTTCGAAGGCATAGACGCGCGCTCCCCGCAAGGCGAAGAGGCACGTGTAGAATCCAAAACTCGCGCCCGCGTCAATGCAAACATCCCCCGGCTGAACCAACTTCTTGAAGACCGCCGTGAGCACAGGTTCGTATTCGCCGAAGAGGTAGGCGTGCTTGTACATATAATCAGGGTGCGTTCGCATCAGCACGCCCTCATTCATTCGCACAACTTCTCCGTCCGGAATATTCTGGTCCTTAAGCAGGGAAGCAATCCAGCCCTTGCCCATTTCGATCGGATATAACCGCGCAACCGGGCGCAGGAATTTAGACACATGCTTCATAGCTCGAATTGCGGGGATTCTAGGCTGGGCCAGCTTTCTTGCAACCGGATTTCCTGACGGCGAATGAAGCGAGCACGACGGTACAAACCGCCGCGCGGCGCGGCCCTTATTGACTTCCAGCAGCGGACCAAATAGATTGCGCACCCTATGAACAATCCGGGCCCTGCCGCTCCCGCCCAACCTGAAACCAAGAGAGGGGAGGTCGCTATTCTGCTGTCAACCCGCGGCCGGCCGGATATGCTGCTGGAGGTTTTCGAGTCCTTGCGCGCGACGACGACCGGCAAGGACAAGGTGGCTCTCTGGCTGTATGTGGATGATGACGACCGGGTGACACGGCAAGCGATTGAGGCCGGCAAATTCCCGGAGCTGGGATTCCCCGTTCATTGGCATATCGGGCCGCGCACCCCTGATTGGGGTCAAACATATCAGGTCTTATGGACGGCCCTGGGCCGCACGGCCGAGGTTTACATGATCGCCAATGATGACGTGCGGTTCGAGACCAAGGGCTGGGATGACGTCCTGCGCGCCGAGGTTGCTAAGTACCCGGATGGCGTCCTGCTGGCGTGTCCGTATGATCCCGTCGCGCCGGCCATTGCGACGTTCCCGATCATCGGCTGGGGCTGGCTGAACACCATGGGCCGGGTCTATGCGGGGTATTTCCACTACTGGTATGACGACAAGTGGGTGGATCAGATTGGCCGCATGGTCGGCCGGTACATCAATATACCGATACTGCTTTCCCCGATTCGGGGCAAAGGCCGCACCCAGCGCATGCGCTGCCTGCCCTTCTGGACGAGGTTCTTCCAACTGACGCTGCCCGAGAGACAAGAAACCGCCATCAAACTGATTAACACCATGTATCCCAAGGACGAAAATGCCCGCGCCGCCGCCCTGGCAAGAATGCAGGAAGTAGCCGCCAGCTTCAAAAAGGAAGAGGACAGCTTCTCGGATGTGTATTCCACATTCCAGGAGGAGCGTCATACGGCGATGTCACCCGAGGAACGAGACCGCTTCAGCCCGCTTTACTTCAAACAGGAAGCCCACGCGGTTTCCCGGTTGCTGGGCATCGCACAGCAGCATTTCGACAAGAGGGAATATGCGGATGCGCTCAAATACCTGGAGGCAACGCAACTGGCCGATATCCGGGCGCGGCCAGCGCAGGAAATGATGGTCCAATGTTTCCGGGCCCTTGGCCGGACGGCAGAAGCGGAGCGGGTGGCGAAGGACGCCATTCTGGCTTGGCCGCGGATGAGCGCCCTGCGGCGGTTCTTCCGGTTCCTCGGCATGGTGGCCAACGAGGCCAAAGGGCTGTTGGTCGGTCTCACCTCCAAGGGAAAGCGCGACCCGAACAAGAAGCTAGGATAACCCGCGCCTCGTGGGACCAATCAAAGGCCCGTGGGATGGTCCAGGAAGGTCCAAGGCACTTTGAACCAGGCGGAAAGATGCCCTGCCAGAGCCTTGACGCCAAACGTCTCGGTCGCGTAATGCCCGCCGTACAGGACGTTCAGACCCAATTCCTCCGCCAGGGCATACGTCCAATGCGGCCCCTCGCCCGTGATGAACGTGTCCACTTGCTCGTCCGCCGCCTTCTGCAGGTCGCCACCCGCGCCGCCGCTCACGACGCCAATGCGGCGGCACATCGCCGGACCGGTCGGGATCACGTGCGGCTTCGCACCCGTGGCGCGGTGCAGAAGCCTAACCAGGTCTGCGCGTGAGATGCTGGTGTTGGCCTTGAAGCCAATGAACTGGCCGTGGTCGAAGAAAAAGGGCCGCAGCTTCTTCAAGCCGAGCGCGGCGCAGAGCCGGGCGTTGTTGCCCAGGCGGGGATGGGCATCGAGCGGCAGATGTGAGCTGTAAACTGCCAAGTTGTGCTCGAGCAGGCAGCACATCAAGTCGTAGCGTTTGCCCGTCCACGGGTGTGCGGGAGCCCAAAATAGCCCATGATGCACTAGCAGCAAGTCCGCTTTGGCCTCCGCCGCCAGCCGGACGGTCGCCAGGCTCGCGTCCACCGCTGCTGCGATTCGGGTGACCGACCCGTGATTCTCGACCTGCAGGCCGTTGGCGGCCCGGTCGTAATCCTGAATCTCAGCCGTGCTCAGTAACCCGTCGCAGTAGCGGACAATCGCCGCCAGGGAGACTTTTGACATGCGCCGATCAAACCAAAGGCCGGTGCGCATGCAAAGGGGGAAGTGCAAGGTGACGCGTGGAGCGTAAAGCGTGGAGCGTGGATGAACGGCCACCACCCCTTGCCTTCCTCACGCATCACGCTCCACGCTCCACCGCTCCACGGCTGAAAGAATCTTCAATACGCCTATTGAATTCCACCGGCAGAGTTCTATAGTGCGCATCGTTCTGAAGTAATGGAAATGAGCAACTCGACCGATGGCAACGAGCCCTGGGACATCCAGGCCGCTCGCAACCTGTACAACATTCATGGTTGGGGCGCG
>Ga0187880_1000855_pt1 | contig 25020 bp, 15 predicted proteins | sample June2016WEW_19_4_FD_132998 | JGI IMG/M metagenome (GOLD analysis project Ga0187880, IMG submission 132998) | Peatland microbial communities from SPRUCE experiment site at the Marcell Experimental Forest, Minnesota, USA - June2016WEW_19_40 | ecosystem: Environmental > Terrestrial > Soil >... | reverse complement strand
TTTCTGGCAGCGGAATGGCGGCAAGCACACCGCCATGAATCGGGGCGTCGCCGCCGCCACCGGGGAATTTGTCGTGTTCCTGGACTCCGATGACGAGTGCAAGCCTAATGCACTGGAGCGATTTGATTTCCGCTGGCGCCAGATTCCCGACCCCGGACATTTTTCCACCTTGATTGCGCTGACCTGCAGACCAGACGGCTCAATTCGGGGAGAGGTATTTCCGGAAGACCATGTGGATGCGTTCCGCTTTGCCGACCAGTATCGGCTGCGCGGCAAAGTTGACCGGTGGGGGATCAATCGCACCGACACGCTCCGCGAGTTTCCGTTTCCGGAAGGCGAGCGGTTTGTTCCGGAGGCCCTCGTTTGGAATCGCCTCGCGCGCAAATATGCCGCACGCTTCTTTAATGAAGTTCTCCTCGTTATGTATCCAAGCGGGGATAGCCTGTCGAGACGAATGGTCGATCTTCGAGCCTCGAGTCCGAAATCTACTTTGACCTACTATCGAGAGCTCGCGGCCTCACCGCTTCCGGCACAAGTACGGTTGCACGCCGCGCTGAACTATTGCCGCTTTGCGGCATTAACCGCCAGTAGACGATGTCGGCCTGGTGGCGTCTCGGGATGAACCCGTACCGTTGACGTTCGTGAGGTGCTTAATTGCCGGCTTCTGTTGCGAACTTTTGTGAGGGTCCAGCCATGGCGAACCAGGTTACGCCAATGCCGACGCGCCTCGGGACACGCGAATTGGCCAGTACCCCGCTCCGGGTGGCCGCTTTTACCGGCGGCGAAACCGTTTCCAGCCGCCGCTTTCGAGTACAGCAGTACTTGCCCTACCTAAGGAAGCTGGGAGTAGAGGTCAACGAATATATTGCCTACTTTGGCAGTTGGCCTCCACCGCAAAAGCTGGCCAGATCTTTTTGGTTGGCGGCGACCCTGTTGGATCGAATCCCCAGCGTGGCCCAATCGCATGACTACGACGTGACCCTGCTGCAAAGGGAAATGGTCTCCACTCTGGTTACGCTGGAACGATGGACGCATCGTCCACGAGTTTTGGATTTGGACGATGCCGTCTGGCTGAATCGGGGAGCTGAAAAGCGTTTTGCAAGGTTGGTCGGGATGTGCGATGGGGTGATTTGCGGCAACAGTTTTATCGCGGAGTATGTGCATAAGCTGCAGAACAATCTCATCGTCCTGGCAACCCCGGTTGACACCGACCGTTTTCGGCCGAGAGCCAACGATACAAGGTCACCGCGAAAGTTAATCATCGGCTGGGCCGGACTCAGTTCCGGATTCAAGTACCTGCGAGCTATCGAAGATGCCCTGGTGAACGTTCTGGATAGATATAAGGACGCCGTGGTGCGCGTGGTGTCGGATCGCAAACCAGGGTTTCGCCAATTGGACGGCGTCCGGCTGGAGTACATCCCCTGGTCGCCGGAGAACGAAGTGACGACCATCCAGGAGATGAGCGTCGGGCTGATGCCCATCGACGATTCTCTGTGGTCGCGGGGTAAATGCAGTTACAAGATGCTTCTGTATATGGCCTGCGGAGTTCCTGTCGTGGTTTCTCCCTTCGGGATGAACCGCGAGGTTCTGGCGCTGGGCCAACCCGGATTAGGAGCAACCAACGACCGTAGTTGGTCTGAGTGCGTATCGTGGTTACTGGATAACCCGGAAAAAGCCAGGCAAATGGGGGTGGCGGGTAGAAGGACCGTCGAAGAACACTTCAGTCTGCGTGCCTCCGCACCGAGATTGGCTGCGTTCTTGAAAGGAGCTTGCCATTGTGTGGCATAGCTGGGTTCTGGCAGAGCAAACAGGGCCCTGAGGACCCGCGGGAAATCCTGGAGCGAATGGGAACCGCGCTGGTACGGCGCGGCCCCGATGACTGCGGCTATTTGTGGGACAGCTCCACCGGACTTGGGTTCGCACACCGCCGGCTCGCCATTCTTGACCTCACTGCCGAGGGACACCAGCCGATGCGCTCGGCTTCTGGACGTTATTCGATTGTCTTCAACGGCGAAATCTTCAACTTTCAGGAGATTCGAGCGGAACTGGACAACGTGGCCTGGAGGGGCCATTGCGATACCGAGGTCATGCTCGAAGCTTTCGACCGCTGGGGCCTGGATTCCGCGCTGCGACGCTTTGTGGGCATGTTTGCTTTTGCTCTCTGGGACTACCACGAGCGCAAGCTCTGGCTGGTTCGCGACCGCCTGGGGATTAAGCCGCTGTATTACGGCCGGGTCCACGGAGACTTCGTTTTCGCTTCTGAGCTTAAGGCGGTGTGGAAATATCCAGCCTTTGAAGGTGCGATCAATCGCGATGCGCTGGCGCTCTATATGCGCCACAACTATGTGCCTTCACCGCATTGCATTTACCGGGACATGCATAAGTTGCAGCCCGGCTGCATCCTCGAGCTCAGTGCGGCGGACCGCGAACCGGCAGTACGCAGCTTCTGGTCTGCGCTGGACGCGGCCCGGCAGGGACTGCAGGCCCCGTTGGCCGGCAAGGATGAAGAATTGGTTGAGGAACTACACCAGAGATTAAAGGCTGCGGTCGGACTGCGGATGATCGCCGATGTTCCGCTGGGCGTGTTTCTCTCTGGTGGAGTCGATTCCTCCCTGGTGGTGGCTCTGATGCAAGCCCAGAGTAGCCGCCCAGTCAAGACTTTCGCCATTGGCTTCCAGGAAGGAGGATACAACGAGGCCCGGCATGCCAAGGCAGTCGCGGAACGCTTGGGAACGGAACACACGGAGCTGTATGTGACCCCTCAGGACGCGCTGAACGTCGTTCCCATGCTTCCAGGAATCTATGACGAGCCCTTCGCCGATTCCTCTCAAATACCCACCTATCTGGTGTCCAAGCTGGCGCGCAGCCGGGTTACGGTGAGCTTGTCTGGCGATGGCGGCGACGAACTGTTTGCCGGGTACAACCGCTACTTGTTTGCCAAGCGCCTTTGGCAGTCGCTCAGCAGGCTGCCAACGGCGGCCCAAAAGCTGGCGGCCGCCGCGATTCACTCGTTCCCGCCGGCGGAAATTGATCGTGCCTACGGATATGTGCGGCCGCTGCTTCCTCGCAAACACCGCTGGTTGGCCGTGGGAGATAAAGCCCACAAGCTGGCCGACTTCTTCCCTTGTGACAGCCCGGAGGCCATCTACTTGCAGGCGCTCTCCCACTCGTCGGTGCCATCCGGCGTGGTACTGAATGCGCGCGAACCCGACACGGTATCACAGGTCATGCGGGAAGGCGCCTGGCTGGAAAATTTCGAAGACCGCATGATGCTGACTGATCTGCGAACCTACCTTCCGGATGACATCTTGACGAAAGTGGATCGTGCCAGCATGGCGGTTAGCCTGGAGGCGCGCGTGCCCTTGCTGGATCATCGATTGGTGGAATTTGCCTGGCGTTTGCCGCTGGGGGTGAAGATCCGCCACGGTGCCAGCAAGTGGATCTTGCGTCAGATCCTGTACCGCTACGTCCCGCGGCAGATGATCGAGAGGCCGAAGATGGGATTTGCCATGCCGATCGAACACTGGCTGCGCGGGCCCTTGCGCGAATGGGCGGAATGTCTGCTGCCCCAGGAAAGCCTTCGGCATCCTGGCTTATTGAATACCGAGGCTGTCCTTAAGATGTGGAGGGAACACCTCTCCGGCGCTCGAAATTGGCAGGGCATGCTGTGGAATGTACTGGTATTCCAACAGTGGTACCTGCACGCCAAGACGCAAGTTTCTGGTTCAAGCCCAGATGGGCCGCTACCGGGTGGCCGGAGAGCTGACGAGGGTCGGATAGTCGCCGCCGCGTGATCGTCCCATCCGGACGATGCCGCGCCAGTGCTTCTTGGCCAGAACAGGGCAGATGAGCCCACTGCTCTCTTTGGGCAAAAGGTGGCCAGCGCACAAGAGACTGAATTATTTCCATCGTTTCCGAGCGGGGCATTATCGGATCCCGACCGCCCGATTCAGCTTCCCAGGAGCCCACCTCGGCACAATACTCGCGGTTGCTGCGCAACTCCTGATTTACAATGTGTTTTCTCTTTGCAGGGATTTGCGTTCGTTCGGAAGAGCTTTCCGCCCCCAGGGGTGCGACGGACACACATCCATTCGCAGACTTCGCTTTCCACCCGGCAGCCTGCACTTTAGATTTGAGTCTTATGCATCCACGGCACTTCCGGATCAGCATTCTGGCCGCGACGACCCTGTTGCTGCTGCTCGCACCCGCCGTTGAGGCGCAGACCCCAGCGCTGATCACGCTGGATCAGGCGATTGACTTGGCCCTGGCGCACAATCACTCGCTCAAAGCCACGCGTACGTTAATTCTCCAGAACCAGGCGCAGGAAATTACCGCCAACCTTCGTCCCAATCCCACGCTTCTTTTTGATTCCCAGTTCGTTCCCATTTTTAGCCCCAACGATTTCAGCGCGGACAACCTTAACCAGGGCCAACAGTTCGACATTGGCATCGGATATCTGTTTGAGCGCGGCCACAAACGGCAGCGCCGCTTGCAAGCGGCCCAAGACCAGACCGCCGTTACGCGCGCTCAGACAACGGATGCGGAGCGAACTCTTACATTTAATGTGGCGCAGCAGTTCATCGCGGTCCTATTGGCGGAATCGACGCTACAGTTTGCCCTGCAAGACCTGAAGAGCTTCCAGCAGACAGTTGACATTGGGGAGGCGCAGTATAAGTCGGGCTATATCAGCGAAGGCGATTACCTCAAGATCAAGCTGCAACTGCTGCAGTTTCAAACCGACGTCTCTTCCGCCCGTCTGGCAAGAGTGCAGGCACTGGTTGCCTTGCGGGAATTGCTTGGCTATGACGCGGTCCCCGCCAATTACGACGTGGTCGGCGACTTATCGTATGCGTCCGTTAAGGCGAAGCTGGAGGACTTGCAGACGAGGGCGTTACAGGAACGTCCGGATTATCGGGCCGCCGAATTGGGGGTGACCGCTGCGCAAAGCCAGATTTTGCTGGCCAAAGCCAATGGCAAACAGGATGTGAATGGCACCGCCGACTACACCCACGTCTCGGGCGAAAATAGCGCTTCCTTCTTCGTAAATTTTGCCTTGCCCATCTTCAACCGGAATCAGGGCGAGATCGCGCGCACGCGCTACGCGCTTACCCAAGCCCAGGAGTTGCAGGCGTCAGGTAGCGACCTTGTGCTGTCGGATGTTAGCGATGCCTATGAAGCGCTCCGCAGTAACGAAGAAGTGGTACAACTTTATGCTTCGGGATACTTGAAGGAGGCACAGGACTCGCGTGACATCAGTGAGTATGCTTACAAGCGGGGCGCGGCTAGCCTGCTGGACTTCCTCGACGCGGAACGCAGCTACCGGGCCACGCAGTTGGCCTATCGCCAGGCACTGTCTTCCTACATGACTGCGCTCGAGCAGTTGAAGGAAGCTGTGGGAACGAGGAACCTTCCGTGAGGACATGCAAAGATCGCTGGCAGGCCGTGGCGGCGTTGACCGCTGCCTCGGCGATCATGCTGGTGTGGATCGGGTGTCAGGGCGACGGGTCTGGTGCAGGCGGACAGAATCACTCCGCGAACCATTCGACCACTGCCGAATTGTTCACCATTCCGCAGGACCAGATGTCGCATGTCCAGGTGTTGACGGTTGAGCCCACCACCTTGAAGCGGACCTTGCGCCTGACCGGCTCCGTGGCTTACAACAGCTTCCATACGACCCCTGTGATTACGCAGGTCAGCGGGCCGGTCAGCCGGATCGTTGTCGCCCCGGGGCAGAGGGTGACACCGGCTGAGCCCATGCTGTACGTGGCGAGTCCGGACTTTTCCCAACTCCGCACGAATTACCTGAAGGCAAAAGACGCGTACGCGCTGGCGCAGAAGGCAGCCGCGCGAGCGCGAGACTTGTACCAGCACCATGCCATCGCCGAGCAGAATCTGGAGCAGGCGGAATCAGCCGAGATCCAGGCGGGCGGAGATTTGGCTGCCGCCGAGGCCGCGCTGAAGGTGCTGGGAATTACCAATCCGGATGCGCTGGTGAAAGCTCCGCCCACGTTCGAGGTGCCGGTCCGGGCGCCCATTGCCGGCCAGGTGGTCGAACAGAACGTGGCGGTAGGTCAGTTGGTCCAGACCGGAGCCACACAGTGCTTCCTGCTTTCCGATACCAGCAATGTGTGGGTGCTGGTAAATGTTTATCAAAAAGATTTGCCTAATGTGCGGGTGGGAGACCCGGTCACCATCCAAACGGAATCATATCCCGACGTTTTTCACGGTCGCATTTCCTACGTGGCGGCTTCGCTCGATCCGAACACCCGCACTCTGCAGGCGCGCATCGAGACCAACAATCCGGGAGAGAAGCTGAAGAAGGACATGTATGTGGTGGCCACGGTGGACGCAGGCACGATTCAAAATGCGATTGCACTACCGGATTCCGCCGTTCTGCGCGACAGCGAGAACATGCCCTTTGTTTATGTCGAGTCTTCTTCGCAGCAGTTCGGACGGCGCACGGTAACTCTCGGCGACAGCCTGAATGGACAGACTCAGGTCACTAGCGGGCTGAAACCCGGTGATCGCGTCGTCGGCAATGGCAGTTTGTTCCTGCAGTTTGCGAATTCACTGCAGCGTTAGTGTGGCGCAATCCAAAGGTTGGGGAAGGAAGCGCAAGACGGATGTTGGCGTCCATAGCTGAATGATTCATCGCATCGTACAAGCATCTCTGCGGCAACGGTTCCTGGTGTTGATGCTGACCGGCTTCATTATGGTCGCCGGCATCATCTCGTTCCAGCGCATGCCGGTGGACGCTTATCCTGACCTTTCCCCTCCGCAAGTTGAACTCATCACGCAATGGCCCGGCCATGCCGCAGAAGAGGTGGAGCGCCTGGTCACCCTGCCGCTGGAACTACAGATGAACGGCGTGCCGCGCATGGTGGTGATGCGGTCCATCTCGCTGTATGGGCTCTCGGATGTAATCCTGACATTTGAGGACAATACCGACGATTACTTCGCCCGCCAACTCGTCTTTCAGCGCATCGCCGATGCCAGCCTGCCTTCTGGAGTAACCCCGTCGATGGCCCCGCTGTTTAGCCCCAGCGGCCTGGTCTATCGCTATGTGCTCGAAAGTCCCGACCGCAGTCCGCAGGAGTTGAAGGTCATCGAAGATTGGGTCGTGGAGCGGGCCTATCGTTCTGTCCGCGGCGTCGCCGATGACTCCGGATTTGGGGGGACGACGATGCAGTACCAGGTGCTGCTCGATCCCGCCCGGCTCTACGGATATCACTTGACGGTTCCGCAGGTCATGGCCTCCCTCACCGCGAATAACTCGAATGCAGGCGGTGGATTCTACTCGCAGGGCGGCCAGTTCTATTACGTGCGCGGCATTGGATTGGTCCGCAACACCGACGACATTGGCAACATTGTCCTCGGCAGCAACAACGGCGCGCCTATTCGCGTAAAGGATGTCGGCGATGTCGTAATCGGCTATGCACCACGGTTGGGCGAATTCGGCTACCAGAACAACGACGATGCGGTGGAAGGCGTCATTCTCATGCTGCGCGGAGAGCAGACGCAAAACGTTCTCAAGGGGGTGGAAGCCGAAACCGAGAAACTCAACCAGCAAATCCTCCCGCCCGACGTTAAGATCCATCCCTTTTACGATCGCAGCGACCTGGTGAAGCTGACCACCGATACGGTGGAAGACAACCTGCTCCGCGGCATGGTCCTGGTGCTGATTGTCCTGATTTTCTTCCTGATCAATTTACGTGCGGCCATCATTGTGGCGCTCACGATTCCGTTGTCTCTGCTGTTTGCCTTCATCGTGCTGCATGCGCACGATGGCGCCGCCAACCTACTGTCGATTGGCGCCATCGATTTCGGCATCATCATCGATGGCACGGTGGTGATGGTGGAAAACATCTATCGTGAACTCGCGCTGAGACAAGGGCAGAGCTACAAGCTCAACGAAGTCATTCTCGCCGCGGCAAAGGACGTGGACCGGCCGATCTTTTATTCGGTAGCGGTCATCCTGGCAGGTTATCTTCCCATCTACGCGCTACGCGGACCTTCGGGAAAGCTATTTCATCCCATGGCCGAGACCATGTCGTTCGCGTTGGTCGGCGCGCTGATCCTCACCCTCACATTAGTTCCAGTCTTGGCCTCTTACTGGTTCAAGAGTGGGGTCCGTGAGCATCGTAACCGGGCCTACGAGTGGATGAAGGACCAATACGCGAAGCAATTGGACTGGGCCCTGGCGCGTCCCAAACTGATCATGGCCCTCGCGACCTTGATTTTCGGCTTGACGCTTATTCTGATTCCCTTTATCGGTGGAGAATTTATGCCCCACCTGGACGAGGGCGCGCTTTGGGTTCGGGCCACCATGCCCTACACCATCTCGTTCGAAGAGGCCAGCAGCATTGCTCCCCAGATACGCAAGATCCTGATGTCATATCCGCAAGTCACGGTGGTTGGCTCCGAGTTGGGACGGCCCGACGATGGCACCGACCCAACCGGCTTCTTTAATTGCGAATTCTACGTTGGACTAAAACCCTACAAGGACAAAGCCTGGAGTGGCGACCTTAATACCAAAGACAAGCTGATTGAATCCATCAACAAGAAACTGACTGCGTTTCCCGGAATCATCTTCAACTACACTCAGCCGGCGGAAGACGCTGTCGATGAGGCCTTGACCGGATTAAAAAGTTCTTTGGCGGTAAAAATCTACGGAGAGGACTTAACCGTTCTCCAGGACAAAGCAGTTCAAATCAAGAACACGCTATCCAAGACTCCAGGGTTTACCGACTTAACGGTGGTCCGCGAACTTGGACAACCCAGCCTGTTAATCGATGTGGACCGCGACAAAATTGCGCGCTATGGAATCAATGTCGCCGATGTGGAGGCGGTAATTTCGGCCGCCGTAGGGGGACAGGCCGTAACCCAGGTCATTCAGGGCGAAAAAGTGTTCGACATGGTGGTGCGCATGCAGCCCCAATTCCGTAGCAGCGCGCATGAGATCGGCGGGTTGCTGGTCGGCACTCCCGACGGCAAGCAGATCCCGGTCAGCCAACTCGCCGACATCCGCCAGGGAAACGGCGCGTCCTTCATTTACCGCGAGAACAATTCGCGCTACATCGGAGTGCAGTACAGCATTGAAGGACGAGACCTTGAGCGTGCCGTAAAGGATGGCCAAAAGGCCGTCAGTCAAGCGGTCTCCCTGCCCCAAGGTTATTGGCTGTCCTGGGGCGGCGAGTATAGTCAATTTCTGGACGCCAAAGCGCAGATTTCCTTAATCGGCCCGCTCGCCGTGGTCCTCATTTTTATGATCTTGTTCGCGCTGTACGGGAACTTCAAGTTCCCCGTCACTATCGCGTTGGGCGTGATTATGACCGAACCGGTGGGGGCCTTCGTGGCGCTGAAACTCACTCACACACCTTTCAGCGTTTCATCGGTCCTGGGACTGGTGGCGTTGCTGGGCGTCTCCGTCGAGACGGCAGTCATTCTGGTTTCCTACATTAACAAGCTGCGTCAGGAGGGCCTGGACATCCCCACGGCGACACGGGAGGCCTCGCTCCTGCGACTTCGTCCGATCATGATGACGGCGCTGGTGGCATGTCTCGGCCTGCTTCCCGCGGCACTGTCCACCGGCATCGGCTCGGCCACCCAGAAGCCCTTCGCCATCGTCATCGTGGCCGGTCTTATCTCCCGGCTGTTCATCGGATTCTTCGTCAATCCCGTGCTGTACCAGATGGTAGCCCGCGAAGGGGATGTACTTCAGGTATAGCGTTTCCTGGGCCCGCCAGTTGCAGCGTTGCGATCCAAAACCTCGTCTCGGGACTCACCCAGGTCCGGGCCTTTTTTCCCGCCTGCTCTGACCGCATCTGCGGCGACAAGCAGGACCTTCAGACATTCTTCTCCGTTGGCTAGAATGGCGTGTCCGCGCCCAGATGGCAGGTTATGGCCTTTTCACGATACACCGCAGCCAGCGAATCAAGAGCTTCTTGACCCGGCGCGGCCTGCTCCGCATATTCGTAACTCATGCCCAGTTGCTCATACTTGGAGGCTCCCAGACGGTGGAACGGCAGGAGGTTGATCTCGCTCAAACCTATCTCCCTCAAAAACTCCGCGGTTGCCTCCGCGTTGGCGACAGTATCGTTGAAGCCCGGAACAACCGGCGTTCGTACCACCAGTCGTCCCGGCCAGTTTGTGCGCCTGATCCAACGAAGGTTGTCGAGAATGAGTTCGTTCGGCACGCCTGTGCCTTCCCTGTGCCTGCCGGAATCCATATGCTTTAAGTCAACAAACAGCCATTGGATATACGGCAACATGGCCTGTAATACGGTTCGAGGAACATAGGCACTGGTTTCGACGCAAGCTGCGATGCCAGCGTCGTGGCAGCGCGCGAGTAGATTGAGAACGAACTCCTGCTGCAGAAGCGGCTCGCCGCCGGTTAAGGTGATACCGCCTTCCGGCCCCCAATAACAGCGATCGCGGTTGAAAAGCCGCATCAGTTCGTCAACGGCATACCATCTGCCACTGGTCTGCAGTGCGCGCATGTAGCAGACTTTGATGCATTCCATCGTGTCGCAGCTATCGCATAACATGCGATCGAAGTGGATGGGTGGACCGCCATTCTCCGACCGCCGCGCCGCGCCCTTAGGACAGCCGGGCACGCAGCGCTCCGGACAGTCCTTGCAGAGCCGCGGGTTGTACATGAGCTGCGGTTGTAATACCAGGCCTTCCGGGTTTGAACACCAGGCACAGCGAAGCGGACATCCGCTCAGGAAGACCAGCGTGCGCGTGCCTGGTCCGTCGTGAATGGAGTGGCCCTGGATATCGAAAATCAGGCCCTTGCTTGCACCTTCATGCATGTGCCGCTCACCAATAATCATCAACTACACGTTCGGCCCTTCGCCAAGGCCGCCTTCAGATCAAGAATCTCGGCCTCCCCGTTGCCTACGCCTTCGCGGCAGCAGCCGTAAACATCTCGCAAGTCACCGTAATCAGGTCGGGATACGTCATTGGCCTGCTGGGAACGGCATTGCAGACACCCAGGTATTGGCCGCCGGCGACGAAGTGATCGCAGAATTTACATTTCTGCGTGGCGACAAAATGCTCGCAGTGCTCCGCGTCAGCCAGAACCAACTCCTTCGTGCGATGGCAGATACCTTTGGCCACATCCACGGCGGCGAAGTTGCGGCAGTCCATGTGTTGCATAACAGTATTCATGGCTTCACACCCCCTCATACTCGGTTCTGGCAATCACTTCGTCCTGGATAGGCTTGCCGATTTCCACCCAATACTGCGTGAATCCGGCTACGCGGACCATCAGGTCGCGGTAGTTGTCCGGGTTCTTCTGCGCATCGCGGAGCAGCTTGCTGTCCACGACGTTGTACTGGATATGGAAACCACCCTTACGCATGTAAGCCTGAGTAAGTGCCAATAACTTTTTGCATCCCTGCATGCCGGCCACGGCGGTGGGGTGAAGTTTCAGGTTCATCTGCGAGTTCTGCGACATGGAGTGGTCCCACACCGTCGCCGATTCGAACAGCGCGTAGGGGCCGTTGCGGTCGGTGCCGGGATATGCCGACATGGATGCATCCGCGAACGTGGTCGCGGCCAGCCGACCATCTGGGGTGGCGATAGTCGCCATACCCATGGGGGCGTGGGTCGAAACCGAGATCTGGCATGCGTACAGAGGCCGTGCATTCAGCGATTCGTAATCGTGGCACATCCTGCAGAACCAGCCTTCCCAGCCTTTCAGAATTGTGTCTGCATACGGGTCGTCGTTGCCGTACTTTGGCGCGGTCAGGCAGAGATAGTGGATGTGGTCCCACTTGCCGGTCTCATCCTTCTTCTCCTGGTCGGCAAGTGAGAACGAGCCAACTTCGGAGGCCGTCTTGAAGCCAAAGTTGTCCTTCAACGCCTGCTTAAGCTCCTCGATGCCGCTCGCCCGGTCCTCGAACACGATCTTCTTAATCGCGGCCAGGCTGTTGACGAGGTTAATCGTTCCGCAGGATTCGACATTGTAGGTACCGTTGTAGCGATAACCCAGTTCATTGATCAGGTGGCCGTTCCGCAGACAATCCGGCTTGAGCAGCGAGTTGAAAACCGCCATGTTCTGCTTGCGCCATATGTCATGCTGGATATTATTGGTAGTCGTCAGGCAATCAACCGTCTTGCGGAAATAGTCTCGAAAGACCTCAACGACTTCTTCGTAGGTTTCCAGCTTCTTGCCGTGCGGCGGATAGACTGGCTGTCCTGTCCTCTGGTCGACGCCGTCGAACAATACCAGTTCGAGGACCTTGGGCAGCGAAATGAAGTGCACCCCAACGCTGGTCGGTTGTCCCGAGCCGCCCGGAATCCAGTACTGCTTGTCCTTCAAGTGCAGCGGCAGCCAGGAACACGGTGAGGTTTCCAGGCATCCACCGATCGCCAGCGCGCGCGCTTCTTCAACCGTCATGCCTTCCGGACCATACTGGTTCAGGATGAAATCGATCGCGCCACGATTGTTCACCCACGCTGGATAACCAGTGCCAGTTTTGTTGCACTCGGTCGCTTTGAGCAGGAAGTCTTCCGGCAGCTTGTCGTCGTAAAGAACGGTGAGAGTGGGCTGGGTGCTGGTGCAGCGGATCGCAGCTTCGATGATGAGCCTTTCCAGATCGTTGGCCGCCGATCTGCCGTCCTTGGTAAGGCCTCCCAGACTGAGATTGTTGAATGTGTTGCCGGAGAGCACGCCCCCCACGACACCCATCGAGGCAAAACAATCGATACAGGTGAACTTTACCCGTTGCAACTGCAGCCATTCCAGGACCTCGTCATCGGTAATGCGACCCGCAGCCTTGTCCTGCTCGTAGTACGGATACAGGACCTGACCCACGCGGCCCGGCGACAGGCCGGAAATGGCATCTTCATTCAGGACTGCAACGTGCACCGTCCAGATCATTTGGATGGCTTCGCGGAATGTCGTTGGCTTGTTGTGCGCCACCGATTCCAGCCGCTGGGCAATTTCCCGGTATTCCTGCTTCTGCTGCGGCTCGCTCTCGAAGTCGGCAAGACGGCCTGCTTCTTTCGCGTAGTTCATAATCCAGTTCTGAATGCCTTCCAGAATCAGGATGACCGCTTGGTAGTTGTAGAGGCGGTTCATGCCGACCAATCCGTCGCCATCGGCGCGTCCTGCCACTTCCGCCTTTCTCTCCTTGGCCATCTGGATTAAGCCGTCGAAACCATACTCCAGCGGATAGTAGTAGTTAATGACCTCACGGCCCTGCGGCAGCGTGTAGCCCGAGTCAAACATGCACACGATGGAACGCATGATCGCTTCCTTCATGGGGTATTCGGGCACCATCTGCTCGTATTTATGGCCGACATCGTCCACCGACTTGCCCACCCACTGCCTGGCAGTGTGCAGCAATGCGGGAATCTCCTCCCGGCGCATGCCGAACTTGCCCGCGATGGAGACAACATTGCCAAAGCCCTGCGTGACGTTGCCGCCGCCACTGCCAAACTTCGAAAGTTCGTCAACGCTGGAACTGCCCTTCGACAATGCGGCTTTATAGAGTTCGTCCTCTTTCGCCATGTAATAGGCCTCTGATAGCCATGGCATGGGGAACGAACCGCGGTAGTAGTGCGCTTTACCCATTACCAACAGCTCGCCCGGCAGGATTGTCTGCGTCAGATGGGAGAACGCTTCCTTTAGCGCTGCAGTCCGGCGGACCACCGGGATCTCGCCCTCGAGTTCGGAGTACCTGCGGGTGTACCAGTAGGGAAACTCATTGGTTGCGGAGGAAAGTGTCTGGAAGTACAAATCCCGCAGCTTCTTCGCGCGTGGGCAGGGTTCCTTTTTTACTTCGCGATCAACCACTGCGTCGGGAGCCTTGCCGCCAGCCTGCAATCGGATTGGAATACCGGACTGCTCCAGTACCTCGGCCAGCGTTCTGGTCATTCGATACTCCTTCCTCGCTTTTCGGCGAGTACCTACGTTTGGGTTTCTTCAGATGACGCTTCCCACGTTCTGCTGGATTGCGTGAGCAACTTGGAAAGACTTCAGGATCGACGTTTCTTCAATCAAAACCTTCGGTCAGGAGCCCACGGTTGCCAGATTCTCTTCAAGATCAACGGCGCTCTCTTGCTCGGGTGCATCGGAGGCTTCGGCGACGGCATCGAGAGCTTGACGTAGATCGGCGATCAGGTCGTTTACATCTTCAAGACCGACGGAATAGCGAACCAGACCGTCGCTGTAGCCGGCCAAACGCCGGTCCTCCGGCGAAATGCTAGCGTGCGTCATGGACGCCGGATGTTCGATGAGGGTCTCCACGCCGCCGAGCGAAACCGCCAAGGTGGCGACGCGGACATGGTCCATCAGCCGCTGCCCTGCTTCCATACCTCCCTCGAGCTCAAAGCTGATCATCGAACCGAAGCCGCTCATCTGCCGCTGGCACAGCTCATGTTGCGGGTGGGACTCTAACCCGATGTAGCGCACCGCCTTCACCTCTGGCTGTGTCTCCAGCCAACGGGCGATTTGAATCGCGCTCTGCTGGGCCCGCTCGATCCGCACCCCAAGTGTCTTCAGGCCACGCAGAACCAGGAACGCCTGATGCGGGTCCATGTTGCACCCGGAATTGATCATCGTCTTGCGCAGGCGCTTGTAGATGTCCGCGTCTTTCGCCACGATGATCCCGCCCACCACGTCGGCATGGCCGTTAATGAACTTGGTCACCGAGTGCAGGACGACATCGGCGCCCAAGTCCAATGGCCGTTGCAGGTACGGGCTGGCGAAGGTGTTGTCCACGACAACCAGGCAGCCATGAGCGTGGGCCAGGGCCGAGACCTGTTCGATGTCGGTGACTTGCATGGTGGGATTGGCTGGCGTCTCCAGGTAGACGACCTTCGTGTTGGATCGCAACGCCTTCTCAACCTGGATCACATCGGATGTGTCCACGTAAGTGGATTGCACACCGAAGCGCGAGAAGTCTTTCTCCATCAATCCGCGGCTGGGGCCGTAGACGGAAGCCGTACTCACCATGTGGGCGCCGCTCTCCAGCAGAGCCAGATACACGGTGCAGACGGCGCCCATGCCGGAGCTGGTGGCGATTCCGCCGCAACCGTTTTCCAGTTCGGCGACGCTGTCCTCCAAGGCACGAATCGTGGGATTTCCGATGCGGGTATAGATGAATCCGTCTTCCTCGCCGGCGAACAGCGCCGCGCCATGAGCGGCATTCCTGAATGCGAACGTCGAGGTTTGGTAGATGGGGACGTTGACCGAACCTGTAGCATCCGCCTTGTGACCCGCATGAATGAGCTTGCTGTTAATGCCCAGGTGTTTTGTGTCCATCGCCATTCCTTTCAGCTCTCTATGGGTGCCGTGACCCGCTGCGAATCTCTTGCTTGCTCTTATCGAAGAACAATCATTATCAATTGCAGCCCCAACTAAAACAGTGATGATTGGCACACCCTTCGGTGAGCACTGACTGGGGTGCCGGTCAGCGTTACGACGAAGGGTGACTCCTGGCACGACGTACCACGCGCACAGTGCTATATTCACAGCAAAGTATGAAAGAACAAACGGTCGAACATCTGCTGGACGATATCGGCTGGAAGATCCTCGGCGAGTTGCAGCAAAATGCCCGCATCCCGTTCGCGGAACTCGGCCGCATCGTGGGACTCTCCACCCCGGCGGTTACAGAACGCGTTCACAAGATGGAAGAAACGGGAATTATCGTTGGCTATCGCGCACACATTGACCCGGCTAAGGTAGGCTTGCCCATCCTGGCCTTCGTTAACGTCAAAGTTGGCGGAGAGAACCTGGTCCGATTCATGGAAGTCGCGGGCAGACATCCGGAAGTGCTGGAATGTCACCGCGTCACCGGCGCAGAATCCTTCCTGCTCAAAGTGGCTGTGGCGGATGTGGCCCACTTGGAGACTCTGCTGGATGCGCTGATGCCGTACGTGGCGACCACGACCTCTATGGTGCTTTCCACCGCGTTAGCATGGGGCAACATCGTCAAGCCGGGTGCGAAGCCGATCCCGCAAGTGGCTAAAACGAGGGCCTGAGAGTTTTTCCACTTCCGCTTAACAAACCAGAACTCGACTGAGTGTTTCACGTTCACCCTGCTCGTCGTTCCCACAATCAACCAGAAGTTCCTCATATATTTCGCCTCCTGATCTCCCTAAGATGAACATCGGCACGAAGCAGCGCCAGTAATGCGCGAGAAGCGAGGCAAGATGGCTTCCTCAACAGCAACTCCCGGAACAGCAATCTTCACCTGGAACAATCACGCGGTGGAAGTGGACGAAGACGGCTTCATTCAACAGCCGGAGCTTTGGGACGACCGCCTGGCCCTGGCCTTGGCCCACACCGACGGCGTTGCCGAGTTGACCGACGCCCATTGGAAGATCATCCGCTACATTCGTGACTACTTTCACGAATTCGAGATCGCGCCCATGATTCGCAAGCTGTGCAAAGAGACGGGCTTCTCCTTGCGAGAAATCTACGACCTGTTTCCCTCGGGACCGGCCAAGGGCGCCTGCAAAGTGGCGGGACTGCCGAAACCGACGGGCTGCGTGTAGCCGCCACACCGGATTTCCCGGAGCATCGAAGCTCCGGCCGAGCGAAGAGCGATGCTGCTTATCATCTTGATCTCGGTTGCAGTCATAGTTTTCTTCGCCGGCAATGCTGTTCGCATTGTCCATTTCCTGCGGATGCCCACTCCTCTGCGCTGGGAACTCTACCCCATCCCCAAAGGCCCGCGCGCGCGCCAGCGCTACGGCGGCTCCTATTTCGAGCAGTCCGACTGGTGGACAAAATCTCCCGACACCGGACGCACCGGCGAGTTGGCATTCATGGCGAAAGAAGTCTTCCTGCTGAGATCGGTGTGGGAGAACTTTCGCGGGCTCTGGCTCTGGTCGTGGCTGTTGCACTGGGGACTATACTTTTATTTGCTGACGACGGTGCTCGCGGTCCTCGCAGCCGTATTACGGGCAGGCAGTTTCCGCCTTCTTCATCTCGCCGTGCTGTACGGGTTCCCGCTGGCTTGCTCGCTTGGAGTGGCGGGCAGCCTGGGTCTGCTGGTGATGCGCAGTCTGCATCCCCGCCTGCGGGGTTACACAACTCGCAGCTCAGTTTTCAACCTGACGTTGCTGGGAGCGGTGTTTGTCACCGGGCTGCTGTCGTTGAGCGACGGCGCAGGCTTGGACGGCTTGGTCCGGGTCCTGCTGCGTTCCCCAGCATCTCTCGGCCATTACGGCAAGATTTCGCAGGCCCACCTGGCACTGGTCGCGTTCTTCCTGGCTTATTTCCCCTTCACTCACATGACGCATGCCTACATGAAGTACTTCACCTGGCATGGTGTGCGCTGGAATGATTCTCCTGCCATCCACGATCCACGGGCGGCGAAGAGGTTGGCGGCCAGCCTGCAACGTGAGGCGACTTGGGCGGCAGCGCACATCGCGGCGGGCGGGCCGGTAAAGTGGTCGGAAGTGGCCTCCGATCCCGGCGGAAGAGGCGCGGGTCGTGCGTAAGATCGGTGACATCGCGAGCCAGACCGGCCAGCTGACCGAGGTGCACAACCTAGTCCCACTGCCGCCGCCGTACGATCGAGTGGAAGACCTGCCTGCCCGCAAAGAGCTCAAGCCGGAAGTCCTCGATCGCATCGACACGTCGCTGGATGGCTTCTCGGCCCTGGGCTTGTCGCGCCCGCAGACTCCAGAGGAAGAACGGAAGTTCATCGACCGCTTTCTGTCGGGTCTTGAGAAGCTGCTCAGCGCGGACAACAACTGGACCTTCCTGGAACCACTCAATCTTTCGCTCGACCATTGCGCCCGCTGCCAGAGTTGTGTAGAGGCGTGTCCCATCTACACCGCGAGCGGTCATGACGAGGTGTACCGCCCCACATTTCGCAGTGAGGTCTTCCGCCGGCTGGTGAACCAGTATCACAAGTCTGGCGGTCGGGCCCTGGCGTGGCTCAAGGGTGAAGACATCGAACTGAACGCCGCCACGCTGTGCCGCTTGCTGGAGTCCGCCTATCGCTGTACGCTGTGCCGCCGCTGTGCGCAGGCTTGTCCCATGGGCGTGGACAATGCGCTGCTGACCCGCGAGATCCGCAAGCTGTTCAGCATGGAAATGGGTATCGCTCCCAAGGAAATCCACGATAAGGGGTCGATGCTCCAGCTCCGTACCGGCTCTTCGACGGGCATGAACGCCCGCGCGGTGCGCGACAATGTTGCCTTCCTTGACGAAGAGATCCGCGACCAGACAGGTCTCACCATCGAGACGCCATGGGACAAAGAAGGCGCAGACGTTCTGCTGATCCACAATGCGGGCGAGGTGTTGGCCTGGCCGGAGAACCCGATGGCCTTCGCCATCATCCTCGAAGCGGCCGGGATCAGTTGGACGATGTCGAGCGATCTCGCCGGATACGACAGCGTGAACTATGGCCTGTGGTACGACGACGCGCAGTTCGCCCGCGTAGCGGTGCGCCAGGCCGAGGCCGCCCGCAAACTCAAGGTCAAAAAGATCGTGCTGGGCGAGTGCGGCCACGGGCACAAAGCATCCATGGTCACAGCCGACCGCCTTCTGTGCGGCGATCTGAACGTACCGCGCGAGAGCGCGCTGGTGCTGCTGCGCGACATCGTGATGAGCGGCCGGCTGGCGCTTGACCCCTCGCGCAACGATTTCCCGGTCACGCTGCACGATCCCTGCAATATGGTGCGCATGATGGGGATTGTAGAGCCGCAACGCGAGATCCTGCGCAAGATTTGCCCGCAATTCCGCGAAATGACGCCGCACGGTGTGGACAACTATTGCTGCGGCGGCGGTTCCGGGTTCGCCATCATGTCGGGCTACAACTTTGCCGATTGGCGATTTTCGGTTGCCGGAAGAATGAAACTTAAGCAAATTCTGAATGCCTTTGCCGATTGTCCCAGCCCGGCGGTGAAGAAGTACGTCTGCGCGCCCTGCTCAAATTGCAAGGGACAGTTCCGCGATCTTTTTCAGTATTACGGAGTGTGGGAGAAGTCAGGAATTCTCTACGGCGGACTGGCCGAACTGATCGTCAACGCGATGGCGGATATCAGCCAGCCTTATATCAAATGGGAGTTCCACTGAGGAGCAAGCCATGGAAAAACCGTTGATCTATTTCGACAATGCCGCCACCGTCTGGCCCAAGCCGGAAAAGGTGTACCGCTTCATGGACGAGTTCTACCGCTCCCACGGCGTCAATCCCGGCCGCAGCGGTTATGATCTGGCCCTGGAGGCGGGTTCTCTGCTCGACCGCCTGCGCAAACGCATGACGAAATTCTTCGGCGGCGATGAGGACGCGTCCGACCGGCTGGTGTTCGGCTACAACGTGACCGACGCGCTTAACCTCATCATTCCCGGACTGCTCTCCGCCGGCGATCACGTTATAACCACCAACCTCGAACACAACTCCGTAATCCGGCCGGTCAATCACATGGTCCGCGACCACGGGGCCGAAGCAACCTTTGTTCCCTTCGACAGCGCCGGATTCATCGATCCGGATGACATTTCCAGAGCGATACGGCCGAACACCAGGGTGGTGATCGTCAATCACGGGTCGAACGTGCTGGGTACCGTCCAGGCGGTTGGGGAGATCGGCAGGCTCTGCCGCGAGCGTGGCGTCACTCTTGTCGTGGATACCGCCCAGACTGCCGGCGTGATTCCAATCAACATGAAGGCAATGAACATCGACGTGGTGGCTTTTACCGGTCATAAGGCGCTCATGGGCAGCATGGGCATCGGCGGTCTCTGCATCCGCAAGCACGTCGAAGTGAAGTGCGTGCGCAGCGGCGGCACTGGCGTGCGATCCATCAATCCTTATCACCTCGAGGAATATCCCTGGCGGCTGGAGTACGGCACGCCAAACCTGCTGGGCGTCGCGTCGCTATGGGCGGGGCAGGACTGGCTGGACGAGAACGGCGTGGAGCAGGTGCATGCTCGCGAGATGGATCTGGCACAGAAATTGGTGGATGGCTTCCGGCGGATCGACCGTGTCCAGTTGTACTGCTGCGACCGCCTGCAGAACCACCTCTCGACCATCCTCATGAACCTGGAAGGGGTCGATCCCGGCGACGTGGGAGTCATGCTCGACGTGGAGCACAACATTGCGACCCGCACCGGCCTCCATTGTGCGCCTCTGGTTCATACTCAGCTCGGGTTGGTCGAGCGCGATGGGGGCGTGCGCTTTTCCATCGGAGCTTTTAACACCGCGGAGGAGGTCGACTCGGCCATCGCGGCGATCGCCGACGTCGCCCAGTGGGCGATCGAGCGTAAGGCAAGGCCCCGCGGCGCGTTGGCACATGCTTGAAGTCCGAGCAAATTTGGGTCAGTCAGCAGCAGCCAGCGCGGTGTAAGGAGGTTTGGTCTGGTCTGGTTTGGTCTTGGCGCACTCACGAGCTTTCTTGATTCAAACAGCTTGCAATTAAGTAGGGCATCTGGTTTTTTCATCACAGTGCTGTGGTCGATTTTGTAAACGGTTCTGCCCGTTGCGCGAGAGAAGAAGTGCAATACCTATGCGGTTCGGAACGCTCGACTGCTTGGTGAAATCTAGTGCAAAACCAGGTGGATCGGCTTTGGAGCCTCCGCGCCAGCCGTAAGCCGTTAGAAATAATTGATCGGGGAGAGAGGATTTGAACCTCCACCCCCCCTGGTCCCGAACCAGATCTCAACGCTTGGTGAAGTCTGTTGAAATGCGGTGATTCCAAGTGATTGCTGTTGCGTTAGTTGTAGTCGACTTGTTGATCTTTAGTGAAACGTGGTGATCTTTGGAGGCGTGACCGCTGCAAAATCGTCTACAGCTATCGGGGCGAACAAACTACGAAACGAGACAACTATTCTCGTAATCCAACTCAAGAACTCTTCGTCACTACTTGCCTGGACCGATAATAAAATGCGCTTCCGAACTAAAGCATTGAGCTGTGCAAGCGCCGGTCGTTCCCAGCGGTCGGTACTCACTGATCAGGCAAGGACCTGACGCACAGAGCCCAGCATCGTAAGTTTTCACTTTTGACTCGGTCAACGGGATGGTCCGGCTCGCGCTTCCGCGCGCCAGGCACAGCATGCGGCAGACATACAGTGTCTGGTGAGCGAAAAAGACTTGGGCGACAAAGGAAAGCAGGAACTGACGCAGATCAGACAGGAGATAACTGGAGCCACTCCCTGCACGTACCTGAAGCTCCAGTATCTAGGCCAGGAGTTGGCCGCTCGGGGAAAGTCGACTGGCGGTCCTGTTCAGCTAGCCAAGCAATGGCAGCACCTGGCCAACAGTCGGAAGATGCTCGCCGCTCCTGCCGCTGCCCCCGAGAGCCCTGCCGTGCAGTTGATCCAAGGCTATGGTCTCAGTCAAGCAGATGCGGAAAAGCTCTGGACCTCCGTGCAGCAGAGGGCCAGTCAGCCTTCAAATCATCCGTAATAGGAACGAATTGGGGTCAAGCTAAACCGAAGACAGTGCGATTCGAAGTGTCTTAGTAGAGGAGCCGCTTGGACTCAGCGAAAAGCGCTGAGTCATTGCATAGCAGAGGTTAGTTTCACGACTTCGCAAATAAAGACGATTATCAAATCATTCGCGAGTTCGACGACATTGAAACCGCTAGGCGAACCGAACTAAAACGGTTCAGGAAGATGATCGAGTTCCTGAAACAGGATCAGAACTGCAGGATCGTGCTGTATGCGGAAACCGATCGCTCGTACTGGAATATGCGAGATCCGATGACTCTCAAAGACCTCGGCAGAAGAATTCATCTCGATGTGAGAGGGGTTTTAGAACTTTAGAACTCCCAGCCCTGTTATCCGCACATGCAAGCTCCGAGATGGTATTGAAGGGGTTCTCCGAAGGCAAGAACCTGTCGCTGGAAGAGCGCGAGATCGACTCCTGCTCGTCCTCAGCGCGGTCGTAAAACCCAAATCGATTGCCCATTACCTGCACTCGGTCCAATGGAACTGTCGTCCCATCAGCTTACCAGGCCCGCCCAGCGCTCGCGCAAGAGGTTGGCATCTCCACGCCAGGCTTCCAACATCTGATCCGTTTCCGCCGATCCCTGCTTTTGTGAGTGGAGAACCCTGAAGTGATCGTGCATTAGCTGCAATTATCTCTCTATAACCTGCGACAGCTTCTGGAACGAACCTACGCTGTCATTTGACTCGCCTTCGCCCCGCTTGCGCCTAATTAGGTAGCGCAGAATCCCGAAAAGGATGAATGTCACTTTTGTCGTTTGATGAGTTGAGGCGCGCGAATCCGCCTTGGCGGAAGGGAGAATCTGCAGTCGTCGCTCAGATGTGGAGACCTTCGGCCCATAATCTACCGACACGGAGGATCAGCAAGGTGAATGCAACACGGATGGCAATTGGTATTGCTAAGGTATTGATATGCGTTTGTGCGATCAGCTATGGGGCACTTTCGCAGAGTGTTTCGCCAAGTTCCGGTGATCAGCAATCGATGGAACAAACGCGCAAGTCGCTCAGAGCCAAACAAGGAACACATGCTCAGATCATTGATGCCCAAAAAGAGCTCACCGAGGAGAACCAATCGGTAACTGCTCGCCAGAAGACGGAACTAGAGGAACTTAAGGTGAGCGCGACGGAACTCGACGACTCCACGGCGCCATGGGAAATGTTCGCGAAGTCGCTCAGGACGCTCTATAACGATAATCCGAATTGGACTGGAATGCAGGTTCTTGGGTTGCCAATGGCAGCCGACTGGGACGATCCAACTCTTGGTCAGTGGCGAAAATGGCGGGTGTATGGCGATACCATACCCCAGTGGGGCTCGAGTTACATCCCAACATCATTGCAGGTTACCCGAGGATACGAGGTTTTCGTCGAGAATATAGCAATACCGCAGCCCAACCCTGCTGATCAAAAGCAGGCGGACAAAGCACAGCAAACGTTTAACGACGAGAACGTGAAGCTACAGAATCTCTGGAGCGCCACCGGCGGGCACTGGACAACTTTTGATGCTAAACAGCAGGCGCTTCCTCCCAACCGCAGACTTACGTACGATCAATGGTTCGCAAAGTTTGACGGCGTGCAGATAGGACAACAACAGATCAAAGTGAATGGTGCTGCGCAAAAGTATCAATATTGGGTGAATCTTGCCTACAAGGGTTACCCATGGGCCGCAAGTCTTGTGACAGATTTCGCGAACCCAGCGTTTCAATTGCCGGCACAATCCGATGACGGATTGAACTTTACCTACCGCACCTACAATTTCACACCAGACCTTAAGAAGTGGATCGATGACTCCAAACAGCTTCCGGCGACCTGCACGAAACTGACGATTGCCTATGATCACACCACACACCACGACCATAGTGAAGATGAAAGATGGAGTGGCGGAGCATCGTATAGCTTCGGCTTCTTCAGCTTCGGCGCGAGTGCATCGAGCGGCAGACAGACCGTCGATGTCAACGACCAACACTTTGGAATGTCGTTCTGTGCTAGAAACCTAAACGTTTTCACGGTGCAGCCGAGTGGCTGGTTTAACGGCACCGCAGTCAAGGCATTCGCGAACGGACCTTGGATTCCAGATGGCCCAGTCGCAAAGGGAATTGTTAAGCTCTGGGGACCAGATGGGGTTTTCAACCTCATGCCGACGCAGATAGTTGTTGCCTACAAGCCAGAGGTAGTGGTAACGCTTTCGAAACACGACTATGACTCTGTCCACACTAGTTTCAATGCGGGCGGGGGGTTCTCAATTGGTCCGTTCGGGTTTGGCGGTTCCTACCACAAGGACACCAATGATGTTAAGTGGGACGACAGCAGTAACACGATAACCGCGGAAGACAATAGCGAATCGCCTCAGATTGTCGCGATTGTGAGCAACAGGCTACCAGACAACAAGTGAAGGGATCGCGGGGTCTCGTGGCAATCACCACAAAGGGGAGCAGAGCGGACTGTAAGTCTCTGCTCTCATCTGTTCTCGGCGATTCGTTTGAACCCAGATGTTCTCATCCTCGATGATGACGACATCGCTACAGCAAGTCGGCGTAATTTGGACGCAGTTGCGTCCCCAGGCAACCGAGGATGCAAACGACGCGCTACACGAAATAGGCAGAAAGGGAACAATGGATATGTCACCGTCGAACTTATCTAGCGCAAAATCACCAAGCTGTTCAATGTTAGTGCCACGGTCCTGTTAACGACCCTACTAGATCCGCGCGCCCCATCCGACAATTGATTCCGCGCTCAAGACCAGCAGCAACGACCAGAACGTCGAATAGCTCACTAATTGCATATTCCTCAAGATCATCCAACGCACGAAGCTCTACCTCTTGGGCAAAGCTCTCCGGTCGGATTCCCAGGAAGCATCCTGACGTACAGAGGCCTGCAAACTCGGTTGCATTTGCATTTGAAACCGACAGTTACGATTGGTCGCTCCCCCAGTAAGATGCACTTTCGATTCATCCTTGAGTGAGCTCCATTATTTCCAGTACGATCTCACTCTTGCCGGACACATTGACCGCGATGATCGCGCCACCTAGCCTGCTATTAGGTAAAGGACTTCGATCGCTCAAGATCGACACCAAAGCGCCGCCATGCGCGAGCCGATTTCCAGGTAAAGAGGCAGCTAACAGTGCTCGACCCGCTCCTACAATGCGCACGATCTCACTCTTCAGCATCCAGTCACCCAGGAACCCCTTTATTTTATCGACAGCATCGGAATTCCTATCGATGGCATCCACAACGATGCTCTTCACGGCTGAAAGACGTTGCTCAATAAGAGTGTCTAACCGCTACAAAATCGTCTACAGTTTAAATGGCGAATACAAGGCGAAGATACAAATATTCTTGAACGGTCTTCACACATGTTAACTCCACAATCCAATGATGCGCCAGCGAGCTTTTCAGTAATGCTTCTGGTTTGGCCCAACCGGGAACAATCCCGATCACTTCCGATAAACCGACTTATCAGTACCTATGTGACCCGACTGCGGCGAATGACTTCCCACTTGCCGACTATCCGTCCAGAATCGGACCAATTATCCATAGCCACGATAGGTTCTCCTTGGCGCGCAACATTAAGGATGGCAAAAACACGGCCAAGTGTCGGAAACCGGCGTATT
>Ga0187880_1000849_pt1 | contig 25118 bp, 21 predicted proteins | sample June2016WEW_19_4_FD_132998 | JGI IMG/M metagenome (GOLD analysis project Ga0187880, IMG submission 132998) | Peatland microbial communities from SPRUCE experiment site at the Marcell Experimental Forest, Minnesota, USA - June2016WEW_19_40 | ecosystem: Environmental > Terrestrial > Soil >... | reverse complement strand
TCGTCCTCAACGACAACGGGCGCTCCTACGCGCCGACGGTGTCGAGGATCTCGTCCGCCGGCCAGTTCGCGACGCGGGGCCGCGCCACGGGCGTGACGACAGGGCCGTCCCCGGCGCGCGACTTCTTCGAGTCCCTCGGCGTTCGCTACCTCGGCCCTGTGGACGGCCACGACCTCGACGCGCTCGAGCAAGCGCTGAAGCGTGCCGCGGGCCGGCCCGGACCAGTCGTGCTGCACGTGCACACGACCAAGGGACGCGGCTATCGGCCGGCCGAGCTCGACGAGGAGAAGCGCCTTCACGACGTCGGCCCCTTCGATCCGGATACCGGCCTCGCGCTCGCGGCGGGCGGTCAGCGGCTGAGCTACACCGAGGCGTTCGCCTCGGCGGTCGTGCGCGAGGCGGCGGCTTGCCCGGAGCTCGTTGCTATCACCGCCGCCATGCCGGGACCGACGGGCCTGATCGAGTTCCGGGACCGCTACCCGGACCGTTTCTTCGACGTCGGCATCGCCGAGCAGCACGCCGTGAACGCGGCCGCCGGCATGGCCATGGGCGGCCTGCGACCGGTCGTGGCGATCTACTCGACTTTCCTCAACCGGGCCTGGGACCAGGTCTACTACGACGTCGGCCTCCACCGGCTCCCAGTGGTCTTCTGCCTGGACCGGGCCGGCATCACCGGCGACGACGGTCCCAGTCACCACGGCGTGCTCGACATGATGCTGCTCACCAAGGTTCCCGGGATGACGGTCTTCGCGCCGTCGTCGTACGAGGAGGTGGGCAACATGCTCCATGAGGCCCTCCAGATCACGTCGGGCCCGGTCGCCCTCCGGTGGCCGAAGAGCGAGGCCTGCTCACAGCCGCATGTCGGCAGTGGGCTGCGGGCGCACAGACTCCGCGCCGGGTCCGGTGTCTGCCTCATCGGGGTCGGCAAGCTCGTCGCCGCCTGCGAAAAGGCCGCGCAGATCCTGGCCCCAAAGGGCATCGAGGCCACAGTGTGGGACGCACGCGTCGCCACGCCGCTCGACCCGGCCATGATCGAGGACGCGTTGGCCCACGATCTCGTCGTCACCGCCGAAGACGGGATCATCGAGGGCGGCGTCGGGTCCCGGATAATCGCCTCGCTCCGCCGTGCGGCTCCGGCCGGCACCGGCCCGACGGCCGTGAACTGCGGTGTGCCGACGGCATACCCGCCCCACGGCGACGCATCCGACATCCTCGCCCGCCTCGGCCTGGACGGCCCTTCGATAAGCCGGGTGGTCCTCGACCGACTCTGAGCGGACGGCCCGGGCGCACCGCTCTCACGCCTGGCGGGGGATCCGATCCTCAAGGCGCCCGTCGCGTGAGCTCGAGGCGCTCGCATAACCTTGCCAGAGATCCGCCGCGCGCTCGCGCACAGCGCCGACTCCATTCCACAGAAACGAGGAACCATGGCCCAGGTCGTCTCCGTTGAGGAGGCCGCGCCCGTTCACGCCCCAGATGCTCACGTGTTCTACTCGTGGTCGGCGCAGGCGCTGATCAAGCCGATGCTCATCGCGGGCGCCGAAGGCTCCTACGTCTTCGACGACAAGGGCAAGCGCTATCTCGACTTCTCGTGCCAGCTCGTCAACACCAACATCGGCCACCAGCACCCCAAGGTCGTGGCAGCCATCAAGGCACAGGCGGACCGGCTCTGCACGGTGAGCCCCTTGCACGCCAACGACATGCGGAACGAGGCGGCCCGCCTCATCTGTGAGCTCGCCCCTGCCGGCTTGAGCAAGGTCCTTTTCACCTGCGACGGTTCGGAGGCGATCGAGCACGCGTCACGCATGGCCAGGCTCCACACGGGCCGGATCAAGCTCATGGCCCGGTACCGCTCGTACCACGGGAGCACGACGACGGCCACCAACCTCACAGGCGAGCCGAGGCGTTGGGCTAACGACTACGGGAGCGCCGGAGTCGTGCACTTCTTCGGCCCGTTCCTCTACCGTTCGCCGTTCCACTCGGCTGACGAGAAGGAGGAATCGCAAAGGGCCCTCGAGCACCTCGAGCAGACCGTGCTCAGGGAGGGGCCGGCGACGATCGCGGGCATCGTCCTCGAATCGGTCCCCGGCACCGCAGGGATCATGCCGCCTCCTCCCGGCTACCTCGCCGGCGTGCGCGAGCTCTGCGACCGCTACGGCATCGTCCTCATCACCGATGAGGTCATGGCCGGGTTCGGCCGGACCGGGAAGTGGTTCGCCTTGGAGAACTACGGCGTCGTGCCCGACCTCGTGACATTCGCGAAGGGCGTGAACTCGGGCTATGTACCCCTCGGGGGCGTCATCATCTCCGACTCGATAGCAGCGAGCTTCTCCGAGCGCGTCTACGCGGGCGGCCACACCTACTCGGGCCACCCGCTCGCGTGCGCCGCCGCCGTCGCGACGATCAACACCATGAAGGAGGAGGGGATGGTCGAGAACGCCGCCTTCATCGGCGAGAAAGTGCTCGGGCCGGGTCTCGCCGAGCTCGCCGGTCGCCATCGGTGCGTAGGCGATGTGCGCGGTCTCGGCGTGTTCTGGGCGCTGGAGCTCGTCAAGGACAAGGTGACCCGGGAGCCGATCGCTCCCTACGGCGGCACGAGCGCCGCGATGACGGACCTCGTGCGCGCCTGCAAGGAGCGTGGCTTGCTGCCGTTCACGAACTTCAACCGGTTGCATGCCGTGCCGCCCTGCAACGTGACCGAAGCCGAAGCCCGCGAGGGGATCGAGATCCTTGACGAGGCGCTCTCGGCGGCGGACGCCTGTTGCACCGGGTAGCTACCCACAGGTGTTGTGGCAGGTCATCGGCGTGCGCCCGGTACTATTCACCAGTCGGCCTGACGCGTGGGGGGACCACTACTGATCTAGGAGGAGCGTCCGCGATTCAATTCTCCGTCCGAACGCTTTCCCGCACCCGTGTGCCCGCTCCCATTCGCGCCCCCGCCCCTCGCCAGGACCGCGCGGCCGCGAGGGGCCTGCGCAACTTCACGGCGATCTCGGTGCTGGCGCTCTTGCTTGCGGCCTGCTCGGGCGGTTCATCGTCGGGTGCCGGCCATGTGACGATCACGCTCTACAACGGCCAGCACGTGCAAACGACCGAGGCACTCGTCGCCGCCTTCGAGAAGGCCACCGGGATTGACGTCGCGGTCCGAAACGACGACGAGGACGTGTTCGACGCCGAGATCGTCGCGGAAGGGCCGCGCTCGCCCGCGGACGTGGTCTTCACGGAGAACTCCCCCGCGCTCGAGTACCTGCAGGCAAGAGGCCTGCTCGCGCCGGTCGATCGCGCGACGCTCGCGCACACGCCGGGCAGTTACGACTCCCCGCTGGGCGACTGGGTCGGGGTCTCGGCACGCGTGAGCGTGCTCATCTACAACCCGAGCCTCATCAAGAAGAGCGCCCTGCCGACCCACGTGCTCGAGCTCGCCGCTCCGCGTTACCGGGGCGAGCTCGCGTTCGCAGCCGGCGAGACGGACTTCCAGCCGATCGTCACCTCCGTACTGCGCACCTACGGCAGGGCCGCGGCGCTCAAATGGCTGAACGGCATCAAGACCAACGCGGGCAGCCACGTCTACCCCGACGACGAGACCATCTCCGAGGTGGTGAACCGCGGGATCGTCGCCTTCGGGGTCGTCAACCAGTACTACTGGTACAGGATGCGCGCCGAGATAGGCGCCTCCAACATCCACTCGCGGATCGCCTACTTCGCGCCGCGGGACCCCGGCTACGTCCTTGACATCTCGGGTGCCGGGATCTTGAGGTCGTCCCGGCACAAAGGGGCCGCGCAGAGGTTCCTGGCCTTCCTCGTCTCCGCAAAGGGCCAGGAGATCATCGCCCACTCGATCAGCTTCGAGTACCCGATCGCCTCGGGCGTGAAGACCGTGCAACCGGAGACGCCATTCGACGAGCTGAGACCGAATCCGATCGACGTCGCCGAGCTCGGCACCGGGTCGCAGGCGATCACCCTGCTTCGCGACGTGCAGCTGCTTTGATCGTGGCCACTCGATCCGCCAGGCGGCCGAAGGTCCTCCTGGTCGCGTCCCTCCTCGTCGTGGCCGTGCTCGCCCTGCCGCTCGCCTTCCTCCTGACCGAGGCCGCCGGTGCGGGGGTGTCCAACGTCTGGCACCTCATCTGGCGCTCGCTCACGGCGAGCCTGTTGTGGAACACGGTCCGGCTTACTCTCGTCGTCACCGTTCTCTGTGCGGTGATCGGGACCCTTGCCGCCTACGGTGTCGAACGGACCGACCTTCCCGGCCGGAGCATCTGGGCGGTCCTGGTCGTCGTCCCGTTCGCCATCCCGGACTTCGTCGTGAGCTTCGGGTGGTCGTCGCTGTCGACCTGGGTGCAGGGCTTCAGGGGAGCGGTGCTCGTGATGACGCTCGCTGTCTACCCGCTTGTCTACCTGCCCGTCGCCGCCAGCCTGCGAGGAGCCGACCCGGGCCAGGAGGAGATCGCCCGCAGCCTCGGCGCGAGCCGTCTCAAGACCTTCTTCCGCATCACGCTCGGTCAAGCGCGCCGGGCCATCCTCGGCGGATGCCTTCTCGTCGCCCTCGTCATCCTCGCCGAGTACGGCGCCTTCGAGATCCTCGGCTTCCAGACCTTCACGACCGAGATCTTCACGGAGTTCAACATCCTCGACACCTCGGTGGCTTGTGCGCTTTCGCTCGTGCTCGTCTTGCTGAGCCTCGCCGTGCTCGCGGGCGAGAGCGCTTCCGGCGGCGGTGGCCGGGTGAGCCGCACCGGGCCGGGGGCCCAGCGGGTGCTTACTCGCAGGCGCCTCGGTCGGGCGCGCCTTCCTGTCCTGCTCGGGTACGCCTTGCTCGTCGTCGCGGCCCTCGGCGTGCCGATCGGGTCGTCGGTCTACTGGATCTTCGAGGGTGGTGCGCACTCGCTCACGGGGGCCTCGCTCGGCTCGGCCGCGCTGCACACAGCCGGCTACAGCCTCGCCGCCGCGCTCGTCGCGACCACGATGGCGCTGCCGGTCGCGCTGCTCGTCGCGCGTCATCCCGGGCGCCTGCACCTGTTCTTGGAGCGGACAACGTTCCTCGTCCTCGCCATGCCCGGGCTCGTCGTCGCGCTCGCACTCACGTACTTCACCACCCACTACGCGAACAGCTTCGGCTATCAGACGACGCCGCTGTTGGTCCTCGCCTACTCGATCATGTTCTTCCCGCTCGCACTCGTGTGCGTGCGGGCGTCTGTGGCGCAGTCACCCGTCTCCTTGGAGGAGGTGGCGGGCTCGCTCGGGGTGCGCCGGTTCCCGGCCCTGTTGCGGGTGACCCTGCCCCTTGCCGCACCCGGGGTCGCGGCCGCCTTCTGTCTTGTGTTCCTGTCGGCGGTGACCGAGCTCACCGCGACGTTGATCCTGATACCGACGAGCGCGGAGACGCTCGCGACACAGTTCTGGGCTTATCAGCAGAACCTCTCCTACGGACAGGCAGCCCCGTTCGCTCTCGTCATCATCGCGGTGGCGGCAGTGCCGAGCTATGTGCTGGGCCGTTTTTTCGACAGGCTTCCCCGTCGCGGGCTCGCCCCGGCACCGGGGGTGCTCACGTGATCGATCTCGAGGTGACCGGCATCCACAAGTCCTACGGCTCCCAGCCCGTGCTTCAGGGCCTCGATCTCGCGGTCGTGGCGGGATCGTTCACCTCGATCCTCGGGCCCTCGGGAAGCGGCAAGACGACACTGTTGCGCGTTATCGCCGGCTTCGAGCGCGCCGATCGTGGCGTTGTGCGCCTTGCGGGCGAGGTCGTCGACGACCGCGACCATTACCTGACGCCGGATCGCCGGCGCATCGGCTTCGTTCCCCAGGAGGGGAGCTTGTTCCCGCACCTGTCCGTGCAGCAGAACGTCGGCTTCGGCCTGCCCCGCGGCGAGCGTCGTGGCAGGCGGGTCTCGGAGCTGTTGGACATGGTCGGGCTCAAAGGCCTCGAACGGCGCTATCCCCACCAGCTCTCGGGCGGCCAGCAACAGCGCGTCGCCCTTGCCCGGGCCCTCGCCATCCAACCGTCGCTGGTGCTCTTGGACGAGCCCTTCGCCTCGCTCGACGCGACGCTCCGGGCGACGCTGCGCCAAGACGTCCGCCGCGTGCTGAAGGAGGCGGGCACGACGGCGCTGCTCGTGACCCACGACCAGGACGAGGCGCTTTCGCTGGCAGACCGGGTGGCGATTATCCACGAAGGGCGGATCGGCCAGTGCGACACGCCCCAGAGCATCTACGCGCACCCTCTGAACCCCGAGCTCGCCCTCGGTCTAGGAGAGACGAACTTTCTTCGCGGCATGGGGCGCGGCAGCGCCGTCGAGACCTCGCTCGGGCTGCTACCGATCGAGAGCCACCCGCGAACGGTCGCCCCGACAGTTGAGGGGCACAAGCTCGTCGTCCTGGTCCGCCCTGAGCAGATCGTGGTCTCGGCCGAGCGAGGCGAGGGTGGCCGGACCGCAGTTGTCCTCGCCTCGGAGTTCTACGGTCACGACGCCGTGATCCGCTTGCACGCCGACTGGGACGGGTCGGAGACCTTCGTGGCCCGCAGCTCGGACGCGGGGGATCTGCCCGAAGTGGGCGCGCGGGTCACGCTTTCGGTGCGCGGGCGCGTCGTGGCATGGCCCGAAAGCGTTCCGGCGAGCCGTACCGAAGACGCGGACGATTCCAAGAGCGAGTCCTGACGCCGCGAACGCGTGCGGCCGGGTGCGCGAGAAGACGGGCCGTGACAAATCGCGCACCAGCTCGCGGGTCACGCTCGGTGCGTCGAGGGGGACCGGAGCGTCGCGCCGGCGGCCGCCGCCGGCACGGGCGCCGTCACCCACATCTGAACCTCACATCCCTCAGCAGTTGAGTGACCCCGGCGGTTTCTGGACCGGATTGGCGAGGTTCTAGACTCGGCGACAACGGTCATCGCTTGCGTTCAGGGGTCCCCGTCTGCTCTTCGGGGAAGGTCCCGGCCGCCTCAAATGGTCACCCCAGACGGCAAGGGAACGGAGGTACCCGTCATGGAAACGTCAGCGGTCATTGCCGGCGCCGAGGAACGAGTCGTCGACGAGGCCGTCGCCGAGCTCGACCGACGCCATACGAGCGACCAGTCCTCCAGCCCGGAGATGCGCCGTAGGCATTTGCGGGACCTGTTCGAGCTCGTCGTCAAGTGCGCGCACGACGGAGCTGTCGAGCCGATCATCGCGTCGTCCCAGCAGCTCGCGGCCGACCGCTTCGCCACAGGTTTCGACATCAGTGAGGTCCAAGGAGAGTTCAACGTCTTGGAGGAAGTGCTTTGGCGTGAGGTCGCTTCCACGCTGGCCGGAGATCAGCGGATCGAGGCACTCGAGCTTCTGAACACCATCTTGGGGGCGGGCAGGGACGCGCTCGCCCGGACCTACGTGGCCCTCGCCGCCGGCGGCGGTGGTTCCCGGGACGAGCAGCCGGCGGCGACGCAGGAAGAGGGCGCCAGGTCGGACGGCGGCTCCGGCGAGGACGCCCAGGGCCTCGTCGGTGGCACCATCAAGACCGAGATGATGGGCAGGGTCGGCGTCATCACCCTTGGCGACCAGCACCGGCGCAACGCCATCAGCGCAGCACTGGCGAACGGCATCATCGCCGCTCTCGAGAGCCTGGGGAACCAGGATGTCCGCGCCGTCGTGCTCCGTGCGGCGGCGGGGATGCGCGTGTGGTCTTCTGGCCGTGACATCACAGAGCTTCCCCGGGGTCGGCGTGATCCACTGGCCTACAACGACCCTCTCGAGGAGCTGATCCGCGCGGTGCGCACGTTCCCGGCCCCGGTCATCGCGATGGTGCACGGCTCGGTGTGGGGCGGGGCGTTCGACCTGGTGCTCAGCTGCGACGTGATCGTCGCCGACGAGACGGCGATGTTCGCCATCACGCCCGCAAACCTCGGGCTTCCCTACAACACCACGGGGCTACTCCACTTCCTCGGTCGCCTCCCGATCAATCTCATCAAGGAGCTGTTCTTCGCAGCGGCGCCCGTGGACGCCCAGAAGGCCAAGGAATGGCTGGTCATAAACCACCTGGTGGATGCTGCCGAGCTGGAGGCGTTCACCTTGGACCTGGCCGCGACGATGGCGTCAAAGTCCCCCCTCGCGATCTCGGTGATCAAAGAGCAGCTCCGCGTCCTCAACGACTACCAGCCGATCGCGGCCCAGGTGTACGAGCGTATCCAGGGCCTGCGGCGGGAGGCTTACGACAGCAGCGACTACCTCGAGGGCCTGAACGCCTTCGCGGAGAAACGCCAGCCCGTCTTCCGGGGCACCTGAGCCTGCAAGGCCCGGTGGTCTTGACCCCGAGTCACCGGTCCTCACGGCGATTTCGCGCACCGCGGTGAATGGGGTCGTCAACCGACCTCTCTTGTTACGCGCCTTGCCCAATTCCTACATGTGGACGACAAGGTCGCCGTTGTCATTGTCACTCCTGGCAAGTTCTCACTCCTGTCGGCACTGGTGTCGTTCACCATGTCACTTGCTGCGCCGCCAGCAGTGGGTCATGAGGCCGTCGGCCCAAGTCCCGCGCCGCGCGCCGCGGGGAAGCGTCGCCGGCTGATCGCCGTCATCACGGGCCCGTCATTGTTCCATCGGGCGACCGGCATGGTTGTCACGAGGATTTCGTTTTCTGTTCACTGTTCGGCCCGCAATCGTCTCCTCTAAGTGGTGTTGCGTTCATTTCGGCTTCACTTCCGCCCGTTATCTTGCGCCCGGGCTACCAGTTCGGTGGTTCGAGGAACCCAGACGGAGGTGGTTTCTAGTGGCGTTAACGAAGCTCAAGGCGGTGCTGCTGGCCGGCGTGACAGCGGTTGCTCTCGTGGCCGTTGCTGTCCCCGGCTCGTCGGCGGCCGTCGAGCACTCGCACGCGAGCGGCGTGAACTGGTCGACCGTGACACACCTGACGAAGAGCGGGCCCACCTCGATGGCGGCCCTCGTCGCTGCCGCGGAGAAGGAGGGTCACCTGAACGTGATCACCCTTCCGACCAACTGGGCTAATTACGGGACGATCATGACGACGTTCTCCAAGCTCTACCACATAACGATCAACTCGGAGAACCCTGAAGGTTCCAGCCAGGACGAGCTCAACGCGATAAAGGCGGACGCTGGCCGCTCCGACGACCCGGATGTCCTTGATGTCGGACAGAGCTTCGGGATAGAGGCAGCCAATGCCGGCGAACTCGCCCCGTACAGGGTGCAGACCTGGAACGAGATCCCGGCGTCCCAGAAGGCCACCGGTGGCGACTGGTACGCGGACTACGGCGGCTACGTCGCGATCGGCTGCAACACCAAGACGGTGAAGGTGTGCCCGACCTCGTTCAAGCAGATGCTCACGCCCGGTATGGGCTACAAGATCGGCATCAACAACAACCCGACCGAAGCCAGTGCGGCTTTCTCTGCGGTGTTCGCAGCGGCTCTTGCCAATGGGGGCTCGTTCAACAACATCAAGCCCGGTGTCGACTACTTCCAGAAGCTGAACAAGGTCGGCAATTTCGTGGCGACCGTCGCCGGTCCCTCCACCGTCCAGAGCGGTGCGACGAACATCGTTCTCTGGTGGGACTACCTGCAGGCCTCGGAGATCAACTCGCTGCCCGGCTTCGCCACGTCATGGAAGGTCGTCATCCCGACCGACGCGTCGTACGCGGCGTACTACGCCCAGGCGATCAACAAGCAGGCCCCGAACCCCGCGGCTGCGCGGCTCTGGGAGGAGTTCCTCTACTCGACCCAAGGACAGAACCTGTGGCTCGAGGGTGCGGCGCGCCCGATCGAGCTGCCCTACCTCGTGGCGAACCACCTGGCCGACGCGAAGGCGCTGGTCGCCCTGCCGCCGGCACCCACCGGCGTCACCAACTTCCCGACCCAGGCCCAGTTGGTCAAGGCCAAGGCCGTTGTCGCACAGTACTGGCCGGTCGAGATGGGCTCTGACGCTTAACAAGCACACGTGGCTTCAGAATTGACCGTGAACGATGCGGCGGCCTCCGGCCTGGGGATCTCAATGTCCCAGGCCGGAGGGGCCGACCTCCCGAGGCAAGCCCTCTTGAAGGACTTGCCTCGTGGCGTATGGCCTACCCTCGCGATGGCACCTTTCGTCATCTACACCTTTCTCGGCCTCGGCATCCCGACGCTCGCCGTCGTCGAGTTGGCCTTCCGAAGCGAGGCCGGCAAGCTCACCCTTTCCAACCTGCACACGGTCACCCAAGGCACCTACCGCCTCGGGTTCGAGAACAGCATCGTGCTGGCGACGATCACCGCGATCGTGCCGGGGATCCTCGGCCTGATACTCGCCTACGCGATCCAGACCGGGCACAGCGGCCTGCTGCGGCGGCTCGTCGCGACGGCTTCCGGAGTGCTCGCCAACTTCGGTGGCATCAACCTGACCTTCATCTTCATCGCGACGCTCGGGTCGACCGGCGTGCTCACCGTGTGGCTGAGCTACATCCACCTCAACCCGTGGAACTTCGGGTTCAACCTCTACTCGTTCATGGGCGTCGCCGTTGTGTACTGCTATTTCCAGATCCCGCTCATGGTGCTCGTGATAACCCCGGCGCTCGGTGGGCTCCGACCTTCGTGGCGGGAGGCCTCGGAGAACCTGGGGGCGTCCAGCTTCAATTACTGGCGCACCGTCGGGATCCCCGTCCTGGCCCCATCGGTGCTCGGGGGGATGCTGCTGCTGTTCGGCAGTGGCTTCGCCGCCTACGCCACGGCCGACACGTTGACGGCGGGGACCGTCACCCTCGCACCGATCCAGATCGGGGAGGTCCTGAACGGCAACGTCATCTCCGGGGAAGAGCACATCGGCTATGCCATCGGCTTCGGGATGCTGATCGTGCTCTCGATCACCATGATCCTGTACGGCCTGGTCCGCAGGAGGGCGTCGAGATGGCTGCGCTGATCCCCGAGATCGCCTACGAGGAGATGCAGGGCGGAATCCCGCAGGTCGAAGGTGACCCGCAGCGCAGGCGTAGGCCGCGACTGCGTTACTGGCGGGGCATCGTCCTCTTTCTCGCGGGGGCCTATTTCCTCATCCCCCTCTACGCCGGGCTCAAGTTCTCCTTCGAGAACGACGCCGGCCGGTTCTCCCTGTACGCGGTCAAGGCCATCCCGTCCCAGACGGGGTTCTCGGCGGCGTTCTTCCTGTCGCTTCGGCTGGCCGCGACAACCACGGTGCTGACGATGGTGCTGATGGTCCCCACCGCCACCTATGTCCACTTGAAGCTGCCGAAGATGCGCCGCGTGCTTGACTTCGTCACGATCCTGCCGATAGTCATCCCGCCGATCGTGCTCATCCTGGGCGTGCTCGAGGCGGCGCCGTTGTGGTTGCGGGCTTCGCCCTACCTGCTGAGCCTCGTGTATGTCATCCTCGCCCTTCCCTTCGTCTACAGGTCGCTTGACGCCGGACTTTCCGCCATCGACCTCAAGACCCTCGTGGAGGCTTCACGGTCGCTCGGGGGGAAATGGGTGGGAACGTTGTGGCACGTGATCCTCCCCAATCTGAGAGCGGCGATGCTGTCGGCAACCGTGCTCACGATCGCGCTCGTGCTCGGCGAGTTCACCATGGCGAGCCTGGACCTGTGGACCACGCTTCCTGTATGGATCTACCAGTTCTCGCAGTTGGACGCCCACATCGCCACGGCGGTGTCGATGTTGTCGCTCATCGGAACGTGGGTGCTGCTGACTGTGATCGTTTCAGTTGATCGTTCGCAGTCTCGGCGCACGCGCAGGAGAACGGGGGCACTTTGACCACGACGCAGAACACCTCACCCATCGTCGACTCGTTCCTGCAGGACCTCCCAGTCGCGGGTGCGCAGGTCGAGCTCGACAGGCTGGTGAGGGTCTTCGGACAGACTCGCGCCCTCGACGGCCTCTCGCTCACCATCGAGCGGGGGGAGTTCGTCGCCCTTCTGGGCCCGTCCGGTTGCGGTAAGACGACGGCATTGCGTGTGCTCGCCGGATTCGAGCGTCTCGACAGCGGCCGCGTCGTGGTCAACGGACAGGATCTCGCCCGTGTCAGCGCGCAGCACCGGGACATGGGGATGGTGTTCCAGAGCTATTCGCTGTTCCCGAACATGAACGCGCTCAACAACGTTGCCTACGGCCTGCGGATGCGAAAGCAGGGCTCCCGGCAGAGAAGGAAGAAGGCCGGAGAGCTGCTCGAGCTGGTCGGGCTCGCCGACCAGGCGTCGAAGTACCCGCACCAGATGTCGGGAGGACAACAGCAGCGCGTGGCGCTGGCGAGGGCGCTCGCCATCGAACCTCGGGTCCTGCTCTTGGACGAGCCGCTCTCGGCGCTCGACGCCAAGGTTCGTGCTGAGTTGCGCGACCAGATCCGTTCTTTGCAGCAACGTCTCGCGATCACGACCGTCTTCGTTACCCACGACCAGGAAGAGGCGCTCTCGATGGCCGACCGGGTCTGCGTGATGAAGTCGGGCCGTATCGAGCAGACCGCCACGCCTGCGACGCTGTATTCGCGTCCTGCGACGGCGTTCGTCGCCGAGTTCGTCGGCGTCTCGAGCCGGGTTCCCGTCGAGCGCGCCGGCGACGAGGTTCTCGTCTTCGGCCAGCAATGCCCGGTTCGCGGCGGTGCCGGCGCGACCTGGGACAGCATTGACGTCCTCCTGCGCCCCGAGGACGTCGCCATCGAGACCAACCCGGACGGGAAGGGATTCGTAACCCACCGCAGCTTCCTCGGGGCGACGACGCGGCTGGTCGTCCAGGTCGGGGAGATAGCGGTTCGCGTCGACGTCCGAAGTGAGGTCGCGGCCGACATCGAGCTGGGCAACCACGTAAGCCTGCGGGTGATCTCCCGGGACGTACTGGTCGCGCCACGCGTCGGCAACGACTTGTCCGCTGCCAGTTGACCACTGCCGTGCCGGGCTCGGACAAGAGCTGATGACGGTCTTATCACCACGGCCGACGCGTAGCCGCGCGGCGGCGATCCAGGCCGTGGTCCCGGCGAGACTCGAGTGGCGTTCGTGTGCAGCCCCCAATACCCTCCGGCCAATCCCCCCCACCGAGGTGCCATGAAAGCTCCCTATCTGCTCACCCCCGGCCCGCTCACGACATCGGACACCGTCAAGGAGAAGATGCTGCGTGACTGGGGCTCGCGCGACAGCGCCTTCATTGCCATGAACAGCGAGATGCGCGAGCGGCTAGTCACCTTGGCGAACGCCCGCGGGACCCATGTCTGCGTCCCGGTGCAGGGATCGGGCACATTCGCCATCGAGGCGACGATCGCGACGGTGCTGCCCCACGACGGCAAGCTCCTCGTCCTTGTGAACGGTGCCTACGGCAAGCGCATGGTTCAGATCACCCGGACCATGGGGCGTTCGGTGGAAGCCCTCGAGTGGCGCGAGGACCAGCCGGTCGATCCGAAGGCCGTGGAGGCGCGGTTGTCCGAGGACAGGGACATCACCCACGTGGCTGTCGTTCACTGCGAGACGACCTCAGGCATCCTGAATCCGGTACCGGCCGTGGCCGAGGTCGTGGAAGCACACGGCCGCGCCTTGATCATCGACGCCATGAGCGCTTTCGGGGCGCTGCCCGTTGATGCGACGGCGCTCCCGTTCACAGCCGTCGTCGCTTCGTCCAACAAGTGCCTGCAGGGCGTGCCGGGCATGGGCTTCGCGTTGATCCGTCGTGACGTGCTCGAGCGATGCAAAGGAAACGCCCATTCCCTCTCCCTGGACCTGTTCGACCAGTGGGACGGCTTCGAGAAGAACGGGCAGTGGCGCTTCACGCCGCCCACCCAGGTCATAGCCGCCTTCCTGCAGGCGCTCGACGAGCACGCCGCCGAGGGCGGAGTCGAAGGACGCGGTGCCCGTTACGCCCGGAACCACGAGGTGCTGGTGGACGGGATGGAAGCGCTGGGGTTCCGTTGCCTTTTGGCGAGGAAGCACCAGGCGCCCATCATCGTGACCTTCCACATGCCGGCCGATGCGCACTTCAGGTTCGCGGACTTCTACGAGCGCCTCAGTGCCAGGGGATTCCTCATCTACCCGGGCAAACTGACGGTTGCCGACTCCTTCCGCATCGGTTGCATCGGTGACCTCGGCGAAACCGAGATGCGGGCGGCATTGGACGCGATCGCTTCGGTTCTCGAAGAAATGGGCGTGCACGACGGTGCACCTGCCCTGACAGCCTGACAACAGCCCGCACACGATTCGTGAACCCGGAGGCGCCGCAATGACCTTTGACCATGCTCACCGTTACCTCGGACCACTGAAAGCAGTGGTTCTCGACTGGGCCGGGACAACAGTCGACCACGGCTGCATGGCTCCGGTCGCCACGTTCATGCAGGCCTTTGCCGAGACCGGGGTTCCCATCACCGTGGAGGAGGCACGGGCGCCGATGGGCATGCCCAAGTGGGAGCACATCCAGGCGATCACGCGCATGGGGCCGGTGGCGGCGAGGTGGCAGGCGGTCCACGGCAGCCTTCCCACAGACCATGATGTCGACACCCTCTACAAGCGCTTCCTGCCCCTGCAGGTGGAGACGGTGGGGGAGCACTCCGACGTCATCGCGGGGGTCGTGGAGGCCGTCGCCGCCTTGAGGGCGCGTGGCCTGGCCGTAGCCTCGACCACCGGCTATCCGCGCGAGGTCATGGACGTCGTCGTCCGAGTCGCCAAAGAGCAGGGTTACGAGGCTGACGTGACCGTCTGCGCCGGCGACACGCCGGCAGGCAGGCCCGGTCCGTTCATGGCCCTGCAGGCCCTGATCAAGCTGTCGATAAGCCCGGTCGAGGCGGTCGTCAAGATCGGGGACACGGTGGTGGACATCGAGGAGGGGCTGAACGGCGGTATGTGGTCGGTCGGCATTGCCGTCACCGGCAACGAGGTCGGCCTCACCGCAGCCGAGTACGCTGCTGAGTCGGCTGACGAGCAGCTCCGCCTGGCCAATGTGGCGATCGAGCGACTGCTCGCGGCAGGCGCCCATTACGTCGTCGACAGACTTGCCGACGTGCTGCCCGTGATCGGCAAGATCGAAGAACGCTTGGCCAAAGGCGAGAAGCCCTGACCGCTACCGAGTGATTGGACCCGCGTGGCTCTGGAGGACCAGCGCGAAGGGGACGTGAACTTGAGCCCCAACCGGGCCAGCTGGGCCGGGCGCGCCCTGGGCGAGGCGACGCGCGCTCTTCTGCGCCGGGACGAGGAGGTCTTCGTCCGCCAGTCGTTGTCGACCCCCTGCCTGAGCGCGGTGGTGAAGGCCAAGGGCGTCTGGATCGAGGACGCCGACGGCCGGAGGTATCTCGACTTTCACGGCAACTCAGCCCATCACATCGGCTACGGCCATCCGAGGGTCCTCGCAGCTGTGGATCGCCAGATGCGCACCCTGCCGTTCGTCCCGCGCCGGTTCACTTGCGATCCCGCTGTGACCCTGGCCGAGACCTTGTGCGCCATGGTGCCTGGAGGGCCTTGGAAAGTGCTCTTCGCGCCCGGCGGGTCGGAGGCGGTCGAGATCGCCCTCAAGATCGCCCGTCTCGCCACCGGTCGCTTCAAGACGGTGAGCTTCTGGGACTCCTTTCACGGCGCGGGCTTCGGCGCGGCTTCGCTCGGGGGCGAGGCGCTGTTCCGCTCGGGCGGGATCGGACCCCTGTTGCCCGGGTCCGAACACGTGGCGCCGTTTGCCTGCTACCGGTGTCCCTACGGCTTTGCGTCGCAGAGCGGCGCACCGGACCTGGATCGCTGCGGCATGGCGTGCGCCCGGATGATCGAGTACGTCCTCGAGCGCGAGGGCGACGTGGCCGCCGTGGTGGCTGAGCCGATCCGGGCTGTTCCCTACCTGCCGCCGCCCGGCTTCTGGCCGCGGGTGCGGCGGGCCTGTGACGCCGCGGGTGCTTTGCTGATCTTCGACGAGATCCCGACGGGACTGGGAAAGACGGGTCGCTTCTGCGCGCACGAGCACGTCGGGGCCTCGCCGGATGTGCTCGTTCTGGGGAAGGCCCTTGGCGGTGGGATGCTGCCACTCGGGGCGGTACTGGCACGGGCTGACCTGGATGTGATGGCGGACAAGGCCATCGGGCATTACACCCACGAGAAGAACCCGGTGCTGGCGGCAGCGGCGCTCGCCACCTTGGAAGTGATGGAGGAGGAGAACCTCGTGGCCCGGGCGGCCGAGTTGGGGGACTACTTCGTCGCACGCTTGCACGAGATGGCACGCCGCCTGCCGATCGTCGGCGAGATCCGCGGAGCCGGGCTTCTTGTGGGCGTGGAGCTGACGGGGCCCGACGGTGCACCGGCTGTCGACGCGGCGGACCGGGTGCTGTACGCGGCCCTGGAACGCGGTCTGTCGCTCAAGGTCACCATGGGGAGCGTGCTCACGCTCTCGCCGCCTTTGACGATCGCCCGCGCCGACCTCGACCTGGCCCTCGGCATCCTTCAGAGCTGCTTGGCTGAAGTGACCTGGTGAGCCCGCAACGCCGTGCGTTCTGAGACGGGAGCTAGCACCCGCGGCGACCCGCTACCGAGGTTTGCGAGCCCGCGTACCCCGAGAGCGGGGTGAACTGCGGCCGGGTTCGCTCCGTTTCGGCGTTACGCGGCCTGAGGTAGTGCGCTTTGGTGTCGTGTGACCCTGTTCCGCCCCGTATCGTTCGGCTCTGGCGACCCGGGTCGCGCCCCTGCGGGCGTCGAACACGATCAGGGCGAATGCCGCCACTACGAGAACGATCACGAGCACCAACACGGTGACGCACTTCCTCTCTCTCCCGGCACAGTCCGGTCAGGAGCGGTCATCGTCAACCTAGCGGAGCTTCAGTGAGCGCAGGTCGTTGTAGATCGCCGACGCGTCGGACACCAAGAACCGCTGGCGCCCTTCCTCCGTGGTGATCCGGACGCGGAGCTTGCGGAGTGTAGGCGTGAGCTGGACGTCCGACACCGAGGAGAGAGGCCACGACACGGCCCGGGCACCGAACAAGGCGTCAATGCGCTTGGGTTCGAAACCCAGCGCGTCCTCGGTCATGTAGATCAGCCCATTGCGGGCGACGCCGTGCTGAATATGGTTCGCAGGGCGCGCCCACCTCAGTGCGGATATGTCCAGCTTGGGTTGTCCGAACCAGCGGCTCAATCCCGCCGTCACAGTCGCAGCCCTCCCGGTATGTCAGGCGTCCGTGCCAGCGCGGGCATACGAGGCGGGGCTGGCCTTTGTGTCGATGAGGTGACGGGATGACGGCTCGGTTATGGCAAGGACTTGCCCGATTCCGGTGTGCACGACCATATTGAGCAGGTAGTTCTCGGCCAAAATGATCTCGGCGGCCTTCACGCCGTAAGGCTACTTCACTCTTGAATCCTATGGGGCCAAGTCATCTTTCCTGGCAGTCATGTGACATTGGACCCTGTTCAAACATGAACAACACCGGTAGCGTGCGAAACGAGGTAGCAAAGTACAAGTGGCCGGCAAGCCACGGAACCGTTGTCGTGGCCCCTGGCCGTGGGACGAGGCCTTTATTGAAAGGGGTGCCAAGTGAGTTCACTAGGCCTATGGACGGTGCACGGCGACGGAAAGCACATTCCCCCCACGGAGGTGGTCGCGCCTGACGAACGGCTTGCGTGGCCCCAGACGGTAGGTCTGGGCTTCCAGCACGTGCTGGCCATGTTCGGGGCGACGTTCATCGTGCCGGTGCTGATCGGCTTCCCGCCGAACACCACCATCTTCTTCTCCGGATGCGGCACGCTGATCTTCTTGCTCATCACGATCGGTCGCGGCCAGCGCTTGGGGCTGCCGAGCTACCTGGGGAGCAGCTTCGCCTTCATCTCGCCGGTGCTGGTGGCCGAGCAGAAGGGCGGAATCCCGTCCGCGCTGGCTGGCATCTTCGTTGCGGGCGCCGTCTTCTTCGTCATCGGAGTCCTCGTCAACAAGTGGGGATCGGCCTTCATCGAGTGGCTGATGCCGCCCGTGGTCACGGGCGCGGTGGTCGCGCTCATCGGGCTCAACCTGGCCTCGAGCGCGTTCACTAACTTCAACAAGCAACCCTGGACCGGTTTCGCGACCCTGTGCGGAGTGGTCCTTGTGACGGTCGTTTTCCGCGGCTTCATAGGCCGCCTCTCGATCCTGGTCGGGGTGGCCTTCGGCTACCTGATCGGCTGGGCCCAGGGCCAGATCAGCTTCACGGCTGTCAAGTCGGCGGCATGGGTCGGGCTGCCACACTTCACCGGCCCGCACTTCAGCATGCGGCCGATCTTTCTCATCGTCCCGGTCGTGATAGTCCTCATCGCCGAGAACACAGGCCACATCAAGGCCGTGGCGACGATGACCGGACGGAACCTCGACCAGTCGCTGGGACGCGGCTACATGGGAGACGGACTCGCAACGATGCTCGCGGGCCTCGGTGGCGGTAGTGGAACGACCACCTACGCCGAGAACATCGGCGTCATGGCGGCCACCAAGGTGTATTCGACGTCCGCCTACTACGTCGCAGCCATTGTGGCGATCGCATTCGGGTGCATCCCGAAGTTCGGGGCCTTGATCTCCACGCTTCCGGCCGGCGTTCTGGGCGGGGCGGGGACCATCCTGTACGGGCTGATCGCCGTGCTCGGCGGCCGTATCTGGGTCGAGAACCGGGTCAACTTCAACAACCCGGTCAACCTCATCCCATGCGCCATCGGCCTGATCGCCGGTGCCGGTAACTACACGCTCATCTTCGACCATGGGAACGTGTCGTTCAACGGCATCGCGATGGGCTGCTTCGGCACCATCATCGCCTTCCAGCTCATGAGGTGGCTCAGCGGCTACGGCGTGTTCCACAACGGGCAGCCACCGATGTTCGCCACCACGGTGCAGCCGATGGCGGAACAGGGTGCTGAGCCGAGCGAGCTGTACACCTCGCTCACCACCACGACCATGCCTGATCCCAATCAGCCTTTCGGGGGCCCCCAGCCGAGCGGTCCGCCCATGGGGGGCACCTCCGCCTGAACCATGAGACGCGCAGGCTCACCTGCCCACCCCTCTCCTGTCTTCGAGCCCTCGGTCCGCTCTACGAGCTAGGCGCCGAACCCACAGGTCTCCGGGCGGGCAGCGCTTTCGGTCTCAAGCTGTGGGCCGGCGGCCCGGCACATCCAGTGCCGGGCCGCCGCCGTCGATATGGGGCCGCCGGGGCCGGAGCGCCTCTCGCTATTGAGTCTCGCGCCTGTACTCGCGCAGCCCCAGACGTCCCACCTCGACGCCTATCACGACCACGACAGCCAGCGTGATCACGAGTGACGCAGTGTTCGTGAGCGCCATGACCACGGCCAGGGCAGTCAGACCGAGACATATGGCGGTGACCGACAGAGAGCGCCGCAAGCGGTCCATCGTGACTGCTCGTTTCCCGAGGTCCTGGTCCGCCAGGGAGCGCGTGAGGAGCTGGAACTCGACGTCATCGGACATGGCGGTGCCCCCTCCCCAAAGTCGCTTTGCCCATCTCGCGCAGCTGCAGAGTCGAGCTCGACGGCGGTCTTTGTCCGCGGCGATCGACGTCGGGTGTCGACGAACTCTGCGTAGTGACGCACCAGTCGCCGCCGATTGAACCGACGACAGAATTCACAGGCATCGCTGCCCCCCCAACTGTTCTTCAGCCCGGCCTCGAAAAAGGTGCAACTCCCACGAGCACCCCAAGATTCCCCGAGTCGCCCGTTTTCGAACCTACGGAGCCGTCGCAAGGTGCCGGACTATCCCGCGCCGGGGCCTGCGGACGCACGACGGGGGCTTGTCCGGCGCGCTCGCGCTGAGCCATCCGGGTACCGCGACACCGAGGTGCGTGCTGTACTTGCGGCGTGGCGATTCGTGTCTGTGTCGAGAGCGGTGCCAGGCGGGTGTTCGCTTCGGCTCTCGACTGGCCAGGGTGGTGCCGTCCGGGGCGCAGCGAGCAGCAGGCGCTGGAGACGCTGGCCGCCTACACCGGCCGCTACGCCGAGGTGTTGAGCGGCGCGGGATTGCGGTTCGAGGTCGGGAGCGCCGAGTTCGACGTCGTGGAGCGCGCACCGGGAAACGTGACCACCGACGTCGGTGCTCCGGCGGTCGTCGCGGCGGCCGAGACTGAGCCGCTCGACAGCGCAGGCGCCGCGCGTATCTCTTCGGTGGTGGCGGGCTGCTGGCCGTTTCTCGACCGGGTCGTCCGTCAGGCGCCCGCCCTGCTGCGCAAGGGTCCCCGCGGTGGCGGCCGCGACCGGGACGAGATCGTCGACCACGTCGCCGCGGCGGAGCTCGCTTACGCCCGCAAGCTCGGGATCAGGCTCGGATCGGATCTCCCGGCGACTCGCGCCGCCATCGTCGAGGTTCTCGCGGCACCGTCCGACGGGGGTCCCGTCGACGCGAAGGGCTGGCCGCCCCGCTACGCGGCGCGCCGGATCGCCTGGCACGTCCTCGACCACGCCTGGGAGATCGAGGACAAGAGCTGAGGGCGAGCCCGCGGGCTACCGCGCAGGACCGGCGGTCCGGGCGATTCTCCGATCCAGGTGGCCGGACCGGCGCCCGCTCCGGCGACAGGCCAAGATGTCGGTGTGGCACAGACGTATCACGTCGGAGTTGCCCGCCGTGTCGTCAACGCGTTCGTGGCCGCCATGCTCCGGCGTGGGATCGGAGACAAGTCGAACTACCTCTGACGACGAGCGGGAGGCGCAGCGGTCAGGAGAGGACGACTCCGGTCATCGTCTTGGAGTCCGAAGGCGAACACTCCCTCGTATCGCCATACGGAGCGGTGGCCGGGTGCACAACGTGCGCGCTTTGAACCGAGTGAAGCTTCGGCGCGGCAAGACGGTCGGGGTGGTCACGGCCGGGGAGCTGGGCCGCGACGACGCCGGGTCGGTCCTCAATACCGATGTCCGTAGTGGACCTGTGACGGCTCCTTTCTTCGATGCAAAGGCCGCCGACCCGGTGTCGCGGTTCGTGGCCGAGGCGCAACGCAATCCGGATTCAGGCTCCGCGCGGCGGCTCGGGACTGAGAACGCCCCAGCCGGTCGATTACCGGTTCGCAGTGGTGGCCAGGTTCGCGCGATGAACCGGTTGACATTCGGGTTACGGAGTTGTTGACTGAAATTGGAGAGCATGTCCATCCGGCGTGACCGTGAAGCTCCCCCCCGGCCCCGGGCCAAGCCCCGGGGCCGTGTTGACTCCGCTGGGCTGTAAGGCGCGCCCCGAACGATTTAATCAGGCGTTACCACGGGTGACGAGCAGGTGATGAGCCTCATGTGAGGGCGCGCTCTTCCCGACAAGCAAGGACGAGTCCCGACAAGCAAGGACGAGTCCCGACAAGCAAGGACGAGAGAGTCTCGAAGCAAGGCCTGAGCAGTCGTGCCGAGAGGCTTCGGAGCTCGTGGGAAGGGCGATCTGTTGATCTAGCGCACCGGCCTCGAGGAGGCGATACGACGCGCTGCCGACCCGGTGGTACTTACCCAGTGCGTTGCCGACGAGGCTATGACCCTCGTCGAGAGCGTCGGCGGAGTTCTCGTCGGGTTTGTCCAGGATCCGTCGTGGCTGACCTTAGAATGCGGAGCGGGTCACCTGGAGCCCCAGATCGGCGGCCGGATACCGTTGGACGGAACGCTTTCGGGGCTCGCGTTCCAGTCGGGCGTGACCTTCCACTCCGATGACGCCGAGGGCGACCCACGTGTCGAGCCATGTTGCCGCCAGGCCCCCGGTGCCCGGTCACTGGTATGCGTACCGATGTGGCGTCAACCCCAAACGGTCGGGGTGCTCTGCGTCGCGTCTTCCCGGCCACGCGCGTTCGACGATCGCGATGTCGCGACACTGACGCGCCTTGCCGAGTTCATCAGCGTTCCTGATCACAGTTGCCGTCGACTTGGCGGGCGCTACCGACGCGTTTCTCTCCCGCGTCTGAAGCGACGCCTTCGGCTCATCGGTGCTCGAAGGCGACGACTGGGCCGCCGAGACGCGCTTTGTCGCCAACGTCTTGAACCCGGGGGCAATGGGCAGGCTCGAGACACGAAGGCGGATCGACCGCGTCCTCAAGGGACGTGGCCTCAGTCATGTGTTCCCGCCCGTGTTCGACATCACGAGCGGCGAGTGCTTCGCCGTCGAGGCGCTCGCCCGGTTCTCGGGAAGGCCGAAGCGAACCCCCGACGTCTGGCTCGCGAAGGCGCACGCGATGGGCGACGGCATCGAACTGGAGGTCGTCTCAGCAAGGGGAGCCTTGAAGGCCCTGTCCCAGCTCCCCGGCGGCGTCGCGCGGTGCGTGAACGCGAGTCCCGAAGAGATGATCTCAGAAGACGTGCGCCGGCTCCTCGAAGGCTCCGAGCCGGGGCGCGTCGTCATGGAGCTGACCGAGAAGGCCAGGGTGGACGATTACCTGCGGCTCTCGCGGGCGATCGACCAGATGCGCGAGATGGGGGTGCGCCCGTCGATGGACGACACCGGCGCCGGCTTCGCGAGCCTCGCCCACATCCTGAAGCTGGTCCCCGACTTCATCAAGCTGGACCGCGAGCTCACTTCCGGCATCGACCACGACCAAATCCGCCTCGTTCTCGCGACGGCCTCGTGAGCTTTGCTTCCGGGCTCGGCGCCGAGATCATCGCCGAGGGCATCGAGACCCCGGCCGAGCTCGAAATGCGGGCCTTCGGTATCCGTTACGGCCAGGGATTCCTCCTGTGCCGAGCCACGTCAGTCGAGCTGATCCCGAGTCGCCTGCCCAGAGAGGTATGGTCCGCCGCCACGACGTGGGCATCCTGACGCCTGTGCCGTCCTCGGGCGGCGAGCTGGGAAGGACTCGGTGACGCGGACGTCGACGTCATGTCTGCCCGGATCAGGACTCGACGAGCAGGAGGAGCGTCTCGGGACCGACCCCGTCAAATCTCATCGCCTCGGCCACCGTCTCGGACTGCGTCAACTCCTGGAACGCGTTCATGTCCGGCACGTCGACGATGAGCCCGACCCGGTTCGTCCCGGCCGGGTCCGTAAGAGTGCGCACCGTGATTCCGATGGGTCCGAAGGTCTCCACCCGCCGCGGTGAGGAAAGCCAATGGTCGACGTCCTCGACCTCGTGAAAAGCACCGTCGTCACCTGTGCCTCGGCTTTCCGCCCCCGTCGGGAGCTGAGTTGGTACCGCGAAAAGCGCCGACCCTAGGCCACAGGTGCGACGTCGCCAACGGTGTCCACGGGCACAGCGGCGCCGGCCGAGGACCGTACCGGGAGTCAACGGGCCTCACACCTTCGCCCTAAGCCTTGCGGCGACCTCGTCATGCGACGGCATGGCGGCGATCTCACCTGCGAGCTCGCGGGCGCGCTGACGGTAGTTGGAAGCCCCGAGCACGGATCGGAGCCCTGCGAGCACGGCAGCGGTCGTCACATCGCCGGGCATCAACCCGTGCGCGACGCCCGCCTCCGCGAGCCTGGTGGCGATGACGAAATTGTCGGCACTCTGAGGCAGCGCGAGCGAAGGCAGTCCGTGCGCGAGCACACCGAAACTCGTGCCCGCACCGGCGTGGTGAACCACGGCCGCACAGTATGGGAGCAGCTCGGCCTGGGGGATGAACTGCTCCACGCGGGCATTGCCGGGCACGGGCTCGAGGTCTGCCGGGTCGTTGTCCCGCCCGATAGTCGCCAGCACGTTGACGGGCTCGTCCTCCAAGGCTGTGAGCACGAGCCGGAACAGATCGACGGCGTTGTTGGAGAAGGTCCCCAGTGTCAAGTAGACCAACGGCCGTTCCGGGTCGGCCAACGCGGTGCGCAGTCCCGGAGGTTCGGCCAGCGGTGGTGGGACAGGGCGCAAGGGTTGCGCGCCTTGCAGACCATCGCCCGCAGGGTCCAGCGAGGAGGGACAAATGGTCAAGGTCGTGCCGGAGTAGACACCTGCCGCGGGCGGGACGTCGCGGCCGAACTCCCGCCAGATGGGAGACACCGCGTCGGCCACGAGGTCGAGCACGTCCGGATCCACGAGTGGCCCGATGGAGTGCTGAACGGCGTGGGTGCCTGTCAGCGCCGCGACCAGCGGAGCCGCGAACAGGTAGGGGTCGAACACCAGAAGGGACGGTCGGAGCTCCCTTGAGAGCTCGAGCAACTCGTCGAGCATCAGGGCCATCCCGACCTCGCCGAAAAGACGGGGCACGAAGTAGCCCAGAACCCGCGACGGCCCCAGCCCGTCACCAGGCACGCCCCGCGTCCGTGAGCGGAGCGCGCCGTACCAAGAGCCGAAGTCGGGACCGACGCGGCGAAACTCGAGGCCCCGGCTCGAGACGGCCTCTTTCGCGTCCGGGCCGCTTGCAACGACGACGTCGTCGCCCTGGGCCGCGAACGCCTGGGCCAGAGGGAGCAAGGGCAGGATGTGACCGGTCTGCGGCACGCAACTGACAATGACTCGCACGCTTCCTCCAGCTGTGGGCGACCTGACCGCCAACGGGCCAGAGGTCGCGAAGACGAGATCTTGTCACGGTGCTGCCCGAATGGGTGCTCACGCCCTGCATTGCCCCTGGTCAAGGTGACGAGCCCGCGCAGCTGGGACGGAAATTGTGGCGGCGGAAGATGTGAGATCAGGCGGCGCGCCGCCATGGCTGAGAGGGGTTCGGCTCCGGTGCCACTTGACGAGGCGTTTATGCTGAGAGTGACCGAGTCCTCACAGAGTGAGACGGCGGCCGGGGGGAGGCGCGGCGACACGGTGAGCAAACCGCGGAACGAGATGGACCGCCGCTCGGCACTCAAGCTGATCGGCGGTGCGATGGCGGGCGTCGCCGTCGGCCCACGCATGCTGGCACGTCCGGCTCCCTCGTCCGAGTACCCGCTCGTACCGTTCCGGTCCTACGGCCAGTCGTTCCCGGAGGCGCTGCGCGCCGCGCTCAGCGGTCTTGCCAAACCGAGCCTCGTCTTCCAGGTCGTCCGGACGACGGACATGGTGTACCTCGGCTTCCAGTTCTACAACGCCAAGGCCGTCGTCAACTCCGGTCAGACCGAGATCGTCGCCGAGGACCCCAAGCTGCCGATGCACATGGTCGTCGTGTTCCCGTCCCAGCACCTCGGCGAGGAGTGTGTCGCTTACACCCCGGGCGTGACCACCTGGCCGACGGCGCCCATGAGAGGTGCCCTCGCCGGTTTCAGCTGGCTCGTGTTCGAGATTGCCGGAACCGCCACGGTCCCCTACACGATGGCCGGGCTGCTGGATTGGTCCAAGGCGAAGCCCGAGCTGGTTCCGGTCGCGACCTCGAGCTCGGCTGCACCGGCTGCTCCCGA
>Ga0187880_1000848_pt1 | contig 25135 bp, 16 predicted proteins | sample June2016WEW_19_4_FD_132998 | JGI IMG/M metagenome (GOLD analysis project Ga0187880, IMG submission 132998) | Peatland microbial communities from SPRUCE experiment site at the Marcell Experimental Forest, Minnesota, USA - June2016WEW_19_40 | ecosystem: Environmental > Terrestrial > Soil >... | reverse complement strand
TGCTCGATCCAAAGCGAACGAGGGCGGGGAACTACCGTTTCGTTTCGCGTCAACCTCAAGCCCCCGGCCTGAGCGCCAGAGGAGAGCCGAGCTCTTAGGCCGGGCGATGCCGGGCCACGGCCTCCAGGCGACTGCGCACGTGCATCTTCTCGCAGATATTCTTCACGTACGTTCGCACCGTCTCTGGACCGATGCCCAATTTGTCCCCGATCTCCTTGTAGATATAGCCGGAGGAGAGCAGATCCAGCACTTCCCCTTCGCGCGGGGACAGGTCGTGCGCGCGGCTGGGAGCAGGTCCGGCCAGTTGAAAGTGCTGCACGACTTTGCGGGCAATGGGGCTGGACATCGGGGCGCCGCCCTTGGAGACATCAACAATCGCTTCGAGCAGCTTCGCCGGGGGACTCGACTTGACCAGATAGCCGTTGGCCCCGGCTTTTAGCGCCCGGAAAATGCTTTCGCTGTCCTCGTACACCGTCAGCATAATAATCTGCAGTGCGGGAAGAATCTGTTTGAGTGCGGCTACGCAATCAATGCCCGACATGGCCGGAAGACGAATATCCATCAGCACCACGTCCGGTTTCCGGGCCGGAATTAGCCGCAGCGCATCTTCCGCGGAGGGGCAGGCGCCGACACAGCGAATGCCTGGGGCGGAATTAAGGATCTTCACGAGTTGCTCGCGCAATCCGTTGTCATCTTCAACCACGATGACGGACTTGGCCATAACCGGAGGCGAGACTAACGCAGCCCCCGGAGCCTGGCTAGCAGTAACTCGCCTGGACCCGGGGAGACTGGGAGGATCGGGAATCGGGTTCATAACCGCCGGCCGATAAACTGCATCCGCATACGTTTGCTCTTCAAATCCTCAGCACCCTACTTCCATTTCCGTTCTTCGGGTATCCCCGAAAGCGGGGAGCCCAGACGGGCTGGCACCTTGAACATCCGGAGTTGCATAAGCTAAACGTATGCCAGCACAGGGCGAGAGTGGTGGGACACTCACCGGGCATTCACCGGGCACTCCCGGAGGCGCCTCCCGCGCCCGACCCGTCCCGGTATGATTAGCCGCGCTTACGTTAAATGGACTCGGTCAGCCGCCAGGGCCCATCCCCGATTTCGGGGATACCCGCCCGTTCGCTGAGTTGATACAGTTTCTACGTCGGCGTAGAATCAGTTGACAACGCATTTGCGATTGTGCTGAAACCATCGCCGTCCGAGGAAAACCTGCATGAACATGTTGGCAACGATCGGGCTGGTCAGACCGCTCAAGAGAGCGACATGTCGTGAACGGCCAATCGTCGGCTGGATGTTCAACCGGAGTCTGTCCTCACGTCTAAAGCCAAAAACCGTTCTCCCAACCGGGAGAACCTCTCAACCATCAACAGGAAGGAGTCCACTCATGAAGTTCGTTCGACTAACACTCAGTAAGCTCGTAAAAACCCCTATCGAAATCCCCGGCGCCGCAATGGCGACGTGCTTCGCCTGGGTCGCGGCTGCCATCTGGGCCCTGTCACCCGCTCCAACACAGGCTCAGACCGGCCCTTTCAGTCCATCCGACTGGCCACCGACCATCAATACCAGCGCCACGGTGGATTATGTCATCATAGACCCGAACGCCGTGTTCACTACGCCCGCCGGCTGGAATGCCAATCTAATCCTGGCGGGCGGCGGTGACCAGACCTACAGCGGCATTACGCTAAATGGCCTGTTTGGCGACCAGTTGACCAGCGCCAACCTCAACATTGCCGACCCAAACTACACCATGTTTGCCAACGTCCCGGTCATAGACATCCTGCTGCAGGTCTATGGGAACTCTTCTCTTTACAATGCCGATGGCAGCGGGAAAGGCGTGGGCTTTCTGGAGGGCCAGTTGAATTATCTGACAACTCCGAGCGCCGGCACCGTGCCCCCGGGAGCCAACAACGGGGTCTGGAACTGGATGTTGTTCACAGTGACCAATCCCATCAATCCCGCCACGACCTTTCGCTATGTGGGCGACACGTCCTACCCTCCACAAATCGGCGGCGCATATGGCGGAGTCAATGGCGGAACGCTGCGCCTCCAGGGCATCGGCGTCGGATTGACGGTCCGCGCCATTGCCTTGGGCCCCCAAGGCGTGTTCGGAACCAGCAACCAAGTCAATGTGTTCACCGCCGCCGCCACCTGCGCGGCGGAACCGCCGGTCAATTTGACCTACGTTGACTTCAATCAGGGTGTGAGCAACTATCTTACCGTGATCGATGACGCCAACCAGGGCTACACCTTCACCGTGCAGAGCGGCGTGGGCCCGGCGGGGGACCTCCGCACCGCGATACAAACCACCAGCGGGCTTATGAATTTCGGCATTCTGAGCAACTACCTGGGGCTGCCTTGCAACACGCCCAGAACCATGAAGCTCGGCCTCGAGGTTTACGATGATCCCAATCTGGTCGGAACGCAGATCGCGCCTGCGCAATTTGCGACCGATTCGCAGGGTGATTTGGGCTCTTATGCCGGCTCGGCTTACACGCTGACCGGCACCGGCAAATGGTTGAAATTGGGCTTCTGGATCCCGGCGGTGGACTTGGTGGGGGTCGGAACCGCGCCACTTACCGGCGGCCCCACGCTGTCTTTCATTAATGGCTTTCCCTATATTGATCGGATTGAGCTGGGCATAATCCGGGCTGGAACCAATGCCCTGGCCGGGCAGGACCCAGCGCCCGATTACTATATGAATCCTCTCATTTGCACGACAAACTATGGCTATTACGCCGAATGGGACCCCCACGATGGCATTACGAACAACAACGTGACGACCGGCTCCTCGGGCGGCGACCAGAACATGGTGGTGGAGATGGCCGGCCCTGCGAATGACCAGCGTCTGGCGGAGGCCCCGGCGCCCGGCTCGGGCAACAACAATATCCAGTTCGCCCTGCAGAATAATGTCTTCGGGCCCAGCTTGCAGGACAACGCCAATGTCTCCATCCGGATCACGTATTACGACGACCCGAACCTGGCTGGCGCTCAAATCGGCCTGAACGCTTACCAAACCTTTGTGAATGGGATTTCGTCGATCATCGGCGCTCCGTCGGCGCCCTACAATGCCCGCGCCGTTTTGCAGGGAACCGGCAAGTGGGTGGACGCCTATTTTTACCTTCCCAATGTGAACTTCTATGGGGTCAATCAAGGACCGCAATCCGTGTGTCGTCTGGCAACCAGTCCCGCCGTCGCGGCCAACCCGGACACTGGGGATGTCTTTGTCTCGCGCATTCGATATGATGTCATCCGCCCGTGCGGTCCTTTCGAGGGCATCGACATGCTCCAATCTATCGGCATTCAACAGACCAATCAGGTCCCCAAGGTGAGCTGGTTCGGAACGGCCACGCTCCAAGCCGCACCTGCCGTTGGCGGGCCTTACATCAACGTCATGAGCGTCACGAACACCTTGACCAACGGTTACACGCCGCCGGGGACCAACCCATTGCAGTTCTTCCGACTGCAATATCCGCCTTATCCTTCCTTCTGAGCACGCCCTGGGCGGCTCGGTTCAAAGGGACTCTGGAGCGCTTGTGTCGTTGAACGCACCCAGATATCTGTGGATCGCTGCGTGGCTGGCAGTTGCCCTGCCGGCTGCGCAGTCACAGGTTCCGCAGGCGATAACTTATCAAGGCTCCCTCACCGCCGGCGCCGCGCCTTATAGCGGCGCCGGCCTGTTCAAATTCGCTCTGGTCAATAGCAATGGCACCGCCACGTTTTGGAGCAATGACGGCTCCAGCGTCGGAGGAGGCCAACCCAATCAAGCGACCACCAACCTGGTCACTAGAGGTCTGTTCACGGTCGTCCTCGGCGATCCCAACATGCAGCCTGTGAGTTCGACTGTTTTCACGAATTCCGACGTGCGGCTGCGAATCTGGTTTAACGACGGCACCAATGGCTTTGCCTGGTTGTCCCCCGACCAACGGCTGACTTCCTCCGGGTTTGCAATGATGGCCGCCAGTGTGCCCAATGGCGCCGTCACCAGCAACAACCTGGCCGCCGGGGCCGTCTCCACTCCGAACATAGCCGCGGGCGCCATCACCAGCGCTCAATTGGCCGTGAACGCCGTCACCACGCCGGCCCTGGCCAACGGCTCCGTCACCGCCGTGAAACTCGCCCCGCAAGCGGTCACTTCGCCAGCCCTGGCCCAGGGCGCCGTCACCTCCGCCAATCTCGCCCTTGCGTCCGTCACCACTCCCGCCATCGCCAACGGCGCCATCACCGCCGCCAATTTGGCGCCCAACGCCGTGACGGCTTCGGCCATTGCTGACGGCACGATCAGCCAGTCCAAACTCAACTTTCAGTTGGGCTTCGTCAATGCCCGCAATCCTCCCTTTGGCGCCGTGGGCAATGGCACCAACGATGACACGGCGGCGATCCAATCCGCGCTCAACAACGTTGCCACCAATGGCGGCGGCATTGTGTTTCTTCCCCAAGGCAATTATCTCATCAACTCGTTTCTGGTAGTCCCGGCACAAACCAGCCTGGTCGGGGTCTGGCGCGCGCCGACTGCCTACTCGCAATACCTGGGCACAACCTTGCTCGCGGTCGCCGGTGCCGGCGCCACCAACGGTAATCCTTTTATCACCCTCCAAGGCAACAATTCCACCTTGGAGGGCGTGACGATTTACTATCCCAACCAGGTGGCCAGCAACCCGCCGACACCCTACCCCTGGGCCATCCAGGGCGGCGGTGGCGAGAACGTGACGATTCAAAATGTTCTCCTCGTCAATCCTTACCTTGGAATTGATCTGGCAACGCACACCTCCGCGCGCCACCTGGTGCGGTGCGTGTACGGCCAGCCGCTCCTGGTCGGCATCGCCGTTGACCAATGCTACGACATCGGCCGGATCATGGAAATCCACTTTTGGCCCTTCTGGACCCAGAACGCGAACATCGAGGCGTTTCAGTCTGCCAATGCCGTGACATTCGACTTAATGCGGACGGATTGGGAGGTGGTGCAAGACGTCTTTTCGTGGGGATACTCCATTGGGGCGCGATTCCGCGCCTCTACCAGCGGCTCGATGAACGGGCAAATGAGCAATGTAAACTTCGACAACGTGGACATCGGCCTGCAACTGAGCGCCACTCAACCGTACGCAGTCCACATTTCCAATTTGAATGTCGCCAACGCCGGCGGCGGGACCAACCACATTGGCATTCAGGGTTTGGCGGGCAGCGCCGGTCTCAATGTCAATGGCGCCACTTTCTGGGGATCGCTTTACCAGCCGGTTTCCTGGGCCAACACCGGCTTGCTCACCCTTTCAAACGCACGGTTCCTCTCCTGGAGTCCTTCCTTGCCCTGCATCCACATTTCCAGCGGACGTGCCATCCTCCAAAACAATTATTTCACCGACAATATCGGCGTGGCGATCAGCGTCAGTCCGACCACTCAACGGGTAATGGTTCTAGGAAACATGCTTTGCGGAAATACGGTCAGCCTGAACGCGGTCACTACGACCAGCGCCAACAATCAACCGTAATGGTCGAAGCCTGGTCAGGATTCCCATCCAGCGCTTTCATTCGTGTCTCGCTTTCTATCCTGCCGGCCAATTCACTGAGCGCCGGCAGAGAGGGATTTCTTTTCCGACCGGTGGTTATTGCGATCTGCCAGCCAGTGAGGTCAATGGTATTTGGACCGCGCTTCATGAAGGCCATGTGGCATCAAGCTCGCGGAAACCGCTCGCACATGGCAGGGCCGCCAGCCCTCTGCCCGCCGCTGAGTGCCAACCGTCGCTTGCCTACTATCCAGTGTCTCGGCGACCCCTCCGAACCCAGCTCGGCGCCCCAAATAGCCGGGCCTCTGGCCGCTCATTCCTCCCACCCTGCACCCGACCCTCCCGCGAGCCCCACCGGAGCCTCGCCGTAGTACCTCCGTTAGTCGAACGGAGGTACTACGGTGAGGCTCCGGGGGGGCCCCGGTGATGCTCTGGAGGTATGAGCGGACGGGAAGGGACGGATGGCCGCCGCAGAAATGCACCTTGGCCCAAAAAACCGTATGAGAGCCCCCGCTTTTGCTGCAGCCTATTTCCAATGAGAAGTTGGATATTTCGGCGAAGTCCTTTAGTCTTGAAATTACCATGCCCCGTTTCTTGCGATTTGGGTCGGCCGACGCGCTGCCCTGGCTCGCCGCCGTGTTCTTGTGCGGGACCTCGGTCTTGGCCGTTGAACCGGCCGGAAACGCCCTGACTCACGAAGGGTGGACCATCGCGGTCGATACCAACCGCGCTTGCCTGACTATCCAACACACGCGATTGGGAACAATTCTGCAGGAGGTTCATCTCAACCTCGAAATCGATGGGACTTTAGGCGAGTTGAAGCAATGGAAAGCGGACACCACTGCCCCAAGTCGGTTTGTGGTGAGAACTTTGGCGCCTGCAACCACTTGGAGCTTCGAGCCAGCGCGCGATCGCCTGACCATCTCCAGCACTGCCCCAGGCGCTGTCCTCACCGCCCAAGCGCTAGTCTCACCGGCGCGCCGCCTTGCCCGGTTGCTGGATTCCGACGGAGCACTGGTCATCTGGCAAGGAACCGGGGAAGTCGCCGGCAGCTACGGAGGAAGCTTAACCCGCAACCCTTCCTATCTCCCAAGGGAGAATCCTGAGTGCATGTACTTTGCTCTGGGGCAGGTAACCGGGTCCGTGTTTCACAGCCTGTTCGATCAGGGCACTGACACGAATGTCCCTTAGTTAAGGCTTCGATAATTGCGGGGGCGGCCTTTCCAGTAGCGGCTGCGGTGCGAGATTTCTACGAAGCGGCGGCGCGGTCGATTAAGCAGTGGGCAGGGTTTTGGCCTTCGCTTGACGGCCCGAGGTTCGAGGCGGTTGGGGCGATAGCGGACCAGGTCGCGAGCCAGGTTGAGCAATAGGTCCTCCCAGAGTTGGCGGCGCATCTTGTGGCTGCGGGCTTTGGCGATGGCGTCGCTGTACTGACGGAGGGCATCGACGCTGCCCTTGAAGCTGACCCGTTCCAAATCCACCTGGTAACGAGCGACGGCTTCGGCGATCAGGCAGCGGATCAGGTTGTGCGCGACCAAACAGGCCAAGAGTTCCTTTTCGGCCATGTCCGGGGATTTGCAGCGCAACGGTTCCATGCCCATCGTTGTTTTGAGGTCGCGCCGACACAGTTCCAGTCTCCAGCGCCGCGCATAGAGGGCGATCAAGTCTTGAGCCGGGTAGTCCTTGGGGTCCAACCAGGTGGTGACCAAAGTGATACGGCGACTGCGAAAGCCGCGGATGGTGGCGGTGAAGCGGATAAGGCGCACGGTAATCTGGGCGGGTAAAAGGCTCCACTCGGTGGCGGAGAGGATTTCGGATTGCTGGTAGCCTTTGGTCCACACGAACAGGCCGTCGTTCTTGCCCAGGCGCCGGGCTTTGCGGAAGTCCACTTTGCGGCGAGCGTGCAGGCGCGCGACCACATCCACGCCCTGTTGAGGGCCGGTGGCCAGCGCGGTGTATTCTCCGTAGGCGTGATCTCCCAAGAGGATGTCGCCCTTTTTGAGTTGGTTCCAGAGTGCGCGCAGCAAACGCAGGTCAGGGTGAGGGAGGTTGCCCAGGATGACGTTGAGGATGGCCCCGCTGGCCAGAGAGAAAAGCGCTACAAACCTCAGGACGGGAAAGCCGCAGCCCGACTTCTGCGCCGCGGGCTGGGGGTAGCGTATTTGGTTTTCCCGGGTGTCGGCCAGTTGGGTGGTAGAAGTGTCGACCGCCTTGACGGGACGCCCCTTAAGTTGGCCGCCCTGGCCGGCGCGGCGGTCCGCGGCTTGGGCGGTGGCGGCGAGGGCCTTTTCCAGTCGTTCTTTGGGCAACCGGAGCCGGGCTTGGACATAGCTCTTTCGTTCTAAATTCCGGCGGCTCTCCGCCAGACCAGAGGGACTTTCACCCTCGGAGCAGCAAGACTTCACCTTGGCGCTCAGGAATTTGCTTCTTCCGCCCCGCCGATTCTTTGACGCTGCGTGGATGAGGGAGAATTGCCTTTCGGTCTCACTCATCAGGCCCCGATGCTGCCGAACGGGAGCCGTGATGTCAAACGGAGGGTCTCGCCGACGGTTTTGGGCCCGGACGGGGACGGGGCCGGCAGCCGGGGCCAGGAAGCTGCCCAGGGGGCGGGCCAGATCTGCCGCAGCCCGACCAGCAAGAGCCCTCGCCGGACAAAGCACTGCGCTCGCCAACCAGGCCGCAAGCCGGTCCCCCTCAATTGCGTGGGCGTCAGAAAACCTCGGCTCTTAGTCCGGTGACCGACCTCACGCGGGAAGCAATGCGGGACAGGCTCTTCAATGCCAGATGTTCGCAATTGGGCCGGTGGGGGGGACGGTGCGCCGAATAAACCTGCACCAAGGAGATTTGCGCACCGGCGGCCTTCAGCTCTTTCAAACGCTGCGCGTATTGGTCTATCTCCTCCCAAGGCGGCTCCTGGCCGTTGACCAGGGGGAATAGACTCTGGATGACGACCGGGCGCTTTTTGCTGAGCGCGAGGATGTTGGCCAGGATCCGCCAAAAAGGCAGCGTGGGGCGATTGACCTGCTCATAATACGCCTGCGTCCCCGCATCGAGTTTGACCCAGATCTCGTCCTGCTGGCACAGCAGGTCCAGACCCGCGGTGACTGGCGGCAAATCCAATCCGGTGCCGTTGGTAATCAGCACCGTTTTGAAAAAAGGCAGTTTCCGCGTCGAGCGGAGATACAAGACCTCACGGACGACTTCGTCGAAATTGGGGCACAACGTCGGCTCGCCATAGCCGCTCAGAGCGACCTCTTTCAATTCTAAAAGCTCGGGGGGCAGATTGCGGAACCAGTCCAACTCGCCCAGCTTGCCCTCGTGCTGCAGCAGCAGCAACCGCTCCAGCTCCGCCGCCATGACCTCCACATCCACCCTCCGCGCGCGCCCCGGAGTGTCACGATCCACCTCGCAATACACGCAGTCGAAACTGCACCGTTTATCAGGATTGAGGTTGACGCCGATGGACAAGCCCCGGGCCCGCTGCGAAATCGCCGCATAAACAAAGCGGTTGCCCAGCCGGTTTCGCGGCCGTCCAAACGCCGTCTCGACCGGCTTCCAGCCGCCTCGGGCCGGACTGCGCCCGCCGGAGCCGCCCGTCGGCGCAGCCCGCCGTCGCGCTTTCTTTTCCACTGTTTTCATTAGGATAGATTACAATCACGTTTTGATTTTGTTCTAACCAGATGTTGGCGGAAACTTTGCCGATTTTGCCCTGCCCGACGAGGTCGCTGAGCGTGCGCTCCAGTTTCAAGGTTTCGGCGGCACAGGCACGGGAGGGCTCAATGGTGCGGGTGTACTCCTCGCGCCAACAAGGATGTCTGGAGGAAGGGCTTCAACTGCGGCTGCGGCAACGGGATTATTCCATAATGAAACTGGTTGCCGATGACAACGGCCGGCTGGCCTGCAAAATCCTATTCACGCCAAGAAAGGCCTTTTCCGCCGAACGCCAGGCCGATGGCATGATCCGGCTGATTGAGCCGATAGCGCACCCATCGGGATCGCGTAACCCTCTGCGCTTGGCGCACTTCCGACGAAGCGCCGGCCGGGAAACTGCCGGCCTTCATCAAGCCATCACCGCTTCCTCGGGCTTGGGCGGACAGACTTTGAATCGCGGCAGCTTGCCGCCGTCCAGACAGAGCCGTACGGCCTTAAGGAGAGCCGACAGTTCATACGGTTTGGGGAGGAAGTTGACGTCCTGCGCGAGGAGTGAATCCTCGCGCATGATTTCGGGGCTGTAGCCGCTGGTGTAGATGACCTTGAGTTGCGGCTTCCGGGATTGCAGAGTCTTCCCGAGTGCGCCGCCGCTCATTCCGCCGGGCATGACCATATCGGTGAGGAGCAGGTCAACGTGCGAGGCACTGCGTTTCCAGACAGCCAACGCCGTGTGGCCGTCGGCGGCGTCAAGCACTTGGTACCCGCGTTTCTTCAGGGCCACGCAGGCCAGGGTGCGAACGTCCGATTCATCCTCCACGATCAGCACCGTCTCCCCTTTGCCGGGTTCGGAGGGCGAATCGTGTTGGACGCCGTTGGCCTTCGGCGGCGGCGCCGCCGCCTGGTCGCAGACAGGCAGGAATACTTTGAACGTCGAACCGCGGCCGACCTGGCTGGCCACCTCGACCCAGCCCTCGTGTTGCTTGACGATTCCCTGGATGGTGGAAAGCCCCAACCCGGTCCCTTTGCCGACGTCCTTGGTGGTGAAAAACGGATCGAAGATGCGGGCGAGCAGCTCTGAATTCATGCCGCAGCCGTGGTCCGAAACCGCCAGCCACACAAAGCGCCCGGCGCACGCGTTGGGATTTGAGTTCGTGGCGGCTTCGTCCAGGACTGACAACCCGGTTTCGAACCGAATGACACCGCCCGCGGGCATGGCATCGCGCGCATTCAACACCAGGTTGATGAGTGTTTGTTCCATGCCGCCTTCGTCGGCGAGGATGGCGGGCACGCCGGGCGGGCAATCCAACTGGATTTCGTACTTCTCGCCGATCAACTGGGAGAGCATCTTCTTCATCCGCAGCACAACCACGGACAGGTCAAGCGGCCGGGCTTGCAGCACCTGCTTGCGAGTGAAGGCCAGCAACTGCCGGGTGAACGTGGCCGCCCGCTGGCTGGCCTGCATGATCTGGTCGAGCAAAGCCCGTTTGTCCAGGCTGTCCGTCTTGGCGGCCAGCAAGAGGCCGACATCACCCTGGATGACAGTGAGCAGGTTGTTGAACTCGTGGGCGATGCCCGCGGAGAGGCGGCCGACAACCTCCAGTTTTTGCGCCTGCCGCAACTGGGCCTCCAGTTTCAACTGGTCGGTCATGTCTTGAACGATCACGAGCAGGCACGGGGTGGCGCCCAGGTTGAGCGGCTCCGCGGACAGCACCGTTTGGCGGGTGGTTCCATCGCGCCGCCGGAGCCGGCACGATTGGTTGCGCGACTGGCTTTCGGGCGAATACGCCATCGCACCCGTATCCGATTCCTTCGCCCAGAGCTGCAATTCCCGGCCGGTGTGTTGCAGGATTTGTTCGGCTGTGTAACCGCTGAGTTCAATGAAGCTCTGGTTGGCATCCACGAAACGATGGCCGGCACAACTTTGGATGGCCATCGGGATGGGGCTGCACTGAAATGCCTTGGAAAAGCGCTCGTCGCTCGCCCGCAGCGCCTCATGGGCGCGCATGCGCTCCTCGATCTCGCGTTGGAGATTCTGGTTGGCCGTGACCAACTCGTCCGTGCGCTGACGGACCATGCGGTCGAGGTCGTCCAGGCGCAGTTTTGCGTGGCCCGCGAGGACCCACTTCTGTGCCAGCGCGTTGGCCATTTGAAGCACTTCGACGGTTTCGAAGGGCTTCTTAAGAATCAGGAGATTGTCCGCTTGGCCGAGCCGCCGGGTCATTTCGTCCCAGGAATAATCGGAGTAGGCCGTGCAGATGACGGCTTGCAGTTCGGGGGCGCATTGCCAGATGCGGTCAAGCGTTTCGACACCATCCCAGCCCGGCGGCATGCGCACGTCCACAAACGCCAGGACATACGGGTCTTTTTCCCCGAGCGCCTTCTGAACGAGCGTCAACGCTTGCTGGCCCTGGAAAGCTGAGTCTATCCGGAACCCGGCGCGCTCGGCCGGCGCCGCGCTCGGGCCGAAGAGGGCCGACTCTGCGTCTTGGAGGCGCAAGTGGCTCGGCGCTTTGGGGCCGAGGATTTTCCGGAAATCTTCGTGGATGGACGGGTTGTCATCAACGATGAGAATCCGGGGCTGTGATGCTGATGATGGCGTGTTCATATCGGTTGGGCCGGTGGGTTGTGAGGCAGCAGGAGCGTGAACGTGGCGCCCTTGCCCAGGCCTTCACTTTGTGCCTGAATGGATCCTCCAAGTTCGCGCACGGCCAGCGCGCTGCTGTGCAGGCCGAAGCCGTGGCCATTGTGGCGCGTGGTGAATCCGTGTCCGAAAATGCGCGTGAGGTTCTCCGGCGGGATGCCGACACCGTTGTCGCTGACCTGAATTCTCACATGGCCATCTCCATCCCCGCCGATCCTCAGCGTCATCAATCGGTCGGGCAGTCCCGAGTCATCCAACGCGTATTTGGCATTGCGGATGAGGTTGACCAGAATCTGGAGCACCCGGTGTTTGTCGGTGAGGATCGGCGGGGTTTCCTCGAACTCACGGCGCACCTGGACGGTGTGCCGCGCCAGCGCGGCCGCGTTGATGTGGAGCGCGTCTTCCGCCAACTGCCCGGCGCTCACGGTCTCCGTGACACCGGCGACCTTGGCGTAGCTCTGCTGCATGGCGACAATCTGTTTGATGTGCTCGATGTTTTCGCGGAGCTGCTCCAATTCCTGGAGCAGAGTGGACTGCTCGCCGGTGTAGTGTTCCGCCAGGGCGGCCAAATAGCCGGGGATTCGCTGGCCGCGGGGATCGTTGACGAGAAACTCGCCCAACCGTCCGCGGTTTTCTTCCAGCAGCGCCGAAACTTTGGAGAGGCTGGCGGCCTTGGATGCTTTCACCCGGTCAACGGCCAGGGAACAGGAGACGTTGACGCTGTTGAGGACGTTGCCGACGTTGTGGAGCACGTCCGTGGCGACCTCCGCCATGCCGGCCAGGCGCGAGGTTTCGATGAGGCGCTTGTGCGCCGACTCCAGTTCGACTTCGGCCTTCTTCAAGGCGGTGAAGTCTTTGGAGATGCCGAAGGTGCCGATGATGTTTCCGTCCTTGTCATGCCAAGGCATTTTCGTCGTGAGACACCAGGTGATCCGGCCATCGGGGTGGGTTTCTTCCTCGAGTTTCCCGAGAATCGGTTTGCCGGTGCGGATGATTTCCTGCTCGTCTTCGTACGCCGGCCGGGCATGTTCCTCTGTGAAGAAGTCGAAGTCCGTCTTGCCCAGCATATACTCGGCGTACTGCTCCACGCCGGCCAGGTGAGCTGGCAGCTCGGCCGGATCGGCGGAGGGCTGGGAGTCGCGATGGCGGCTGCGGGCGGCCGCCAGCGATTTCTCCACTGTTGATTTGCTGAGCCGTACGAAGCGCGACTGGCGGTCCTTGTAATAGATGGCGTCAGGGAAATTGTCCAGCAGCGTGCGCAGCAGATCCCGTTCGCTCGCCAGCTTGGCTTCCGCCTCTTTGAGGGCGGTCACGCTCTTGGAAATGCCGAAGGTGCCGATAATGCGACCGTCCTTGTCCCGCCACGGCATTTTCGTCGTGAGACACCAAGTCATCCGGCCATCGGGGTGGGTTTCTTTTTCAACCTTGCCGAGCAGAGGCTGGCCGGTGCGGATGATCTCCTGTTCGTCTTCGAAAGCCGGCCGCGCATGTTCTTCAGTGAAGAAGTCGAAATCAGTCTTGCCGATGAAGCGGCTGCGGTCCGACACCTGGAACAGTCCCTCGAAGGCCTTGCTGCACCGGACGAAGCGCGATTGGCGGTCTTTGAAGTAGATGCAGTCCGGACTGTTTTCCAGCAGGGTGCACAGCATATCCCGCTCATACGCCAGCGCCGCGTCGGCCTGATTGCGCGCGGTAATGTCGCGGAAGCTCCAGACGCGGCCGACCGGCACGCCGTCCAGGCGCTGCGGGCGGGAGTAGCGCTCGAACACGCGCCCGTCCTTGAAGTGGAGCACGTCGGAGCTTTCCGCGTCCGCAGCCGCATAGAGCTCCTGGACTTTGCGCAGGAACGCATCGGGGTCCTGGAGCTGGTCCATGACGTGGGCGAGGGTGACCTCGTCGTTGCGCGTATCCAGGACGTTTTTGGGAACCCGCCATAGCGACACGAAGCGCTCGTTGAACGAAACGATCCGGCTGGCGTGGTCCACGACCAAGATGCCGTCCGTCGTGGATTCGAGCGTGGATTGGAGGAGGGAGACCGTACGACGCGATTCCTCCTCCGCCCGTTTGCGCTCGGTGATGTCGCGGGCGATGCCGTGGATGGCGAGCGGCTTGCCGTCTTTGAACGTCATGCGCAGGGAGATTTCGATCATGACGCGCCGTCCATCCTTGGCGATGAATGCCCCCTGGCAGGTGAGGACTTCACCGGCGGCGAGTTTCGTCTCGCGCAACTGTCGCCAGTGATCGTGGTATTCCGGCGCGAGCACCTGGTCAATCGCGAGTTGTTTCGCCTCCTCGAGGCTGTAGCCCAGTACGCAGCAGGCCGCTGGATTGAGGGACGTGAACCTGCCTTCGAGGTCGTGCGTGAAAATCATGTCGCTGGCGCCATCAAAGATCTCGCGATACTGCCGCTCCAGCGCGGTTTCACGCTCCAGCCGCTCCCGCAGGGCGCGGGTCTGCTCGCTGACCTGGCGGTGCAGCAGCGCCACCCAAAGAATCGTGAGAGCGGCGATGAGCGCCATCACCAACACTATCGTCGCCGCGTGCTCGACCGGGTAGTGCCAGGGGATTGCCGCCATGAATAACATTCGAATCTGCCCGCCGTTGGTCAGAGCCTGCCCGTCTCCGTCCGCGCTCGCCGCGTACGCAAACAGGACACCACTGCACCAGAGCAGGAAACCCAGTCTGGTCGTTCGATTACGCATGATAATGCTCATAAACAACGATAGCCGCCTGCGCCGAGCCTGAACTCTGGCGGCGGGTTAGGGATGTGCGGGAAGCCGCGCGCAGGGACATCTCTTCTGCCATGAGAAGCAACAAGCGTGCCTACGTTTGGCGGGGCGCCAATTCTCTGTGATTCTTGGTGATTCGTAAAGGGCTCATAAAGGCGTCTGGTCGGACCCGTTTACAGGCGCGACCTTGTCGCCATAGATGTCGTGCAAGCGCTGACCGAAATCGGGCCACTTTTCTCTTAATGTTGCGGCCTACACGTTGGCTAGAGCGGTTAGCCAGTCCCCGCCGGCGGCTTGCGCCACCAACAGGCCCGCCCGTTTACGGCAGAGCTTGCCCCAGCCAGGGTCTCCCCCAACCGGAGTCTACTATCACTACTCGGCCCAACCATCCCTTGCCGAGGCAGGTCTTACACCTGTGCAAGTTTGTCAAAGCCCGAAGGCTGCACATAGGGATTTGCTCTTTTGAACTGATTGTGGCGTGTTAGGGCGCGGTGACTGTGATGGTCACCTGGTCCTGGTAATTTCCAGCGCCGGCCGCCGAGATGTTGCCGATAGTGACGTTGATGGGCAGCCGCGTCCCGGTGGTGCTGACTCCTGCCGGCAGCAGCAGATTGGCTGCGCTGGCCAGGTTGAACGTTGTGCCATTGGCGACGAAGGTGTAGGGGATTTGATCAGTGTCCGGGGTGGGGATGGCTTTCATCACGCCATGATTGGCCGAGTCAAAGGTGACCGTTGCGCTCGTGTTCCTTTTGACCAGAAGGTCGCACCCGAGGACCTGGCCGGTAGCCAAAGTGCCAAACGCGAGCGTTTGGCTGGTGCTGGTGCTGAACGCCGAGCCGGTTGGCACGATTGAGAGGGCGGCGGAGGCAGCCACAACGGTGGTGATGGTGATGGACTTGCTGGTCATCGGGCTGGTGCTGTTGAAGGCGTTGTAGATCCCGACGACGACAGTGTCGGTGTAGGTTCCGGCGGCGACAACCTGGCTCGGCGTGACGTAGAAAAGAAAGCTCAAGGGGATCACAGTGCCTTTGGTGGCACTGCTGGTGCCGCTGATGGCGTTGTTTGCGGTCGCGACGTTCGGTGCTTGGAGCACGTACGTCATGGCGCTGGTGGTGTAGATCTGGTAATTGAGCCGGTTGGCACCGGAGGCCATCTGCCGGGTGTAGTTGCCGCTGGTGGCTGATGTTCCCGCCATGACCGAATAGGTTACTGAACTTCCATAGACGTTCTTGGTGATGGTGAAGTTGACCGTGTTTGGGTAGGCGGTGGCGCTAAAGGGATTGTAACCGCCCGGACCTCCGACCCAGGTGATGTTGCCGATTTGGAGCGTGTAGTTTTGTGCGTTGCTACAGAAGGTCGCGCCCAGGAGCAGGCCCAGCGTTGCGAAGAAGCGGTTGATGTTCATTCTGAGGTTTGGACTTGGATGTTGCCGAGAGCGACATCGATGTGCTTGTTGGTCGGGATGGTCAGTTTGAATGAAGCACCTGGGTGCTCAGTGAGTGTCCCGGTGTAAATGCCGGTGGGCAAACCGTGGATGAACATCAATCCTTCCCGGTTGCTGATGAATTCGGTGGTCTTTCCATCTTCGGCACTGAGGACTGCGCTTTGGAGGGCAGCCGGCTTCCCGTCCGCCCACACCAGAACCGCGGTGACGTTGGCGGAGGAGTTCTGGCCAAGTTGGAAGTGGGTTCCGCTGCGGTAGGTGGGTGTCAGCATCACATCCCCTTGTTGCGGGTCGAACTCGGCGTCGGGGCGGCGCGGTTCTATTTCGACCCGGGGCCGGTAGTAGCTGGTTACCTCGGAGAGCACCGCCGGCCCCAGCCAGGTTTCCTCGCCGGTGAAGTGGTCGCCCTGCCGCTCGACTCCGATTCCGCCTTCCTCGTGCAAACTGCCAGTGCTGTTGATAATGGCGAAGGAGTCTTGTACGGGGCGCGAGACGCCAAAAAGGCCGTCAGCGTACACCAGGGCCGTGCCCCAGCGCAGTCCAGTTCGCTGGGCGCCGTTGATTAGACTGTCCTGGCTCAGGTCCAGCTCGATTGGACGGCCGAGGTAGCGCATGCTGCCGTAGAGGTCGTTTTGCCCGGCGCTGTATTGTTCGCCCAAGGTGGTGTTGAAGGTTCCGTAGTTAGCGCGTGGCGTGTATTGCCATTCACCGCGGGTTGTGTGGGTGCTGCTGTCGTAAGTCGCGTAGCCGCTGTGACCGCGGCCGAGGTCGATCATGACCGACAGAAACACGCCCCATCCGCTGGGGAGGCTTCCGCCTTCCACGCGCTGCAGTGTGGCGTTCGCGCTGGTTCGCCCCCAGTGGTGGGCTACGGTCAGGCTGTAGTTTTGGCGCGTTGTTTGATTTTCGTCGAGGAGGCGCGAATAGGCGATGCCGGCATTCCAGCGTTCGTTGAATCGTTGGGTGTACCGGGCATCGAAATCCCACGCGCTTGTGCGCGTGACCGGCGTGATAAAGGGATTTGGCGACGTGAACCGCGAGCTTTGGTATTGCACTGAGAGGTTTAGGTTCCCGTCACTCAAGAGGCTGTCGTGGGGCGCGTAGTAGTTATATTGGAGGCGCTGCAGGTGGCCATTGCCGATAGTGGTATCGTGGCTGAAAGCGGAGTCGTAGGTGAAGATGCCGGCCCGTGTGGCCAGGATGCCCTGAGCGCCGCCTTGCTGGGTGTCCTGGGTGGCTTGGGCATTTACGCCGAGGGTCACGGTGTCGCTCAGACCCCAGCGGTGGTAAGCGCTGACGGCGGGGTTGGGTTTGTATTGGTAAAAAGGGTTTTCCAGGTCGCTGGTGCTAGGAAAACCCACCGCGTAGTTGAATTCCGATTCTCCGGCTTTGAGCAGCCCAGGGTCGTAGAACAGGGTGGCGTTGACGTATTCCACACGCCCGACGGGATCGGTGATACGGAGGATGACGTTGTTGGCCCCGGCCGTCAGCGGAAAGTTGCTGATTTGGTGTGGGCCGGCGGCCATCTGCAGGGTCTGGATGGTGCGGCCATTTACCTGGATTTCCACTTTGGAGTCTTGTTTGAGGAAAAAGGCTGACTGGCCAAGTGGGCTGGTTACGTAGTAGGGCTGAAGGCTGTCCTCGCGGTGGAAGGAAAGGCCCGCCATCGGCAGGAAGCTTTGGGAGCTGGTCACGGGATAGTTGAGATCGCCCAGCGTCCAGCGCCAGCGATTTTCAGGTTCGTCCCAGATCAGCCGTGTATCGCGTTTCTCCCAAGTTTTGTCCGGCGAAGGGTTGATGGCTGTTTCGTTTTCCAGAACCAGCCCTCGGACGTTGAAAGCGTTCTCCAAGTCCAGTTGCGGAGTGGTGAATCCCGTCTGGGCGCCGGGGCTCGGTTCGACGTAATCGACCCCGCCGCGCAAGTTCATGTAGGCTGAAAATACGCTGGGCGGCTGTGTTTGGTTGGCGGTCAGACCTGGATTTCCGATCAAATTGAGGTTCTCGCTTCGCCTTTGGCGGGCCGCCACTTTCATTTGTACGCTCAGGTTTTGGTAATCAAAATGCGTCTGCACGCCTGCCTTCTCGAGTTGCAGCAAGGTCACCATCGGTGCCGGGTTTGTTGCCAAACCTTGGAATCTTTCGGGGGCCAGGAGCTGCTGAAGCTGGTTTTTGATGGAGCTGATGTCGAGGCTCACAAGTTGGTTGTTTTCGATCTGCCCGCTAATCTCCCCAAGCCCCTGGCCGTTTAAGGTCACCGGCAGCGGGAGGATTTGAGGTTGTGCCCTGGTTGCCCCGGCCACCAAAAGTACCAGGATAATGAAAGCGCGAGTCACCCTTCATTCCTGGGCTGTAAGTTGCGCCTCGTAGCGCTCGTCTTGGTACTCAGGGGGCAGCGACAGCGCAAACTGCCGGGTGTGTTTGCCCAGAATGTTTTGGCCGGCGATGACGCTGAGCTGCTCCGTTGAAACTTCGGTGGTCCGGCCTTGGGCGTCAGTGAGAGTCAGCGCCGGATCTTTGAGCGGTTGATGGGCGTTACCGTAGTTGACGACGACCATGAAGTAGGTGTTGGTTGGCGTGCGCGTAAACCCGGTCACTTGGAGCTTTGGCTTGGCGTTCCTGGGCCGGACGTAAACCGCCCCCAGATAGCGCAGCAGCACTTTGATCTCCGCTTTGTTCTTCTCCGGCACGCGGTTGATCGGCAGTTCCACCGCTTCAATCCGAAAACACAGCTCATTAGCGGGGTTCTTGTCCCCTTTCCATACGACTCTTACCGTCTGGCTTTGCCCCGGCTTGATCGTTCCTTGGGGAGGAAATACCGTGAAGAGGTTCGGGGCCGTTTGGTTGGTTTCTCGGCCATCTTCGGTCATTTCCCGCGTGAGCATCGTAATCTGAAAATCGACGCGGTTGGACGATTCGTTTTCGACGCGAAAACTCTTGGCGGAGCCGTTCCCCGCAGGGTCAAAAGTCGCGGACATTGGGGTAAGGGTGAAAGCCTGGGTCGCGCCTGCGGTAAACATCAAAACGATGATGGTCGGCAGCAGAGTTTTCCGGTTCATATTTGGATTATTATTTGTGACGTGCCGCAGTGCCGTCAAGCGCTGACTCCGGCTCTTCGGCAAGGCAGGGTAGTTCGGGTCAAACCGTCAAACTTCTATGATAGCTGCCTGAGAAGTATTCTTGACCCTCAAGAACTCGGTAACAGTTAATTAAGAGAAAAGCCGCCCGAAGGCGGCTTTTTTGCGGGGTTTAAATGGCGCGAGGTTTTAGAGTGCGGCGATGGTGAGGGTGATCGTGTCGCTGTATGTATCGGCGTTAACCCAGACGGCGGGGATCGTTACGTTCAGGTTTTTGGTCACGCCTGCCGATGGTGTCCTGGCGTTGGCCGATGTGACCACTGCACTGCCGGCGACCAGTGTTACAGCGACACCGTTATACGTCATGGTGTAGGGTACCTGGTCGGCATTGCCTGTCGGGCCCTTTAGAAAGGCAGCCGTGCCGGTCGGGGCATTTGCTGTGGTTAGCGTCACGGTGTAACCGAGCTTGTCGTTGCTCTTCTCCGTCGCGATCGCCACGAGTTGGGCGGTCGCTCCACCCGCAATGTTGAGGGTGTTATACCCCGCTTGCGAGGCTACGGTGATGCTGGTCGAGTTTGCTACGGTCCCGCTGATGGTGATGTTCCCGCTGAGCTGGGCCGCACCCGTCAGGCTGGTGGCCAGAAGTGCGACTGCGACTGCGATGTGCATTTTCATTTTCATAATAACTTTCTTCGTTGTACTGGTTGTTGTTTCGCTTTGTCGGAATATCTTTATTTCCGTCCAAGTTATTGCCCCTCTACGCAACTGCCATGCCGCCGCCATGGGGCGGGGGCGTGAGTTTGGTAAGTTCTGCTGGATCTTTTCGTTCAGCGTTCACTGCAGAAATTCGCGCGCTCGTGCCAAAAGCCTTTGGCTTAACACGTTACATAGATTAGCGTGCCGCTGATGGGACATCCTTGTTCGTCCAATGTCAGCTAATGATAATCGCCTACATTCCGCTTCCTATGTTGCTCGTTTCTGGAATAATTGTCTTGTTTTGGGACAAGACGCAGGCTACGGTACTGCCTGTGGCGAGTGTCGAAGCTGTACCAGTCTGCGGACGACCGCGAGATCTTCTCGATCCCAAACGGAGCGAGCGGTGTGGACGGAGAATTGGCCCGCGTCACTCCTTTGCGGCCTGTGGCTCATCCACTGCCAACAACTCCATCTTGCCAGCCGATGTTCATCGAAGTTCAGCGCTTGAAGGCGATCGCCCTCGCCCTGTGCCGGCTCAAGCCACCCGCTCGTCTTTCCCAAGCGCCGCCGGACGGGTTAAACCATTTCATCTTTTCGCCGAGATAGGAGCGTGAAACAACGCGGCACAATTCGATGGGCGATGGCTCTTCTGAGCCTGGTCCCTGCCGTCGCGCTTGGCGGGGAAAGTGCCCATCTGACCATCGGTGGTTACGTGCCGCCAATGCAGAGGGTTTCTGCCATCCAGCCCCAGACAAGTATCGCCGGGGGCTCGGCGATCATTCTCCAGGAACAGAGCAACAGCGCATTGGGCTACACCCTGACGATCGAGACGAAAACGCCAAGCGGTCAGCGCGACACTTCGCCGGCTTTTCGAATCACAAGCGGCAGCCAGCAGATCAAGCTCACGAGCAGAGGCATCAGCATTTCACGCCCGCCAAACCAGCGAGCCGGGCAGAGGTCCGCGAGGATTATCGAGATTGCACGTTCTCCAGCCAGCGCGAACGCCACCCTAGTCTTGACGATCGCTAGCGAGTAAGTCGGTCGATGGATTTGGCCGTGGTCCGGCAGAAAAGAATTTGATTCTTGCGCGCCCGCCTGCATTTGGCGCTGCTCGGGCGAGGGAGAATTGGTTCTCGCTCGCAACCATGTTGCGCACAGCTTGTGAACTTGGCAAACGCCAATTCCCGCCGGTTTCCTGGCGCGTTTGGCCCAGCGGAAGGTCATTGGGGGTGTGGTGGCTTGTTTGGCGGGGCGGGATGGGTGGAAATTGCGCAGCCGCGACGCGGGCTCGGCGCTGGCCCACGCGGGAAAAGCCCGCCGCGACGGGCCAAGCCCCCAGCCGGCTTGCCAAAGGGCGGCTTTCAATCGGTGAGCACATTTTCGTAGTCGAGCATGAGGTCTGCGTCCTCACACGGTTCGCAGGTTTACTGCCCTGGAGTGTCTGGAGTGGACAGCCCGGCAGGCGGGGCATGCCAGGCGCCGAGATGACGCAGAATCCTCTCCACCACCCGCGGGTCATCAATCACAGCGATGACCCACATCGGGTTTTGACAAATCGGACAGCGCAGCAGGTCCACGTGCCAGACCCGCAGAATCAGGTCGCGCCATCGCTTAGGGGGGCGCTTCGGCGGCGGCGGTGGGGAAACGCTTTGGCAGCGGGATGGGCATGCGGGGCGGGGCGGTTTTCCACATCAGATCAATCTCTGCCGGGGTCAGGCTGTAGGCCTGTTTGACGAGGTCGCTGAGGGTGCGCGCCAGTTTCAAGGTTTCGGTGGCGAGGGCGGGGGCGGGCTCGATGCTGCGCGTGTATTCCTCGCGCAATCCCTGAACCCCGGCGGCGGTCAGCGGCAGTTTCTTGCCCCGCGGCAGTGCCCGTGTCGAGGCACTGCTGGATTGTTCTTAGAAAGCTTCTCGCGCTGGCCGCAGGCTTCCTTGGCGTTTTGCCCAAGCCCTTTACGGGTAAATCATCCGGAAGAAGACCGAGCCGTTGGTTTTGTCAATGGGCATGACAATCTGGTTGGTCAGTGAAGAACCCGGGAGGGTTGCCCAATTTATGGAGAGTCCCACCGTCACCGGATTCGTCTGGGCTTGAATCGTCCAACCGGTGTGATCGCCTGGCCACTGAAGCAAGATGTTGCTTCCGTTGAGTGCAGAAACGTGGAGGTTGGTTGACACTGTGTTGGTGGCCGTGTGCGCGACTACGGAGAGCGCGAATGCCGTGGCGTTGTAATTCGTTTGCCAGGTGATGTATCCGGGCGCGGGCAGGGTCGTGTTGGTGAACAACAGGCCGGATTCGGAAGTGTAGTTGAGCAGATTGAAGGAACTGCCCACTCCCGGCCAGAAGAAGCCGTTGAGATTGGCGCTGAGGCTGCCGGTGAATGACGCCGCGCCGGAAAGCGAGATCGAACCGTTGCCGGCCGGACCGCCCAGCCCGAAGCTCATCTTCGTACCGTTGGCCAGAGTGTAAGCGCCTTGCAAAGCGATGTTGCCATCTTGCGCATCCAGCTTACCGGAGTTGTTGAAAGTGACTCCGCTGAAAATGGTAGTCGTGCCGCTCGTCAATTCCTTGCGGAACGTGCCGAAGTTGTTGAAGACGGTGCCGGGATCGCCGGAGTAATTGAGGAAATTCTGGTCGTCCTGCGCGTTCCACAAGCCGTAGTTGTAAAAGGCTGCTCCGCCACCGGCCAGCAATTGACCGTCGCTCCAATTTACGGTGCCGGAATTGGTGAAGATACAGCCGCCGATAAAGTGATTGTTCGCGGTGGGGATGTTCAACACGCTGTTGGTGGTCACGGTGACCACCGTGTTGGCCCAGGAACCGTCTTGCCAACTCAAAGCGCCGTTGATGACGTTCGTGCCGACCAGATTGCCGGCGTTCTCAATCACGTTGGTGCCCGTGGCTGTGCCATTGAGGTTGAAATTGCCGCTGGAGAAATAAGTCGTCCCCGTGCTGTTGGTGGTGATGTAGCCCCCGGTGAAGTTGTCGTTGCCTTGCAACACCAAAATGCCGTGCTGCACGTCCACTACGCCAGTGTTGTTGAAGGTCACCGGGTTCCCGATCAGAGTGTAACTGGCAGTTGTTCCGCCCGATTTGCGGAAGGTGCCGAAGTTGTTGAAGACCGTGCCGGGATCGCCGGAGTAATTGAGGAGATTCTGGTCGTTCTGGGCGTTCCACAAACCGTAGTTGTAAAAGACCGCGCCGCCACCGGCAAGCAATTGACCGTCGCTCCAATTCACGGTGCCGGAATTGGTGAAGCTACAACCACCCATAAGGTGATTGTTCCCGGTGGTGATGTTCAACACGCTGTTGGTGGGCACGGTGACCACCGTGTTGGCCCAGGAACCGTCTTGCCAACTCAAAGCGCCGTTGATGACGTTCGTGCCGACCAGATTGCCGGCGCTCTCAATCACGTTGGTGCCCGTGGCCGTGCCGTTGAGGTTGAAATTGCCGCTGGAGAAATATGTTATCCCCGTGCTGTTGGTGGCGATGTAGCCGCCGGTGAAGTTGTCGTTGCCTTGCAACACCAAAACGCCGTGCTGCACGTCCACTACGCCAGTGTTGTTGAAAGACACCGGGTTCCCGATCAGAGTGTAACTGGGAGTTGTTCCCCCCGACTTGCGGAAGGTGCCGAAGTTATTGAAGACGGTGCCGGGATCGCCGGAGTAATTGAGGAGATTCTGGTCGTCCTGCGCGTTCCACAAGCCGTAGTTGTAAAAGACCGCGCCGCCACCGGCCAGCAATTGACCGTCGCTCCAATTCACGGTGCCGGAATTCGTGAAGATACAGCCACCGATAAAGTGATTGTTCCCGGTGGTGATGTTCAGTGTGCTGTTGCTGGGCAAGGTGACCATCGTGTTGGCCCATGAACCGCTCTGCCAGGTCAAAGCGCCGTTGATGACATTCGTCCCAACCAGATTGCCAGTCTCCCAGGTGTTGGTGCCTGTCACGGTGCCGTTCAAGTTGAAATTGCCGCCGGCCAGAAGCGTCAAGCCGAACTGGTTGGTCGTGATGTAGCCACCGGTGAAGTTGCCGCCGCCTTGGAAGGACAACTGCAACCCATTGGTCCCGTTCTGAACGTCAATCACCCCGGCAAGTTGGTTGAACACCACTCCGCTGGGAAATACCGTGGCGGTGGCAAACTCGCTGGCCCCTCCCGACTTGCGGAACGTGCCGAAGTTGTTGAAGACGGTGCCGGCACCGCCGGAATAATTGTTCAATTGCTGGTCGTCTTGCGCGTTCCACAAACCGTAATTGTAAAAGGCGGCGCCGCCACCGGCCAGCAACTGACTGCCACTCCAATTCACGGTGCCGGAATTGGTGAAGATACAGCCGCCGATAAAGTGGTTGTTCCCGGTGGTGATGTTCAGTGTGCTGCCGGAAGCCAGCGTCAGATTTCCGCCCAAATTAGCCGCGGACCAGCCAATCGTGCCGCTCAACACCGCGTTGGTGTTGCCGACCAGCGCGCCGCTGTCCACGGTGAACGAGCCGCTGGGGTTCACGGTCAACGGCCCGTTCAGCGCGAGCGTCCAGCCGGCGAGCGAGAGCATCACCATTCCCGCGCCATTGGTGCCAAGGATGATCGCGCCGATGGTCGTGGCACCGTTGAGCGACACGGTGACTCCCGCATTGGTGATGATGGCCGTATCATTCGTGCTGGGAACGCTGTTGGGATTCCAGTTTGCGGCGGTGCCCCAGCCGCCGCTGGCGGCGTTGGTCCAGTTGATGGTGGCGGCACGGATGGAAAAGCTCGCCACAAACAGAAAAGCCATCGCGGTCGCCGCGACAACTCGATGAGTTGAGAATACGTTCTTCATAAAGCCGAATAACAAACTAAAGTTTAATCCTTTTCCTCCAAAGCCGGCCTCAGAAGAAAATCGCCAATGCAAACCCTGCCATACACCACGCGGCTTGGGTTCAACTGGACATAAGTATAAGGTCAACATTTAAAATAGCAAGAAACATTAATACTTAATTCCATGCGCCAGTTCAGCGGCGAATGGTTGAGCCAATGCGAAACAGAAAGGCAGAGGTGCAGGCTTTCGTCGCCTTTTTAACTCTTGAAATCCGGGTTGGGCCTCCTGCCTAGCCCAGTGGACCACCGCCAGGCCTTGGGGCAGCAGCCGCTCCGCCCCACTGTGCTCCCGCTTGGCTTCCCTGCTTTACGAACTGCCGCGCCCTTTGGGAAATCACATTGCGGGCGGGGGGATGGGCATGCGGGCGGGGCGGTTTTCCATAGCAGCTCGATCTCCGGCGGCGTCAGGCCGTAGGCTTGGTTGACGAGGTCGCTGAGTGTGCGTTCCAGGGTCGGGGTTCCGGCGGCGAGAGCGCGGGCGGGCTCGATGGTGCGCGTGTATTCGTCACGCAACGCATGAAGGCCGGAGGAAGACAGGGG
>Ga0187880_1000845_pt1 | contig 25253 bp, 22 predicted proteins | sample June2016WEW_19_4_FD_132998 | JGI IMG/M metagenome (GOLD analysis project Ga0187880, IMG submission 132998) | Peatland microbial communities from SPRUCE experiment site at the Marcell Experimental Forest, Minnesota, USA - June2016WEW_19_40 | ecosystem: Environmental > Terrestrial > Soil >... | reverse complement strand
AGCCTGGTAGATCGCCGGCAGGTACCCGATCTGGAGCGCCACCGCGATGGCCCCGGTGGCGCCGGCGAGTACAACGACGGCGTCGTTGCCGGTGGCGCTCGCGTGCACGAGGCCAACGGAGAACAACGAGGCGCTCGCCTCTTTGATGCCGTCAGGGAACGACTTTGTCCAGGGCCACTGCATGAGGCCGTAGCCGAGGATGTACAACCCGAGGAAGGCCGCGAGCTGCGCGATCAGCGACACCGGGCCCACTGCGGCAAGAAGGCCGTCCTTGCGGGCAAAGCTGCGGACCGGGCGTGCCGCGAGCAGGAAGCCACGCCGCACCACCCGGCCGACCAGCATCGGCAGGAGCTGGAACCTCGAGCCCCCGCGGGGCAACACAAAGGTAGTGACCAGGCTCATCGTGGCGAACACCACGACGAGCACGCCGATCGCAAATCCAACCCAGACCATGAGGTTTGTTTCCTACACGATCAATGCGCCGCGCGCCAGGGTCACGGGGCGCGCGGACCGGCGTGTCACGGCGCCCGAGGCCGGGTGCGCCCCGGTCGTTCTGTGCCTACGAGTCCTCTGTGCGGCTTGAATTCGGGCCCTGGGCCCTCACCTCTTCCACGCGCGAGAAGGCCGAGCGGAGCTCTTCGATCCATGCCGCTTCGTTCCTCCCGACCAGCTCGACGCACCAGGCGAGCGCCTCGCTGCGGCTGCGCGCGATCCCGGCGTCGATGAGGGTGTCGAGGACCTGTCGCTGTGACATGCGCAGCCGGGTCATCACCGGCACATTGGCCGTCGTGAACAGGCGGGTGGTGCCCCCCGTGGTGGCGCCCCAGGAGACGACGCGTCCGAAGCGGCCCTGTGCCTCCTCGGCGATGCGGACGCGGTGGTCCCTCGTGTCCTCACGGAATCGCTCGATCCGCGCCTCCTCGGCTGTCGCGGCCTCGCCGGCGGTGGCGCCTTCGGCCAGTTCGACGGCATCGAGGGCGCCAACGACGAGGATCTCGTCGTTGTCGACGGTCACCTCGGGCGCTGCGACGAAGAAGTCGCCGGGAAGCCGGCCCGTGAACCAGGCCCTGATCTCCGCCCGTTGCTCGGACGAAGTGCGCTCCTCGGATCCCGAGCTCCAGCGGCCCCGCGCCCAACGAGGCCCGGGACCGCGTCTTCCCCCGCGTTGGCGAGGGTCATGTGGATGTTCGTGAAATGTCATACGTTGAGATTACATGATTACTTGTCAGTCTGCAATGACCATCACCAAGAGGGAGAGGCGCGTGCCGTCCAGCGACCCTCCTCCCGGGTCAAGGTGACCGCCAGTCCGAAGCAGTGCTCCAACGAGCGCTCCGTGAGCACGTCCTCTATCGGGCCCATCGCCACCACCTCCCCCTCCCGCAACAGCAACGCGTGGGACGTCGTGGCCGGCAGCTCCTCCAAGAGGTGGCTCACGTGCACTGTGGTCGGGGCGTCCGAGGAACGTGCCAGTGCCGTCAGCGCGAGGACGAGGGCCTCGCGCCCGGGAAGGTCCACTCCCGCACAAGGCTCGTCCAAGAGCAACAGGGGATGTTCGACGAACAACGATCGGGCGAGCAGGATGCGCTGGCGCTCGCCCTGTGAACAAGAGCCGAACGGGCGCCCTGCGAGACCTTCGCATCCGAGCGCCTTCAGGATCCGGCGCCCCCGCACGAGAGCGGCCTCGTCGCTCGATGCCCACCACGGCGCGAGCACACCGCGCCCGCCTGTCAACACAATTCCCAGCGCGGCCGCACCCGGAGGGAGCCGGTCGGCAACCGCGTGGCTCACGACGCCGATGCGCGAGCGGAGCTGGCGCAGGTCGCTCGCACCGAGACGGGCTCCGAGCACGATCGCCGTGCCCGAGGAGGGATGGCGTTCCGCACCGAGCAAGCGCAGCAGCGTGGTCTTTCCTGCCCCGTTCGCGCCCAGCACGGCCCAGTGCTCGCCCGTACGGATCGCGAGCGACACCGGCCCGAGCAGGCGCCGGCCGTCAGGGGTTGTGACGGTCGCGCGGTCGAGCAGCGCCGCGAAGGCGGTAGTCGGCTCGGCGTCAGCCTCCGGTAAGCGGTCGCTCGCCTCCACAGGCCGGAAGTCTCGCGCAGCGCGCGGCTGACAAGGCCGAATCGAAGCCGGCGACCGGGGCGGGCTCTAGTGGCGTGAGTGCTTGTCGCAGTGGACGACCACTACGGCGCAAGGTGCGTGACGCATGAGATGCTCGGAGACCGACCCGAGCAGCATGCCCGCGAAGGCGCCGTGACCGTGGCTCCCCACGACGAGCAGATCCGCATCCCTGGCCGCAGCGAGCAGGACTGGGGCCGCGTGGCCCTCTTTGACGACGCGCTCCACGGCGATGTCAGGATCGGAACCGAGCGTCTCGTTGACCGCTTCGTCGAGCGTCTGTCGCGCCAGTACTTCCGGGTCGTAGCCGACCGGGAAGGTCGGGACCCATCCCGTACCGGTCGAGACCTCCCAGGTGGTGACAACCTGAAGTTTCGCTCCCGTCATGCGAGCCTGCTGGGCGGCCCATCTGAGGGCCTTGAGCGACGGCTCGGAGCCGTCGACACCCACGACGATGAAATGCTCGGCCTTCTCCGCCGGATCTTGCACGGTTCTCATGTTAGTGGCTCGATGCCCCTGAGCTGCTCACTAGGTTTGGGAACATCAAGAGGCTCAAGACGGTTGAGTGTTTATGACTCAACACTGAGAGGAAGATGGACTGGTGTCAAAGACTCAACAGCTCCCGGTTCTCCCGCTCGCCGATGTGGTAGTGCTGCCGCACATGGTCGTGCCTGTCACCCTCGACGATGCCGAGCGGCAGGCGGCAGTGGACGCAGCCAACGCCGGGGGTGAGAACCAGGTCCTCGTCGTGCCGCGGCTCGACGGCAAGTACGCCCACGTCGGCGTTGTGGCAACGATCGAGCAGCTCGGCAAGCTGCCCGGCGGCGAGCCGGCCGCAGTGCTGCGGGCTGTCTCTCGGGCGCGCGTCGGCTCCGGTGTCACCGGGCCGGGATCGGCGCTCTGGGTCGAGGCCGAGATCCTCGAGCAGGTCACCGGTGGCGAGATCGTGAGCGAACTGGCGCGTGAGTACAAGAACGTCGTCGTCTCGATCCTTCAGCAACGGGGCGCCTGGCAGGTCATCGACTCCGTGCAACGCATCTCCGAGCCCGACGAGCTGGCCGACATGGCCGGCTACGCCCCTTATCTGTCCCTGGAGCAGAAGCTATGGCTGCTCGAGACCGTGGACGTCGAGCAGCGCCTGGCCAAGCTGATCGAGTGGGGACGCGAGCATCTCGCCGAGCTGGATGTCGCCGAGCGCATCCGCAGCGACGTGCACGAGGGCATGGAGAAGAGCCAGCGCGAGTTCCTGCTGCGCCAGCAGCTTGCCGCGATCCGAAAGGAGCTCGGGGAGGGCGAGCCCGACGGCGCCGACGACTACCGCACCCGCGTGGAGACCGCCGAGCTTCCCGAGAAGGTCCTCGAAGCGGCTCTGCGCGAGGTCGGCCGGCTCGAACGGGCCAGCGACCAGAGCCCTGAAGCGGGCTGGATCCGCACCTGGCTGGACACGGTGCTCGAACTGCCGTGGAACGTCCGCACCGATGACAACAACGATGTCAAGGCCGCCCGCGAGGTGCTGGACGCCGACCACGAGGGCCTCGAGGACGTGAAGGACAGGATGGTCGAGTACCTCGCCGTCCGCAGCCGCCGCCAGGCTCGTGGCCTTGCAGTCGTGGGCGGCCGCGGGTCCGGGGCCGTGCTCGCGCTCGTCGGGCCTCCCGGGGTCGGCAAGACATCGCTCGGCGAGTCCGTGGCCAGGGCCTTGGGGCGCAAGTTCGTCCGGGTGTCGCTCGGTGGGGTGCGTGACGAGGCCGAGATCCGCGGCCACCGCCGCACCTACGTCGGCGCCCTTCCGGGGCGCATCGTGCGGGCGATGCGCGAGGCCGGGTCAATGAACCCGGTCGTGCTGTTGGACGAGATCGACAAGCTCGGCAGCGACTACCGCGGCGACCCCACCTCGGCCTTGCTGGAGGTGCTCGACCCGGCGCAGAACCACACCTTCAGGGACCATTACCTCGAGATCGAGCTCGACTTGTCGGACGTGCTCTTCCTCGCCACCGCCAACGTCGCCGAGACGATCCCGGCGCCGCTGCTCGACCGGATGGAGCTCGTCCGCCTCGACGGCTACACAGAGGACGAGAAGGTCGCCATCGCTCGCAACCACCTCGTGCCACGCCAGATCGACCTCGCCGGGCTCGCTCGCGAAGAGGTCGCCATCGACGAGGAGGCCCTGCGGGTGATCGCCACCGAGTACACCCACGAGGCAGGCGTCCGCCAGCTCGAGCGCGCGATTGCGAAGGTCCTCCGCAAAGTGACGACGCGTCTCGCCGGCGAGTTCGAAAACACCCCTGTCGAGGTCGGGACGAAGGACCTGAACGGATACCTGGGCCGGCCGCGCTTCACGCCGGAGTCGGCCGAACGCACCGCCGTCCCGGGTGTGGCAACGGGCCTGGCCGTCACCGGCGCCGGCGGCGACGTGCTGTTCATCGAGGCGACCGTCATGGAGGGCGAGCCGCGTCTGGTGCTCACGGGCCAGCTCGGCGATGTCATGAAGGAGTCTGCCCAGATCGCCCTGTCGTATCTGCGCTCGCACTCGGACGCGCTCGGCATCGACACCGAGCGCCTCGCCAGCGGCGCGATCCACTTGCACGTCCCGGCGGGCGCAGTGCCCAAGGACGGGCCCTCCGCCGGCGTCACGATGGTCGCCGCCCTGGCCTCTCTCGCTTCCGGACGACCGGTGCGCTCCGAGGTGGGCATGACCGGGGAGGTCACCTTGAACGGTCGGGTGCTCCCGATCGGCGGCGTGAAGCAGAAGCTGCTGGCGGCTCACCGAGCCGGCCTGACCGAGATCTTCCTCCCGGCCCGCAACGGGCCTGACCTCGACGATGTTCCCGAGAACGTCCTCGAAGGCCTTAACGTGCATCTCGTGACTGATGTCGCCGAGCTCGTCGCCTCGGCTCTCGAACCCGCGAGCGGATCGGCCGTGTCGAAGAAGGGATCGGCCGCGGCGTGAGGGCCTGGGCCCTGCAGCACCCGGCGCCAGCCGCCGAACACTCCTTGCGCCTCGTCGAGCGCGCGGTCCCGGAGCCAGCACCCAACGAGATCCTCGTGCAGGTGCACGTCTGCGGGGTCTGCCGCACCGACCTCCACCTCGTGGAGGGCGACCTCGCCCCTCGCCGCCCGGGTGTCGTCCCGGGCCACGAGGTGGTCGGTCACGTGATCGCACAGGGCACGGGCGCCAGGCGCTTCGCCGAGGGCGAGCGCGTCGGGATCGCCTGGCTGCGCGCCACGTGCGGCGTGTGCCGGTTCTGCCGGCGAGGAGACGAGAACCTCTGCATTGCGCCAGGGTTCACGGGTTGGGACGCCGACGGCGGCTACGGCGAGTTCGCGGCCGTGGACGAGCGGTACGCCTACAAGGTCCCCGACGTGTTCTCCGACTCCCAGGCAGCCCCGCTGCTCTGCGCCGGCATCATCGGCTACCGCGCACTCAGGCGGTCAGGCCTCAGACCTGGCGGTCGCCTCGGCATCTACGGCTTCGGGGGCTCCGCCCACCTGACAGCCCAGGTTGCCCTCCATGAGGGCGCCACGGTGCACGTCATGACCAGGGCTGAAGATGCCCGGGAGCTTGCCCTCTCGCTCGGGTGCGCCTCGGCGCAGGGAGCCGACGATGCCCCACCGGAGCCGCTCGACGCGGCGATCCTGTTCGCCCCGGTCGGGACGCTCGTGCTCCCCGCGATGGCGGCTCTGGACCGTGGCGGTCGGCTCGCGATCGCCGGCATCCACCTCTCGGACATCCCGACGCTCAACTACGACAACCACCTCTTCCAAGAGCGCGAGCTCGTCAGTGTGACGGCGAACACCAGGCGCGACGGCGAGGAGTTCCTGGCGCTCGCCGCCGAGATACCGATCCGGCCCACGACGACGGAATACCCGTTCGAGAAGGCCGCCGTCGCGCTGGAGGACCTGGCCCGGGACGCCGTTAACGGTGCCGCAGTCATCCGCGTTTCGGGAGGCCGCTGAGTCCGGCCGGTGGTTGAAGCCGGGACCTCACGCCCGAACACGCGCCAGACTGCCGTCTTCGCAAACCCACAGCCTCGTGCCCGGACAAGAAGATCACGCGGCTGGCGCTGGCGCGTTGCCAAACGAGCGCGGACTCGAAGCAACCGGTTCGGCTGTGGGCTGCGACGATGCTGCAAAGGGCCGCAGCGAGGACTGAAGGTCGATTGCCCTCGTCAGACGCCTACTACCCGATCACACGCCGGCGCAGCTCGACGTAGACCTCGGTGCCGACGATCGCCTCCAGTTCCGCGCCAAGCGAGTCGATCACAGGACGGTCGGCCACGTAGGCCAACGAACCCTCGGTGCAGCACCAGGCCATCTCTTCTCCATCTGGGCCCCAGTCACGCCGCGTCCAAGGCCGCACGGTCGCCACCTCGCTCTCATCAGTCGCGGGCTCCCAGTCCACTCTGATCGGCAGCTGCCAGCACACCGAGGGCTTCCAATCCATCGGTGGCTCGCCCGCGCCAATCGCCGCTAGGTGCAACGCACAGCCCGCACCACCGGCGAACCCTGGACGGTTGAGGAAGATGCAGGCGCCGTCGATAACGCGGGTGTGATTGCGGGCGCCGTCACTGAAAATGCCATTCTCGCGCGCCTCGTCGTGGCGCTCGAAGCGGGCCGGATCGAGCGTCGCCGCCAGGGCTGCCGTCATCCGGGCCTCATCTACATCGCATAGCTCGGCGCCGACCGAGCAGCAGCCGAGGCCGAGGTGCTCCGCCGCCTCGGGGCCGATGCCCAAACAGCCTCGACCCCAGAGACAAGTCCACCTCGACTCCAAGAAGTCCCTGTCGAAACGCCAGAGCGTGTCGCCGTCCTGGATCTCTTCGATGTCCGCGCCCATGGGACGACACTATGCAAATCCGGCCACGGGTCGAGTCGTCGCCTCCCGAACAATTACCGCCGCAGCCAGCGAGCTGCCTGTGTGTCGTCAGCAGTGACGTCGCTGGGACACCGGACACGCCACCCGGTTCGCGGCCGCGGCCGCAGTCCCGGGCCTGCTCGCACGTCCAACTTGCGTTAGTCGGTCAGCGCGCCGTAGTGACGGCCCTTCCACGCCACACCCTTTCGGTAGTGACGCCAGGCCGAGGTCACCGTCATGGCCCCGTACAGACAGGCCGCCACCGGCAGTCCGGCGGCACGCCAGGAACCCAGGCGGTGATAACGGACCGTGGGAAGGTACGTCAACTCCATGGCCAGAAGGGAGAAGATCCCGACCAGTGTGATCGCCAGCGAACCGGCCACGAGACCGCTGACCACAGCCGCGATGGGTCCCAAGAAGGTGATGGCGAGGCCGACGACGGTCCCGAGCAAGAAGACGAACGAGAAGCCGAGCTGGGTGTAGGCGCTCCGGGCCACCATGTCCCACAGATCGCCGAGCCCCGGGTACGGGCGAACACTGCGCACGTCGTCGGCGAGACCGATCCAGATGGCCGAGCCCGTCCCCTTCAATGCTTTCGCCAGGGCCACGTCATCGATGACCGCGCCGTGGATCGCCGAGATCCCGCCGGCCCGTACCAGCGCCTGGCGGCGGACCAGCACACAGCCACCAGCGGCCGCAGCGGTCTTGTGACCGGGGCGGTTGACCCAACGAAACGGATAGAGCTGCGCAAAGAAATAGACGAACGCAGGGATGAGGAGCCGTTCCCAGCCGGTGCGCACCCGCAGGCGGGCCATGAGGGAAACCTGGTCCAGCCGGGCGGCCTCGGCCCAGGCGACCAAATGGCGCACCGACGAGGGAGGGTGGGCAATGTCGGCATCGGTCAGAAGGAGCAAGTCGGCCGCAGGAGAACCCGCAGGGGGCGCCTCATCCAAACCGGTCGATGACACGGCACTGACGCCCTGGGCAAGCGCCCAGAGCTTCCCGGACCAGCCCGGAGGAGGTTCCTCACCCTCCACCACCACCGGGACCACCCGCGCACCGGGTTGTGCACCCAACCGCCGGGCCACCGCAGCCGTCTCGTCTGTCGAGCGGTCGTCGACCAAGACGACCTGCAGAGGTCCGGGATAGTCCTGAACAAGCAGGGTCGGCAAGGTGTCGCCCAGCACGAGCTCCTCGTTGCGAGCCGGGACGACAACCGCAACCGAGGGCCACGACGGCGGCTCGGCGACGATGGGCAGCCGAATCCCAGTGCGCCAGAACCCGCCCCGGAACAACAACAGATAGACCCAGATGATCAGCGGGAGCGCCGCCAGCCATACCACCGGACGAAGTGTACGAATCACCGAGCGCAGAAGAACAGTTATCGCGACAGCCGCAACCGGGCGAATACCACCGTCACCATCCAGGCGCCGCTTGCCATTCAGCTCCACGCGACGCCGCTCAAGGCGCGGTATGCAGTTCAGGCTCTGCTGGAAGTACTCCGGTAACGGTTCGTCAACGTCGTGCGAACCTGGCGCGGACGCCCAATGACGGGATCGACAATTCCGCAGGATTTCTCGAGATCAGCCCTCCGCCAAGTCCAAGCCGACCGGGCACGAGACCCCGGTCCCGCCGAGTCCGCAGTAGCCGTTCGGGTTCCGCTCGAGGTACTGCTGGTGATAGTCCTCGGCGTAGTAGAAGGGCCCAGCGGGCCTGATCTCGGTGGTGATCTGCCCGTACCCCTCCGCTTCGAGCGCCTGTTGGTACTCGCCGCGCGAGCGCTCGGCCATCACCTGCTGAGCGGCCGTCGTCGTGTAGATGGCGGAGCGGTACTGAGTACCGGTGTCGTTCCCCTGACGCATGCCCTGGGTCGGGTCGTGGTTCTCCCAGAAGATCGAGAGCAGCTTGTCGTAGGAGGTCTTATGGGAGTCGAACACGACGAGAACCGCCTCGGCGTGGCCGGTACGCCCCGAGCAGACCTCTTCGTAGGTCGGGTTAGGTGTGTAGCCCCCGCTGTAGCCGACCGCGGTCGTATACACGCCGTCCGCACCCCAGAACTTCCGTTCGGCGCCCCAGAAACAGCCCATGGCGAATATGGCGCGTTCGAAGCCGTCCGACATCGGTGGGCGGAGGGGTGTCCCGAGCACGAGGTGGCGCTCGGGCACGACCATCTCGGCCTCCCGGCCCGCCGACGCCTGCTCGGGGGCCACCATCTCCGACTTGTTCTTGAACCAGGTCATCGTTTCTTCTCCTCGAGGTCCAGTGAGCACGAGTTGATGCAGTACCGCTGGCCGGTCGGCAGCGGACCGTCGTCGAAGACGTGCCCGAGGTGCGATCCGCAGGCTCGGCAGAGCACTTCGTTCCTTTCCATCCCGAAGGACCGGTCGCGGTGCAGCTCGACCGCAGCAGCCACGGCAGGCTCGGTGAAGCTCGGCCAACCCGAGCCCGAGTCGAACTTGGCCTCGGAGGAGAACAACTCGGCACCGCAGCCCGCGCAGTGATAAGTGCCGTCGATGTGGCAGTCGAAGTACTTGCCGGTGAAGGCGCGCTCGGTCCCGGCCTTGCGCAGCACGCCGTACTGCTCTTTGGTCAAGCGGCTGCGCCACTCGTCCTCTGACAACGATACCTTTCGGGGGGCGTCGTTCTCAGCCGTGGATGTCTTTACTGCTCGTGATCGGAACATGCTGTTCAGTCTCGCCTGGACCCTCGCCGTTACATGGTCGCGGCTTTGGGGCACCGGTGCCGGACGAGCCGGGCCGCACCGCCACTAGTGCTCGCCGGATGCCGCTTCCTCACGCAGTGCCCGCAGGCGCAAGCTCAGATCCCCCGGCCTGCCGGCACCGATAGGGCGGCCGTCGACGCTCGAGACCGGGAGTATCCCTGCCACCGAGCTGGCGAGAAAGGCTTCGTCGGCTGTGAAGAGCTCGCCCGGGACCAGGTGGTCCTCGCGGACGACGACGCCGAGCATGGGCGCGCCCGAGGAGATGACCCACTCGCGCGTGGTGCTGACGAGGATGCCGCAGTCGAGCGAGGGCGTCACGAGGGCGGCTCTCACGACGAGGAAGACACTGGCCGAGGTCGCCTCGGCCAGGTGACCGTCGGTGGTGAGGAACAGGGCGTCGTCGGCACCGCGGTGAAGGGCTTCGAGCTGGGCGTAGACGAACTCGGCCCGGCTGGTCGTCTTCACCGTGGCGAGCGGGCTGAGCGGGTCACGGCGCACACCTGAGATGACCAGGCGCAGGCCCCTCTCGAGCAGTTCCGGCGGAGGTGGGTCGACCCGCCATGCCTGCACCACGAGGTTCGGCCTCACCTGTTCGGGCGGGCGCAGGCCACGTCCGTCCACCGGTCCGCGGCTCGCCGTGGCCCGGACCGCGACCTGGGTGCCGGGGTCGTCCAGCAGGTTGGCCCTGCACACCTCCGCTATGGCGCTGTCCAGGCATCGCTCGAGACCGTCGGGGAGCGGGATCTCGAGCACGGCGGCGGAAGCCTGCAGCCGGCTGGCGTGAAGCGGGAGCTCGAGGGCCCGTCCCCCGACCACCCGGATCGTCTCGAAGATCCCGTCTCCGACCTGAAAACCGCGGTCGGTGACGGTGAGCAAGGCCTCGCCCGCCGGCTCCAACCTGCCGTTGATCCAGACAAAGGGAGTTTGATGGCGCGGCGGCGTCTCTACTCTCCTCGCCCGCCGAAGTGTTCCAGCCGCGGGTCGCGCACTTGGGCCCTGGCCGAGTCGGAGGCGGCGTCGGTGAGCAAAGTCTGCGCGGCGGCCTCGGCTTCGAGCCGGGCCCGGTAGTGGGCGATCTCACGATCGAGGACGGCCTGGTCCCAACCGAGCACCGGTGCCATCAGCTTCGCCACTCCGTCCGCCGCCGAGTGGCCCCGGTCGGGCACCTCGAAAGCGATGTGAGTGCGACGCGTCAGCACGTCGTCGACGTGCAGCGCCCCCTCGTAGGCCACCGCATGACATACCTCTGCCGACACGTACCTCTCGGCGCCCACGAGGGGGGCGGCCAAACCAGGGTCGGCCGCGATCAGGTCGAGCACTTCGGCGGCCAGCGTGCCGTAGCGCGCCACCAGGTGGTGCAGTTGACCGGGTGTCAGGTGGCCCGCGCCGGGATGGCTGCCCAGACGGAGCTCGGCCCCCGACAGGCCGACGGCACCGAGGAGCGGCACATCGGCTGTGCGGCTGGAGTCGACTGCGAACCGGAGGTCGCGAACCGCCAGGTCCACGGCGTCGCGTGCCATGAGCCGGTAGGTCGTGTACTTGCCGCCGGCGACGCTCACGAACCCGGGAGCGCTGCGGCGCACGGCATGGTTGCGGGAGAGCTTCGCCGTCTCCTCGGCCGTGCCGCCGAGCAGAGGGCGCAGGCCCACGAAGACGGCGATGACGTCGTCGAACCCGAGCGGCGCGCGGAGCGACTCGTTGACATGGTCGAGGAGGTACTCGATGTCGGCGTGCGTCGCCGCAGGATGGTCGAGGCCGTAGTGCCAGTCGGTGTCGGTCGTGCCGATGATCCAGCGGTCCCCCCAGGGCAGGACGAAGAGCACGCTCTTTTCGGTGCGCAGGATGAGGGCGCACTCCGAGTCGATGCGGTCCTTCGCCACGACCAGATGGACTCCCTTGGACGGCCGCACGATCATGGGATCGGCGACACCGGCGAGTCGCTCCATCTCGGTTGTCCACACTCCGGTGGCATTGATCACCGTGCCGGCACGCACGTCGAGCTCACCACCGGACTCGAGGTCCTGCGCGTGGACACCAGCGACCCGGTCGCCCTCGTGCAGGAAGCCGACGACGCCGAGCGCCGAAACGCAGACCGCGCCGCACGCAGCCGCCGTTCGCGCCAGCACGAGCGAGAAACGGGCGTCGTCGACCTGGGCGTCGAAGTAGCGGATGCCACCGGTCAAAGAGTCGGAACGAAGGGCCGGCACCGCCCGCAGGCACGAGCGGCGCGTGAGGTGACGGTGATGCGGCATGGCGGGATGCAGCCCGGCGAGGGCGTCGTAGAGGAACAGACCCGACCCCATGTAGAAGCGCTCCCAGGCCCTGTGCTTGAGCGGGAACAAGAAGGGTGTCGGATGGACCAGGTGGGGGGCGATCTTCTCAACCAGGAGGCGCCTTTCATGCAGCGCCTCGCGCACAAGCTCGATGTCGAAGTTCTCGAGGTAGCGCAGACCGCCGTGAATCAGCTTGCTGGAGCGGCTCGAGGTCCCGGCAGCGAAATCCCGCTTTTCTACGAGCGCCACCGACAGGCCGCGGCTGGCCGCGTCCAAAGCGGCGCCGCAACCGGTCACGCCACCGCCTATGACGAGCACGTCGAAGGTCTCGGCCGCCAGGCGTTCCAGGGCGCGTGCACGGTTGGCAGGCCCGAAACGTGCTTCAGTGTCCAACGCCATCAGACGATCAGCCTCCAAGCCAGACGGTTCCCGAGTGTCAACTGTGGGCGGGGCCCTCAGGCACAAGCTCGCCCAACGAGTCAATCACGAAGTGGGGTTGCACGGGCGCGCCGTCGACGCTGCCGGCAGCCGTCGCCCCTGTCAGCACCAGCACACCGGTCATTCCCAGAGAGCGCGCCATGGCGATGTCGGTGAGCAGGCGGTCCCCGACCACGGCGACATCGCTGGCGGCCATCCCCAGCCGAGCGAGCAGCGCACGAGCCATGTGGACGCTCGGCTTGCCGACGACGGCTTCGGCCCTCGATCCCGAGCACGCCTCGACCGCCGCCAGCATGGCTGCGCAATCGGGGATCCCCCCTTCCGGCGTCGGGCAATAGGGGTCCGGGTTCGTGGCAACGATCACCGCGCCGCCGTAGCGCACGGCCTGGAAGGCCGCGTTCAGTTTCTTGTAGTCAAAAGTGCGATCGAACGAGACGACCACGACCTGGGCCTGCAGAGGCTGCGCGGTAACCGTGAACCCCGCGCCGGAGATCTCGTCGATCGTGGACTGCTCGGCCACGGCGAGCACCGTCGCCCGAGGGTGCTCCCGTCCGAGGTAGTCGACGAGCGCGTCCACAGAGGTCACGACGTCGCAGCGCTCGGTCGCAAGGCCGAGGCGCGTCAGCTTCCGGGCGTAATCGTCGGCCGTTTCCAGGGGCTTGTTGGTCACGTAGACGACTCGTGACCCCCGGCGGCGAAGCTCCAGGATCGTCTCGGCGGCACTGGGAAGCAGCGAGTCACCCAGGTAAACCGTGCCGTCGAGGTCGAAGACATACCCCGGGTACAGCTTCGTCGGTCGGTTCGGAAGTCTCATGACGGCGCGATCAAAGCCGAATCCTCGGGTGGGCGGTCCGTACGGCCGACAATAACCTGAGGCATCCCGACGCCTCAAAAGAGCCCGTCAGGCACGAGACGCCTGACGAACGCACCCGCGATGCTCAGGCCTTCGGCGCTTCGGCCATCCTGCAAGGGATGTCGGCGTTCTCGTCGAGGTGATAGCTCGCACAGATGCGGTGATAGCCGTCCGCGACCTGCAACGGGGCCGGGAGTTTCATGTCCCCCCGCACGAGGAGCACCGGTGAGAGCTTCTCTCCGTCTTTGACCTTCATGAGGTCCGAGCTGACATGGGGGTTGTCCGCGGGCAGCAACGCCAGGCCACTCGCCCGAAGGAGGTCCTTGGCCTTCCAATGGCCTATGGGCGCAGCGCGCAGCTCGGCCACCACCGCTTCGACCGACGGCCCGGGCGCGATCAGGGATAGGTATCTCGCAGCCGCCGAATAGTCGTGGTCGTCAGGTTCGGCTTTCCAGTGCTCCTTGGCTGTCACGGAGCACCCCCTTCCTCATCGGTTCGGGCCGCGTCCTGCTGACGCACCCTGATCACGAGCTCCTCCAAGGTACCGTGAGCGGCCGCGGCGGCCTTCGGGTCGGCGCCCGGTCCCCGCAGAACGTACGCCAGCCCCACGGCGACGGCCGCGCCGAGGCGCGGCCCGACCGAGTACGCCCAGTAGTGGTTGAACATCCCGAGCACGGCGTCGGGCCCGAAGGACCTCGCGGGGTTCATCGAGGCGCCTGTGATCGGACTGCCCCAGATGCCGGCGACGGTGATGTACCCGCCGACCGCGAGCGCCGAGAGCGGGCCGACCTGTTGCGCCCCCGATGCCGTCCCCAAGATGACCGACACGAGCCCGAGGGTGAGGATCGCCTCCAACACGAACGCCTTGGGGTCGGAGACACGCGGTCCCGGCAGCGTCGCCCGGAGCAGCGCCAGGCGCCCGAAGAGACCCCGCAGCACCAGGCATCCGATCGTGACGCCGGCGAGCTGAGCGACGACGTAGCCGGGCACACGTCGCCAGGGGAACTCGTTTCGCAGCGCGAAGGCGATGCTGACGACGGGATTCAGGTGCGCCCCGGAGATCGCCCCCAGGAGAGGATGATCGCCATCACCATGAGGCCGGGGGACACGACTGCAAGGCTGTGGGGCACCGAGCCCGGCGCGAGGGCGTCCACGACCGTCGGCCCTGCCCCGGCCAGGACGAGGAACATCGTCCCGAACAACTCGCAGATGAGGCGCCGCCATTCGTGGGCAAGGTTGTCGAACTCGGTCACCCAGGGCGGCTCGAAGGCGAGGAGCGCACGCCGCGAGGCAGGACGCCCGTCAGCGGCGAGGCGAGTCGCGCAGTGCCTCGAGGACGGCGACGGCCCGATCGGCCTTCTCGACCGGGACCAGGAGGTGATCGTGGTGGTACCCGGCCAAGACGTTGCAAGCGATGTTCTCGGCCGCGAGCGCCGTCGCGAGCGCCGCGGTCAGGCCGACGGCGCCGAGCGCCGAACGCACCTCCACGGTCAGCCAAGCGGCGACGAACTCCGGCCGGGCTCCGAGCCTCTCGGCGTCGGTGACAGACAGCACGCTGGTCGTGCCCTCGTCCTCGACGATCGTGGCCGCGACCGCCATCCCAACAGGCACGGTCACGTCACTGACCATGCACCAGCGCCCGGGTCGCCGGCGCACGGAGAGCTGGGCCAACAGCTCGTCAAGGTCGTGCACGGCCACGGGCCCAGTATGTCGCCTGCGCGCCCGCAGCGGCCCTAGGTCGCGACGGCCCCGGCCTCCTCGATCGCCTGGCGCTCGAACTGGGTGTGGTACAGGTCCGCGTACAGCCCGCCGGCCGCCAGCAGCTCCTCGTGGCGCCCTCGCTCCACGATGCGCCCGTCGGCCACGACAAGGATCTGGTCGGCGCCGCGCACAGTCGAGAGCCGGTGTGCGATCACGATGGACGTCCTGTTCTCGAGGGCCGTCTGCAGCGCGCGCTGGACCGCCACCTCGGACTCCGAGTCGAGATGGGCGGTGGCCTCGTCCAAGACGACCACGTCCGGCGCCTTCAAAAGGAGGCGGGCGAGGGCTATGCGCTGTTTCTCGCCCCCCGAGAGCCGGTAGCCGCGGTCGCCGACGACCGTGTCGAGCCCGTCGGGCAACGACTCTATGAACGGCAGGATCTGGGCGCCGGCGACGGCTTCGCGGAGCTCTTGTGAGGTCGCGTCGGGTTTCGCGTAGAGCAGGTTCGCCCGGATCGTCTCGTGGAACAGGTGGGCATCCTGGGTGACGACGCCGATCGAGTCCCGCAGCGAGGCGAAGGTCACATCGCGGACGTCGACGCCGTTCAGGCGGACGGCACCGCTGCGCGCGTCGTAAAGCCGTGAGACGAGGTAGCTGATCGTGGTCTTGCCCGCCCCGGAAGGCCCGACGAGCGCCACCAGCTGGCCCGGCTCGGCGCGAAAGCTCACGTCGTAGAGGACCTGGCTGGACGGCGTCTGGTCCAAGACGGCGACCGACTCGAGCGAGGCGAGGGAAACCTCCTCCGCCGTCGGGTAGCTGAAGTCGACGTGGTCGAACTCGACCGCAACCGGACCGCGCGCGATGGCGACCGCGTCTGGGCGCTCGGCGATGAGCGGAGGCAGGTCCAGCACCTCGAAGACCCTGTCGAAGGAGACCAGGGCGGTCATCACATCGACGTTCACGTTCGACAACGCCGTGAGCGGACCGTACAGACGCGTGAGCAACGCCGCGAGAGCGACGACGGTGCCGACCTTGAAGCGGCCGTCCACCGCGAGCACGCCTCCCCAGCCGTAGACGAGTGCCGTCGCAAGCGACGAGGTGAGCACGAGCGACAGGAAGAAGACCCTGCCGTACATGGCCGTCTGCACGCCGATGTCGCGGACGCGCGCCGCCCTGGAGGCGAACTGCTCGTGCTCTATGTCCGGGCGGCCGAACAGCTTGACGAGCAGGGCGCCCGAGACGTTGAAACGCTCCGTCATCGTGTTGTTCATCTGGGCGTTCAGGTTGTAGGCCTCCCTCGTCAGCTGTTGCAGCTTGCGGCCGATGCGGCGCGCCGGGAACACGAACAGGGGGAGCAGCAACAGGGCCGCGACGGTTATCTGCCAGGAGAGGAACGCCATCACGGCGATGGTGAGGGCGACGGTGATGAGGTTGGAGACGATCGAGGAGAGCGTGTCGGTGAAGGCCTGCTGTGCTCCCAGCACGTCGTTGTTCAGCCGGGATATGAGCGCACCGGTCTGGGTACGCGAGAAGAACGCCAGGGGCATCTCCTGGACGTGGCCGAAGACCTTCTCGCGCATGTCGTAGATCAGTCCCTCGCCGACGCGCGACGAGATGTAACGCTGGGCGAGCGACAGCAAGGCGTCGGCGATGGCCAGGCCGGCCAGCAGCAGGCCGAGCTCGACTATCAGGCGCGAGTCGTGCCTGACGATGCCCCCGTCGATGATCTCGCGGTAGATCAACGGGTTCCACACCCCTATGAGGGCGTCGACCACGATCACACCGAGAAAGACGCCGAGCATGCGCCGGTACGGCGCGGCGAACCTCATTATCCGCCCGAGCGTGCCCGGAGGGAGCTTTTCCTTGGTCACGGAGCGGTCCCTCATGAGCGACCGCATCCCCTGCGCACCGTGGGCCATGCCGTGTCCAGGTCCCATCGCCTCACCGATCCCCGAGCATGTCGCAATCTATCTGTGGAGCGACGATTTCCCGCTCCGGCCGATCGCGACATTGACCCTTTCCGCACAATTCCGGCGCGCTACGGGCGCTGGTTCGGTACAGTGCGCCTTCATCCAGTTTCGGCCCGCCGAGAAAGGAAGCCTTCGATGCGCTGGAACCTTCCACCCGGACAGATGCCCGAGGCGTGGTTCAACGTCGTGCCGCAGCTGCCCGAGGCTCTGCAGCCGGACCTTCATCCAGGTACCCGCCAGCCCATCGGCCCCGACGATCTCGCCCCCCTGTTCCCGATGGCACTCATCGGCCAGGAGGTCACATCCGAGCCCTGGGTCGACATCCCCGGCGAGGTGATCGACGTGCTGCGGCTGTGGCGCCCGACCCCGCTCATCCGCGCAGAGCGGCTCGAGCGTGCTTTGGACACCCCTGCCCGGATCTACTACAAGGACGAGTCGGTGTCCCCCGCCGGGTCCCACAAGCCGAACACCGCCGTCCCACAGGCCTTCTACAACAAGCAGGCCGGCATCGCACGGCTCGCGACCGAGACAGGAGCCGGCCAGTGGGGCAGCGCTCTTTCTTTCGCGTGCGCGCTGTTCGGGCTCGAGTGCAAGGTGTACATGGTGCGCGCCTCGTACGACCAAAAGCCCTACCGGCGGGTCATGATGGAGGTCTGGGGAGGCTCGGTGGTCCCCTCCCCCGTCGACGATCCGGACAGCCCGGGCTCTCTCGGCTCAGCGATCTCCGATGCAGTCCGGGATGCCGTCTCGCGCGAGGACACGCACTACTCGCTCGGCTCAGTGCTCAATCACGTCCTTTTGCACCAGACCGTCATCGGCCTCGAGGCCAAGGACCAGCTCGCACAAGCCGGTGAGCGGCTCCCCGACCTGGTGGTCGGCTCGTGTGGGGGCGGGTCGAACCTCGGCGGCATCTCCCTGCCGTTCGTGCCCGACGCCGGCGTGGGCCTGCTCGCCGTCGAGCCGTCCTCCTGCCCGACGCTCACGGAGGGGACCTTCGAGTACGACTTCGCCGACGTCGCCAAGATGACGCCGCTCCTGCCCATGTACAGCCTCGGGCACGAGTTCATGCCGCCGTCGATCCACGCCGGGGGGCTGCGATACCACGGCGACGCCCCCATCATCTCCCTGCTCGTCAAGACCGGCAGGATGCGGGCGGTCGCCTATCCACAGGGCAAGGTCTTCGAGGCGGCCGTCCAGTTCGCCCGGACCCAGGGGACGATCCCCGCACCGGAGACGGCCCACGCCGTGCGGGCGGTGATCGACGAGGCGCTCGCAGCCAAGGAGGCGGGCGAGGAAAAGGTGATCCTCTTCTCCTATTCCGGTCACGGGCTCTTGGACCTCGGCGCCTACGACGACTACCTGCACGGGCGGCTCGACCGGGGCTGAGCGCCGAGGCCCACCGCTGCAAGCCGCACGACAAAAACCGGCCGCCGCCGCTCTGTGTCGCAGCCGCGGCGCGGCTAGTTTCCACGACGTGCCAGCGCCTCGGCCCGAGAAAGCCGCGACTCGAACCCGGCTCGCCTGCGGCGTCGCCTTGATCATGAGCTGCTGCATCCTGCTCACCGGCTGCGGCACCGGTGCCTCTGCGGGGACTTCGTTGTCCTCCGCCCACTCCACAACGACCTCGACGACGACCACGATGCCTCCCCTCCGCCAGCCGACGGCCGCCAAACCTTTGACGATCCTCGACGTCGGCGACTCGCTCGGGGAGGATCTCGGCCTCGGCCTCGGATACACGATGGGCAGCAACCGCCTCGTCCGCATCGTGCAGGACGCCCACGGCGACAGCGGGCTCGCCCGTCCCGATTACTACAACTGGCCTGCGGTCCTCGAGTCCGAGCTCAGCGAGTACCACCCGCAGGTAGTGACCATCCTCATCGGTGGCAACGACGCCCAGAATTTCCTGGTCAACAATGAGCCGGTCGTCTTCGGCACCGCCCAGTGGCACACGATCTACTCACAGCGTGTCGCCCTCATGATGAAAGAGACGTTGAAAGCCGGCGCCAAGATGCTCTGGGTCGGGCTGCCGATCATGCAGGACCCCACGTTCGCGGCCTCCATGCAGATGCTGAACGCGATCTACAAGGCGCAGGCCTTGGCGCACCCGGGTGTCACTTTCTTCCCGACCTGGAAGCTTTTCTCGAACGCCCAGGGTCAGTACACCGCCTATCTCACCAACGGCTCTGGCCAGACGGTGCTCGCCAGGGACCCCGACGGCATCCACATCGCCCCGCCGGGGGGCTGCGACATCATCGCCCTCGCGGCGGTGAAGGACATCGAGTCGGTCTGGCACGTGCACCTCGGGGTTTGACCTCGTAGGCCCCTAGGTGCCACCGGCCCAGGCGTGCATACCGGGCGGTAGCGGGCCGGAGGTCGAGAACAGCAGCACCTTGACGCCCTTCAAGTCGGCCTCGCCGGCGACCGGATAGTCCCGATGGAGCGTCGCCAGCATCACGCGGCTCTGGGCCAGGTACCGCTTGAGCGGCGCCCAGCCTCCGTCGACCACCCAGATGCGAGTGAAGCGGCCGTCGAGAGCCGCTATGGCCGCAGGCGTCGGCAGCCGGTGATCGGCGGCATAGGGCAACTGCGAGCCCCAGGCATCCGCAGGCCAGACCGGTACCGGGAGGAGAGGGAGCCTGCCGGCCTTGTCGAAATGCGCGAGCAGGTAGTAGTTGAAGATCATCCTCTGCCCGGGCTGATCGAAGATGATCGCGTCGCCGGGGCGTGCGAGCGAGACGACGAGTCTCGTGACGCCGGGACCGTTCTCGATGACCGCCCCGTAGCGGCCCCAGGAGCGCACGAGCGGGTTCACGACGACAAGGGCGGCCACGACCGCCACGAGCACCGAGCCGGCAAAGAGGACACGCCTCTCCGGTGAGCTCCGTCCTGCCCGGACCTTCTCGATAACCTCGCCGGCTCTCGCGGCGGCCCACTTGGCGACCGTCGTGATCCCGAGGGTCGCGAGCACCGCGAACGCGGGCACCGACGCGATCAGGTAGTCCGACTGGAGAAGCGACGCCTGGGACGAGATCGCCAGCAGGCCGGCGAGCGGGAACCCCGCCCAGCTCAACCACAGGACACGCTGCCAGCGTTCGAGGGAGCCCGCCTCGCTGCGGGCGGCCTCGAGCACTGCCCGCACGACGCCCACGACGATGACCACCAGCATCAGCCAGCGCAGCCACGTCGGGAACCAGGGCACAACGAGCCCGTAGAGGAAGCCCTTCACCGCTCCGGTGCTCAAGGGGGCTATCCAGTCGATCTGAGCGGTGCCACGGTTGAGGGCCATCAGAGCTAGCGGCACGACCGCCAGCGCCGCCGCCACCGCCGCGATCACCGCCGCTCGCACGAGGCCGCCCCGGCGCCTCAGCGTGCCCAATGACAAGAACTGCGCGACGGCGAACAGCGGCGACAGGAGCAAGCTGTAGCAGGCCAGCGCCGACACGACTGCCCAGGCCACGAGACGAGGGGTCGAGATCCGCTCGACCGCGATAGTGAGGAGCCACGCCGCCACAACGACCAGGAGCAGCCCGAGCGCGTAGCCGCGCGCCTCTTGGGCCTTGGTGATCACCATCCGGTTCGTGACGACGATGGCGGTGGCGACGACCGCAACCTGGCTGCCCCAGCAGCGCCGTACGAGGCCGTAGAGAAACGGGACCGTGGCGACGAAGGCCACCACCGATGCGAGCCTGACCGGGACCGGGGACTGTCCCATGCCGACAAGGAACAACGTGTGGAGCAACAGGTAGTACGCGGACATGGAGCCGCCGTCGCTGGCGACCGCGCTCCAAAGGGCGTGGCCGTGCTGGACCGATATCGACACCGAGGCCACCTCGTCGCTCCACATCGGTGACGACCCGAGCCTGTAGGCCGACACGAGCGCTGCCGCGACGGTGAGGATGCCGACGGGTCCCGAGCGCACGAGCCGCGAGGCGAGACCACGGCCCTGCGACGACACCGGCAGCGGCGGCCTGAGGGGCACCTCTCGGGCGGGGGCTGCGCCAATCCGTGCGCCGTCGGGATGTGTCGCTGCTCCGCCCACCCCGGGGGAGCTTACGCTCACGCCGTTCGAGCGAGGGGCTGGCCGATTGTGTGGGAACCACCCGGGCCCGAGAGGTCGCCCGCGGGCACAAGTGACCTTCATGACCGCCCGGGTTTCCTGAAGCCCGTAGAGCTGCGGGGAGTGCTCCGGGCCCCTTTTCTTCCGATCCTTCCCGACGGTCCGCGCTCGCGTCGGGCGGGGCCTAGTCCTCGGCCGAAATCGCAGACCCGCCCACCGGTGCGATCGCCAGGCCGTCGGGCTCGCCGCCCCCGTCCCAGTCCTCGACGAAGGCGCCGGTAGCGTCGCGACGGAACACGGGGATGGCGCCGAGCGCATGCACAAGGGCGACCGTGTCACCGAGCAGACGGCGCCAGGTGGCAGCCTCGGTGACCAGGGTGCCGATCGCGACCGGCTCGGCCCCGACCCGATTGAGGAGGTTGAGTGCCGCCCGCATCGATGCACCCGTGGAGATGACGTCGTCGACGAGCCCGACTCTCCTGCCCTTGACCGCCTCGACCCTCGCAGCGTCGAAGAGCAGTCTCTGCTGCGCGCCGGTCGTGATGGACTTGACCGGCTCGGTGATGGCATCGCGCAAGTGCAGCTTCGGCGTCTTCTGCAAGATGAGGTAGTCGTCGAGGCCGAGTGCCCTGGTCACTTCGATCGCCAAGGGGATGCCCATCGTCGCGACGGAAACCACGATCTCGATCTCATAAGGCTCGAGAAGCTGCGCGAGCTCGGTAGCAGCCCGCTCGACGAATCGAACGCCGTGGTCGACTGTTATGAGGAGCGCGATCGCCAGATCCTCTGTGATCGGGATCAGCGGCAGGTCGATCTCCTGGGAGCCGACTGTCGCACGGTACGTACCTGCGGCGATGACCATGACCGCGATGCTCGCCCTTCTCGCGCCCAGGCGCAACTACGCGTCAGGCAGGAGGACCGAAGAGCCGATCGCCTGCGTCACCCAGCCCGGGGACGATGAAGCCGTGCTCGTTCAGGTCCTGGTCCACCGCCACGCATGCCACCTTCACGGTCGGGTGATGGCTGCAGAACAGGTCGAGGCCCGCCTGCGAGGCGATCAGGCACAGTGCGTGGATCTCCGTGGCACCTCGTTCCTTGACGAGGTCGCACACCCTGACCAACGAGCCTCCCGTCGCCAGCATCGGGTCGCAGATGATGACGCGCCTGCCCGACAGGTCTCGAGGAAGCCTTTCCAGGTACACCGTGGGGAGCAGCGTCTCCTCGTCGCGGCGCAGCCCGACGTGTGCCACCTCGGTCAAGGGGAGCACTTCTTGGATCGCGGGGATCATCCCGAGTCCCGCGCGGAGGATAGGGACCAGAAGCACCATCTCGCTCACTCGCTGACAGGCGACATCGGTTGCCATTGGAGTGTCGATCCGGTGCTCGGCCGTGCGTAGGTCCCGCAGGGCCTCGTAGGCGACAAAAGCAGAAAGCTCGCCCATGATCGTCCGAAATGTGGCGTTGTCCGTCTCGACCGCCCTCAGCACCGACAAGCGGTGGGCGACGATCGGGTGATCGACCACGAGCACGCGCTGGCCTCCCGCTGAGGGGTGCCTCGCCGGCTCGGTGACAAGCCGGAGTCCCCGTCCAGAATGTGACATCTCCCGCAGGTTACCCGAGCGCCTGCCGGGGTGCCTCCCGGAACCCTCCGGCAGGCTGGCGAGCCCGCTTCAGAGGCCGACACCGCGCTCTGAGCGCGGCACCGTGCCCGGTTTCAGGCAGAGGCGACGCTCTTGAGGACAGTTCCTTCGCGGAACTTCCGTTTCCCGCTTGTGGGCTCCCCGGAGGCGGGATGGTGGTCGAGCCAGATATCGAACTCGTCCGGGGGCATCGGCCGGCCGAGGTAGTAGCCCTGCGCGACATCGCAGCCGAAGGGAGCGAGGCGCTCCATGACAGACCGCGTCTCCACGCCCTCGGCCACGACGCTCAGGCCGAGGCTGTGACCGAGGTCGATCGTCGAGCGGACGATGACCTCATCTTCTTCATGCACGGTCATGGCTGCCACGAACGAGCGGTCGATCTTGATCTCGTCGATCGGGAGGCGCTTTAAGTACGCGAGGGAGAAGTAGCCGGTGCCGAAATCGTCGACCGAGAACCGCAGACCCATGGCACCGAGGCGCTCGAGCACGTCCTCGGTCCTCTTCGGGTCCTCCACGACCGCGCTCTCGGTGACCTCGAGCTTGAGCATTGTGGCAGGCATCCGCCACTTGCCGATCAGTGCCGCCACCTCTCCCGGGAAGCCAGGATCGACGAGATCCCGCAAGGAGAGGTTAACGGCGATCGGCAAGCGGCGGCCCTCGTCCGCCCATGCCCGCCATTGGCGACCTGCTTCGTCGATCACGTGGAGCGTCAGCTCTTTGATGAGGCTCGTCTCTTTGGCGACGGGGACGAACTCGCTCGGCATCATGAGGCCGCGAGCAGGGTGGTGCCAGCGGACCAGGGCCTCCACGCCGACCACCTGTCCGCTTCGCACAGCGATCTTCGGCTGATAGTGAAGGACGAGCTCCTGGTCCTCGATCGCATGCCGCAGGTCGCCGATCAGGCCGAGGTGCGTCGCGGCGCGCGTGTCCACGGATGCGTCGTAGAAGGCGTACCCGAGGTCGGTGTCCTTGGCCAGGTACATCGCCGTGTCCGCGCACCGCAACAAGGTGTCGACGTCGGCCCCGTCCCGGGGAAAGGCGGAGATCCCGATGCTCACTCCCAGGTTCACGGGCAGTCCCTCGAGATCGATCGACTGCTCGACGGCCCCCCGCACCCGGCGCACGACCTCGAGAACCTGCGCCCGACGCGCCTGGGTGACGAGCACGGCGAATTCGTCGCTGCCAAAGCGCGCTATCGCGTCGCTCTCGCGCAGGGCCTCCTGGAGCCGGTGCGCGACCTCCTTCAGCACCCGGTCGCCGCTCACGTGGCCGAGCGCGTCGTTGACTTCCTTGAACCCGTCCAGGTCCATGACGAACACGGCCAGCTCGCTGCCGTTGCGCTCTGCCTCGGAGATCGCCCGGACGACGCTGGCGCGGAAGAGCGTGCGGTTGGCGAGCCCGGTCAACGAGTCGTGCAGGGCCTGGTTGCGAAGCCGGCGCTCGACGATCTCGCGCGACTTCTCCGCCGCCTTCTGTCGGGTGATGTCCAGGATCACCCCGACGGTCCGCTGCTTGCGGCCGTCAGGGCCAAGCACCGGGCGCCCGTGCTCGGCGACCCAGCGGATCTCACCGCTCACATGGATCAACCTGTACTCGAGCGAGTACGAGCAACTGCGCTCGAGGGCGTCGCTCACCTCCTCGACCACGCAGGCGAGGTCATCAGGGTGGACGATCGAGTCGTAGGTGCGGACTCCGCTGCCGACGAAGTCGCTCGCAGGGTAACCGACGAGATCCTGGATCTGGTCGCTCAGGTACTCGACCGTCCAGGCCTCATCGCAAGCGCAACGATAAACGGCACCGGGGATGTTGGCGACAACCGATCTGAGCCGCTCGTCGGTGCCCATCGTGCCCGTCTCGGTTCTCTCCCGCGGCGTGATGTCCAGGCAACTGCCGTAAAGCGTCGTGGCACCGGAGGCATCGGTGACCGGCACAGCCCTGTCGTATACCCACAGGATGGTCCCGTCCTGGCTGACCATCCGGTACTCGCTCACGAACGGCTCGGCGTTGGCCGCCGCTTCCCAGTGCTCGTTCAGGACCCGGTCCCGGTCGTCGGGGTGCAGCAGCCTCGAGAACAGCTCCGAGTCGTTGAGGACGCTGTCCGGCGCGATCCCGAGCACGGTGCCGCTGCGGATGCTGAGATCGTTGATGAGCACGGGAATGCCGGGGGCCGAACGGTAGGAGAGCACGAAGAATTGCTCGAAGACCGACCACGCTTCGATCGCGTCAGTGACGACCGCCGCTCTGGCGGTCGGCTGTTCGAACGGGGGGCCGGGAGCCATCTGACTACACATCCGCCGTGGTCACGCCTCTAAACATCGGCCCAAACACGCCACGACTTGAGAACGATCGCAGGTCAGAGCATCGCGCGGATTCGGCCAGTGCCCGCACAGCAGACTTGACCGGGTTGCGGCGCGAAGGCCGCTTCCCGTAGCTGTCACCTGCCCGAGAGCCTCCCGGGCCATCTCCACGCTCTCAGTCTGCCAGCCCAACGCGTCCCGTTGCAGCCGAGTGAGCATTGGTGAGCCCACTCACGCTGCACTCCTCACGGAGTTGTTCGGCTCGGCGGATGCCGAACCTCCCTTTCGCGTGTCTTCGCCAGCTGCCGGGCGAGGCCCGGTCTTGTGCT